>JGI11705J14877_10000551_pt1 | contig 23248 bp, 19 predicted proteins | sample Etolaghawater15m_FD_14877 | JGI IMG/M metagenome (IMG submission 14877)
GCTAACGCGGACATGCCGCGGGCCTCCGCCACATCCCTGAGGGCAAGAAGGAACACATCCTGCGAACCGTCCTCCAGCGCTGCGTTCAGGTAGTCCGCCGCCTCGCCAGGCTCCATCAAGTCCTCGTGCAAGCCCTCTTCGTAGGTCACAGTTAGTGCGCTCATTGACTTCTCCTTTGGTGGTCTTGCCAGAACTCCTGAGCCTGCCTGATGTCGCGCGACTGAGTGCGCTTGTCGCCGCCACAGAGCAGCACGACGACAGCGCCCCCCTGACGGCCGAAGTAGACGCGGTAGCCAGGGCCGTACGGCACGCGGAGTTCACTCACGCCCGAACCAACTGAGGAGCAGTCGCCCAAATTGCCGAGGCGCACGCGGTTGAGCCGAACACGGATCTTGGCGCGCCCGTCCGTCCCGAAGGGCACGAAGCCATTCCCTGAATGGGACATGGCCGTCGGCGGCGACGTACTCAAGTATGGTCATACTGGAGTCGTTCATCGAACGACAATGTAGCATAAAAGCTACAGATGAACGCCGCTGCCCGGCACGATACCTACGGCAATATGGCTCTGTGGATGGCTCCTTGCCCTTCGCCAACGACCTCGTACTTGGCGTGCCCTTCACTTGCCAACCACTTGAGATGTCCCTCGATGCGCCGAACCGACAACGGGTATTCCCCCGGTTTCCCCCATGACGCGAGAATCTGGTCGTACCGTGCCTTTATCTGCTCAAGCGTGCCGCCTTCGTAGCATGCTTGGTCAGCGGCCTTGCGGGACCAGCACTTGCCGGCTCTTGCCCCGAATACACCTTCTCCCTCCATGGGGATTGCTGGCGGCCCCACCAACCCCAACGCCTGTTCGAGGGCGGCCTCGTCACCGATGGTGGGTTTGAACTCCAAGCCGACGAAGCCGTCGTAAGGGGTCTCGTCGACGGCTCGGAAGATGCCGCGGTAGTCGAGTTCCCCGCCGACCAACTCGTGACGGCCGGGCACGCCGGCGGTGTGGAAGTGGCCGATCCGGTCGATGAACCGGCGGATGTTGTCGATGATGTTGCCTTCCATGATCTGCTGGTGGTAGATGTCCATCAGGATCTTGACGGCTGGTGAGTCTACCTCATCCACGATGTCGACGGCTTCGGGCATCTTCGCCAGCCAGTACCCGAAGTGGTTGGCCAACGTGTTCAGCGGCTCCAGCACCAGCGTCATCCCGGCGTCCTCAGCAGGCTTGGCCATCTCCTTCAAGGCCCGGACAACGCGCCGGCGAGTGGTCTCGAACGACTCGTCGGGGATCAAGTTGCCGGTGGTCAGGATGAGGCGACTTGTTCCGAGCTTCTTTGCCACCTCGATGCTCTCCGGCAGGCCGGCGACCATGTCAGCGCACCGCGCGCGATTGGTCAATCCACCGTTCGGTCCCATGCAGCAGGCCGCCAGCCTCAGTCCCGTCTCGTCCATCGCGGCGCGGATCGCGTCCAGATTCTTGTTGCCGAATCCCCAGAACTCGAATGCGTCGTAGCCGAGAGCCGCGGCCTTCTTCACCTTCTCCTCGGGCTCGATCCCGGACCAGAACATCTCGATGCAGACGGATAGCGTAGGCACGTGATTTCCTCCTTGTGACGGTTTGTCGCGGACGGGCAGGGCAGGGGTGCCGCCTCGTGACCGCAACTAAAGCACTCCGCGGAGGCGAGTCAAGGAGGCCAAACCGGTGTTGACACACGCGGGGGTGCGAATAAATTCCTGGCCGCGTGCGCCAATACCGGTGCGGAGCTGTGGCAGTGAGAGACGCCTTGTTGCTGCAGGTGTTCAAGAGGGTCGTGCGTGCATGCCACGCGATCGACCTTGCTTCCTCGCGCCTTCTTCCCAGCCTGCGTGGCGAGCCGGGATTCGAGTTGCGTGGAACCTGCAACATGTGTGGTCAGTGCTGTGAGACGCCCACGATCCAGGTCCCGCGAGTGATCTTCTACCTGAAGACAGTGCGCTGGCTGATCCTCACGTGGCAACGCAACGTGAACGGCTTCGAGTACTTGTCGCAGGACCGTCGGTCACGTACATTCAGTTTCCGATGCACACATTGGGACCCGGAGACGAAACGCTGTGATTCTTACAACTCCCGACCGGGCATGTGCCGTGACTACCCGCATCCCCTGCTGTACGCCCCGAATCCCGAGTTCCTTCCCGGGTGCGGACACTATGCGATGCGAGAGGATGCGCATGACATCGAGGCATCACTGGACGAACTCGGACTCTCGCCGGAGAAGCTGGACGAGGTGAAACGCCGTTTCCACGTGCACAGATAGCGCATGATCATCCCCTACCGAACAGACGTCTTCTTCGACCGCTGGCCGGGCGTGAATCTCGGTATCATTGTGGCCACCGTCGTACTCCACATATGTCAGTACGTCGTTCCCAAGGCGATCATGTACCCCATGATCCTGGACGGGTGGCAACCCGTCGGTCTCTTCGGGCACATGTGGTTGCATGCGGGCCCCGGTCACCTGTTTGGCAACATGCTCTTCCTGTGGGTGTTCGGCAATCCCGTCTGTGCCAAGCTCGGGAACGTGCGGTACCTGCTCCTGTACATCCTGCTCGGCGTGTTGTCCGGCAGCATACATGTGTTGTTTGTCCCCGATGCGCCGGCCGTCGGCGCCAGCGGGGCGATCAACGGTGTGGTCGGCATGTTCCTCGTTCTCTACCCCGAGAACCCGGTCAACTGCCTTTACTGGTTCTTCTTCCGCATGGGGACATTTCACGTAGCCAGTTTCTGGATGATCCTCATGTGGGCCGTGTTCGACCTGTGGGGAGCGATCAGGGGCGTCGAGGGCGTGGCCTACTTCGCCCATCTGGGTGGCCTGGCAGCGGGCATCGCCCTTGTCACTTATCTCATCCGGACCAAACGCATCAAGATGGACCGGTACGAAAGGTCCCTCCTCGCCATCCTCGGGCTCGGACAGGACTGACCGTGTTTCTTGCATCCGCGGACGGATTTCCCCTTGGCCTCGCCTATATTACCTGTTTGTGCCGGGACGGTTCCGGCATGTCGTAACCATTAGGAACGCAATACAGATAAGGAGAGAACAGATGGGCAAACGGAAGTTCAAAGCAGAAGTACAGCAGGTGCTCGATATCGTCGTCCATTCGCTCTACTCACACCGCGAGATCTTCCTCCGCGAACTCATCTCCAACGCGTCGGACGCGATCGACCGGGCACGATTCGAGTCGCTATCCAACAAAGACATCCTCGAGGACGATCCGGAGTGGAAGATCAAACTGGCCGCGGACAAGGATGCCAAGACGCTCACGATCTCAGACAACGGCCTCGGTATGGCCGCGGATCAGATAGACGAGTGCATCGGCACGATCGCCAACAGCGGGACGCGGCGTTTCCTCGAGGAGATGAAGAAGCAGAACAAGTCGGGCCCCGAGTTGATCGGGCAGTTCGGCGTCGGCTTCTACTCCGCATTCATGGTGGCGGACAAGGTCACGGTCCTTACGCGCCAGGCCGGGGCGCCCGACCAGGCCACCAGGTGGGAGTCCGACGGCTCAGGGACGTACACGGTGGAGTCGGCGACCAAAGAGACGCGGGGAACCGCAATCACGATTCATCTGAAGGACGACGCTGACGAGTTCCTGGAGGAATGGCGCATCCGCAAGATCGTCAAGCAATACTCCGATTTCGTCGAGTACCCGATCGTGATGGACATCGAGCGCGAGGAAGTAGAGCGCGACGAGGACGGCAAGGAGATAGAGGGAGCCGAGCGGAAGAAGACCGTCAAGGAAGAGACGCTCAACTCCTGCAAGGCTATCTGGACACGTCCGAAGAGCGAGATCAAGGAAGACGAGTACAAAGAGTTCTACCGCCACGTCAGCCACGACTTCCAAGATCCCTACGAGACGATTCACTGGAGCGTGGAAGGCACCACCGAGTTCCGGGCACTGTTGTACCTGCCGAAGAAATCCACCTTCGACATGTTCATGCCGGAGACGCGCAAGCGCGGCATCCACCTGTACATCAAGCGCGTGTTCATTACCGACGACTGCGAATTCCTCATGCCGCAGTACTTGCGCTTCATGAAGGGCGTGGTCGATTCCTCCGACCTGCCGCTCAACGTCTCCCGCGAGGTCCTGCAGGACAACCGCATGACCCGCCTGATCCAGAGCAATCTGGTCAAGAAGGTGCTCGACACCCTCGGCGACAAGAAGGAGAAGGACAGGGACGGGTACACCGAGTTCTTCAAGGAGTTCGGCGCCGTGTTGAAGGAAGGCGCACACAGCGACTTCGCGAACCGTGAAAAGATCAGTGACCTCCTCCTGTACGAGACCTCCAAGACGGAAGCCGGCAAGCCGATCTCGCTGGCCGAATACGTCGAGCGCATGCCTGAAGACCAGGACCACATCTATTACATCGTCGGCGACAGCCGTCAGGCATTGGAGAACTCCCCACACCTCGAGACATTCCGCAGTCATGACACCGAAGTCCTGCTCATGACCGAGCCTATCGATGAATGGGTTGTCCAGAGCATGCCCGCTTACAAAGAGAAGACGCTGAAGCCCATCGACCGCGGCGACATCGATCTCGACACCGGTGGCGACGCCGAAGAGAAGGCGGAGGAACGCAAAAAGGCCGAAGAGGAACTGAAGCCTCTCACCGATGCGATCAAGGAAGCCCTCGGCGACAAGGTGAAGGAAGTGCGCTTGTCCAATCGCCTGACCGAGAGCGCTTGCTGCCTGGCCGGCGACGAACACGCCATGGGCATCCACATGGAGCGCATCATGAAGGCCATGCACGAGGACATGCCGCCATCCCGCCGCATCCTCGAGCTCAACCCCGCGCATGCGGTCATCAAGACGCTCGAGGCGCTCCACGCCAAGGACGCCGAGAACGCCAAGATCGCCGAATATGCCGAGCTGCTGTATGACCAGGCCGCTTTGACCGCCGGCATTCCTGTCGACGACCCGTTGCAGTTCGCCCGTCGCGTGAGCAATCTGATGAACGCCGAGGCCCGGACGTTGGTATAGACGAAGGGACACTGGCGGGCCGGAGTTTGAGTTCGGCCCGCCCCGGCGCGTTCTCCCCCGAGACACCCGATGAAACTGAGCCTGGCCTACTCTCCGTGTCCGAACGACACGTTCATGTTCCACGCCCTGGCGTCGGGCATGCTGGGCCTCCCGGGGTGCACGTTCGATATCCGGTTGCACGACGTGGAGACACTCAACCGAGAAGCGCTCGCCGGAACGTTCGACATCACGAAACTCTCGTTCCATGCATGGCTGCTTGTCCGCGAGCGCTACCGCTTGCTCAACGCGGGAGCCGCTCTTGGGTTCGGGTGTGGTCCGCTGATCGTCGCAAACAGGCCGGTCAGCCGTGCGGATCTCGCACAATGCCGTGTCGCCATTCCCGGCGAGCACACCACCGCCCACCTGCTTCTGCGCTTGTACGCGCCCGCGGCGCGGAACAGAGCCTTCACGACCTACGACCGCGTCTTTCCCATGCTCCTTGACGGCGCGGCCGACTGCGGTGTGATCATCCACGAGAGCCGCTTCACGTACGCTCGACAAGGCTTGCATCTGGTCGCGGATCTGGGGGCGTGGTGGGAGGAGGAAACGTCCCTTCCCATTCCGCTGGGGTGCGTGGCCGCGCGCCGTGATCTGCCCGAGACACTCGTAACGGGTTTCGAGGCCGCTCTCCGTGAGAGCATCCGCGTCGCCCGCTCGGCGCCGACCGACGCCATGCGTTATGCGGGAACACATGCGGCGGAGATGGAGTCAGAGGTGTTGCAGCAGCATATTGACACGTATGTGAACGAGTTCAGCGTGGATCTGGGTGAGATCGGAAACGCTGCGGTGGTCGAGCTGGAGCGCCGCGCGCGACTCGTAGGGATGATAATGTGATAGGTCTGGTATTTGCGACACAGAGGGAGGCGGCGCCTTTCCTGGCGGCCGTCGGGGCGTCCGAGGCGGCGTCTGTCCCCGTGCCTCTGTTCGCTTTTCGCCTGCCGGAATCCGAGCTTCGAGGCGTTGTGGCAGTGTCCGGGATAGGCACTGAGAAGGCTGCCGCCGCCGCTGAAATGCTCATCCGCGACCACGGCGCCAGGATGATCGTGAGCCCGGGCATCTGCGGTTCGTTGGTGGATGGTGTCGGCGTAGGAAGCGTGGTCCGCGTGACCGAAGCACACGATGGGGACGCTCTCTTGCGGGAATCCCCCGGGAAAGCGCTGGCTTGTGCTCCCGTGCGCGGCCCTTGGGCGTCACTGCGTCCGGCGCGTCTGGCGACGGTCACCGAAGCGGTTTTCGAAGCCAGACGCCGGCAACTGCTGGCCAGGCACGCGGACGTGGTGGAGATGGAAGCACTCGCCGTAGCGCGCGCGTGTTCCGCCGGCGGGGTCCGATTCGTTGCCATCAAAGGCGTCAGCGATCTGGCCGACCACGACGGGAAGAACCACATCGAAGCAAACATCGACAGCGTGTCCGAAGCGGTTGCCAGGACTCTCGTCGACGGTCTTGCGGAGTTCGCAAACGCGGGTGACGACTCCCTCGGGCTTGTGGGCAAGCTCCTGCGGTACACGAAGATCGAACACACCGTGTTCAGCCTGCCCTTCCTCTTCGCCGGCGCCTGGCTCGGCTGGGGCGGGGAGTTCCGTTCCGTCCGAGTACTGGTGCTTGTTCTCGCCGCCGGCGCCGGCGCTCGAGTCCTCGGCATGTCCGTGAACCGCATCTTCGATCGACACCTGGACGCGCTCAACCCGCGTACCATGCGCCGTGAACTTCCCACCGGAAGCCTTTCGCTCGGCACGGCATGGGGTGTATCCGCGGCCGGGCTCGCCGTTTACCTCGTGGCGTGTGTGCTGCTCGGCGGGTGGTGCGTGAGGCTGGCCCCGCTTCCCCTCGTTCCTCTTGTTACATACCCGTTCCTGAAGCGGTTCACCCCGCTGTGCCACTTCGGTGTTGGTTCGGTGCTCGCCATCGCTCCTCTCGGCGCGTACGTGGCGGCTTCGCAATCGGTGGCATACGACAGCCGGGTCGCCTGGTTGACCGCTCTCACCTTCTGCTGGTTGACCGGGTCCGACATCATCTACTCCTTGATGGACCGCGAATCGGATCTGGCGACGGGCGTACACAGTTTGCCGGTGGCTCTTGGCGAGCGGGGGGCATTGCGGGTCTCCGGCGCATTGCACTGCGTCGCCGTCGTCGCCATCTTCCGCCTCCTGTTCACGTCCGCGGGGAATCCTGCCGGCTGGACGGCCGGGTTCGCCGCCACTGTCGGCTTCGGTCTGCTGTATGTGCCGCGGATTCCGGTGCCGGTGCGGTTCTTCCCGATCTCTGCGTTGGTCGGCGTAGCCAGCGCCCTGACCCCCATCCTCGGAGGCGTGAGATGAACCTCGTGCTCGGAATCACCGGCGCGAGTGGTGCCCACGCCGCTGAACGACTCGTGGAGAAGTCGCCCTGGCCCGTCACCGTGGTGGCGACACGACACGGTCGGGAGGTGTTCGAGTTCGAATGCGGACGCCCCTTTGCGGAGCTCGCAGATCGGGCCGCGGCCGTGCACGAGAACGACGATCTCTGGTCGCCCCTCGCATCTGGCTCCGTGTCAACGGTCGGCATGGTCGTGCTGCCGTGTTCGGTCAACTGCCTCGGCAAAGTGGCGACCGGTAATTGTGACACGCTCCTGACGCGCGCGGCGCACTGCCATCTCAAGTCCCGGCGGCCCGTGATCCTGTGCCTGCGCGAGACGCCGCTCACGGCAATTGACTACGGCAACGCTCGGGAAGCCAGTCTGGCGGGCGCCGTCGTCATGCCGCTGTCCCCGCCGTTCTACATGTTCCATGGCCGATCCCCCGACACGGTCAGCATGACCGATCTGTTGGATGCTTACGTGGATCGAGTGCTCCAGTTGCTGGGCCACGACCCGGCGCGGACGTGGGAGACCGTGCGGTGAGTTTCCCCGATCTACGCACGTTCATTGCCGCACTCGAGGCCAGGGGAGAGTTGGTCCGTGTCCGTGAGGAGGTCGACCCCGATCAAGAGATCACGGTGATCATGCATCGGGTTCTGCCCCGGCGTGGTCCCGCACTCCTGTTCGAGAACGTGAAGGGATCGTCGACCCCCATAGTGACCAATCTGTTCGGTACGCCCGAGCGGATCGAGCTGATGCTGGGGAGTGCGCCCGCGGAGATCGGGAAGAGGCTGCAGTCGTTGCACGACCGCCTGATGCCGCCGTCCCCCGGGAATGTGTGGTCCGCACGGAATGAACTGTGGCGGATCGCTCGCTCCCGTCTGCGCGATGTCCGCGGCGGCCCCGTGCTTCAGACCGTGTCAGAGCCCGCCAATATCGATCGTCTGCCCGTTCTCACATGCTGGCCGAAGGACGGCGGACCGTTCTTCACATTGCCGCTGGTCCACACGGTCGACCCGCGTACGGGCGTGGGCAATCTGGGCATCTACAGACTTCAACGCTTCGACGCACAGACGACCGGTATGCATTGGCAGATCGAGCGTGGCGGCCACGTTCATTTCCGACGTGCCTGCGAGCTGGGGGTGCCGTTGCCGGTCAGCGTCGTGCTGGGAGGCCCCCCCGCGCTCACGTTTGCGGCCATCGCCCCTCTTCCCGAAGGCGTGGACGAGCGGCTCCTCTGCGCATTCCTCATGGGGCGGCCGCTGGATGTGATCCGGCGTCCGTCCGGCCACCGGATCCCGGCGCGAGCGGAGTTCGTTCTCGAAGGCGACGTCAGGCCTGGTGACATGCGTCTGGAGGGGCCGTTCGGCGACCATTTCGGGCACTATTCCCGCTCTGCCGAGTTCCCCGTGTTCCGTGTCGCGCGTGTTCTCGCCCGGCGTGACGCGATCTATCCGGCCACCGTGGTGGGGAAGCCGATCCAGGAAGACTTTTGGCTGGGCATTGCGCTGCAGGAACTGTTCCTGCCTGTACTCAAGATCCTCAAGCCCGGCCTGGTCGATCTCTGGGCGTATCCGGAGACAGGCTTCCATCCGCTTGCTGTTCTGAGTGTCCGTGAGCGTTACCCGCGCGAGGCCCTCAAGCACGCGTTGGGTGTCCTCGGCGAGGGGCAAGTCTCCCTCTCCAAGGTGATGATCGTCGTGGACCGGTCCGTGCCTGTCCGGGACATCCGTGCCGTGAGTCAGGCGCTTTGGGAGAATCTCGATGCGGCAGACGGGCTGCACCTCCTGGCGCCCACCGCGCAGGATACGTTGGATTTCACGGGGCCACGAATGAACACGGGGAGCCGCCTGATTCTGCTCGCAACACACCGTAACGGTTCGCCGTTGCGCCAGATTCCCCCGCCGGCCCCGCCCGATGGCGCGGATGTCCACCCGGCGATCAGCGACATGATCGCCATAGGGCCGTCGTTCCTGGCCGTGCAAGTCGGTGACGCCACGCGCAGCGATGACATCCGGGAGGCACTGGCCATGCACCCGGTGACGCGGCAGTATCTCTTCCACGTCCTGCTGTCGCCGGATGTCCCGCTCGGGGACCCGATGCTCACGCTGTGGGGTTGGTTCACACGTTTCGATCCGCTCGCGGACCTGTACCCCGCCACGCGATCGCAGGCCGGCAACCGTCTCATCCTGGGGTTCCCCATCGCTATCGACGCGCAGTGGAAGCCGGGATACCCGGAGCCGCTCGCCGCCGACTCGGACGTCGAGGCGCGTGTTGACCGGAAGTGGGACAGTCTCGGCATTTCCCTGGAGTGAGCAGGTTTGAACTCGCGCGCGCAACACATCGCGGACGCACTGGTCAAGGGAGCCGCCGGGAGACGGCTGAACCCGAGCGAAGCCATGGCGCTTGTCGATGAGCCGACCCCCGATCTGCTCCAGGCTCTGGGGGACGCAGCCCACGCCAATCGCGTTGCCCGGCACGGCAATCGGGCGACCTATGTGTTCAACGTGCAGATCAACCCGTCGAACGTGTGTTCCGGCCGTTGCGAGTTCTGCCGGTATTCCGTCGAGTCGCTCGACGATCCCCGCGCCTACTCGCTGGACGAGCACGAGATCCTCGAGAAGGTCACACACCTGGCACCGACCGAAGTCCACATCACGGGAGGCCTGAACGATCTCTGGCCCTATGAGCGGTGCCGGGATCTCGTCCGCGAGCTTCGCAGCCAGCACGCCGCGCTGCATATCAAGGCGTTCGACGCCGTGGAGGTCGAGCATTTCGCGACCGCTTCCGGGGAAGGCGTGGCCGGCATTCTGGCTGAGCTCATCGATGCCGGTGTGAACGCCTTGCCCGGGGGAGGCGCCGAGATGTTCTCCGAACGACTCCGACAACGCTTCTGGCCCGGCAAGATGCCCGCCAGGCAATGGCTGGCTGTTCATGAGCAAGCCCATCGCATAGGGCTTCCCACCAATGCCACCATGCTTTTCGGGCTGGGCGACACATGGGAGGAACGCGTCGACCACATGCTCGCCTTGCGGAGTTCGCAGGACCGGTGCCCCGGATACGAGTGTTTCATTCCGTTGGCGTACCAGCCGGGCGACACGGATCCTGTAGCGCATGGCCCCACGCCGTTCGTGTCGCTGTATGTGCTGGCTCTGGCGCGCCTTGTCCTCGACAATATTCCGCACATCAAGAGTTACTGGCCCTCCCTGGGCGTGCCCGCGGCCGCGGCCGGGCTCGGGTACGGCGCCGATGACATGGACGGCACGTTGAGCGAAGAGAGGATCATGCATGCCGCCGGTGCGTCGGCACCCGGCGGTCTGGCCCGGCGACGTATGGCCGAGATGATCACCATCGCCGGTTTCGAGCCTGTCGAGCGCGATGGCCTGTTCCATCCCGTCGCCGCCTCCCGTGGCGACCGCATCGGGACCCGAGTATCCCCGCAAGACGATTCCGCGTCACGGCCGTTCCGCGTGAGTATGATCCCCTACGGGAACATGGCTCCCTACGTTCAGCTCGGCCCGCCCGAGGGCGGGAGCTTCGTGGAGGAATTCCCGCGTGCCTCGCTGGCAAGTCTGCGAGCCGGATCGGTGGTCGCTTCCTGCGCTCCGGTTGGTGGTCTTCCCCGTCTGCGGGGCACCGTTGACTGCCTGGGCGCGTTCGGGATCGCTGCCCGCGGACCTGTCCAGAGCGTCCTGCTGCTCTCTCATGTCCCGTTCGATGACCTGCGTGCCAGTGACTCCGTTTGGGTGACCGACGAGACGGCATCCTCCGTCCGCCTGCTCTGCCTCCTCCTCGGCCGAGACCGGGGCAGCGGCGACCTGCCCCGGCGGGCCTTCGACCTGGCACAGGCCTCCGCGGCCCTCGTCATCGGCGACAACGCATTCCTGGCCCACGTCCGCGACGGTCTGTATCGCGGCGTTCGGTACCCACACGTCATCGATCTCTCCGGAGAATGGTACCAACGGACCGGACTGCCGTTCGTCTTCGCACGCTGGGTCGTTCGGCGCGACGCGCCAGCACACGTCCGCGAGTCGCTGACAGCATGGCTTGAGCAGTTCCGGAGCCGCGAAGACGAACTCGTGGCAGCCGCTGTGCCGGGCGAGGCGCAGCGGCTCGGCCTCCCGGCCGACCGTGTGGCGGACTACCACGCCGGGGTCGTGCGGGTTCTCGGGCCGGACGAGATCCGTGGGCAGGAGGCGTTTCTGCGCGAGTGGCGGCTCTACTCGGGAACATTGGCCGGCGGCGAACCGCAGTGGATCGCACCATGAACAGCGGAAACACCTCATACCCCCGACCAGTTTGCGGCGAGAACCGCCGTGTTTCCCCCGATGAGGCGTTGGAGTTGCTCACCCGTGTGCCTGTCGGCGACCTCATGCGACGCGCCTACGGTGCTCGCGCCGAACGGTTCCCCGGACGCGTCGTCACCTACGTGCTCGACACCAACCCCAACTACACCAACGTCTGTGTGACCGGGTGCCGCTTCTGCGCGTTTTCCCGGCCCCAAGGTCACGCCGAGGCTTACACACTCTCGCCTCGATCCCTCGCCGAACGGGTCCGGAAGTCGTACGAGCGGGGCGCGACGACCGTGTTGCTGCAGGGCGGGCACCACCCCGGCCTGCGCTTGTCGGACTGGCTGGCGTACGTCCGGTGCATCCGTGCGGCCTGCCCGCACATCCACATCCATCCGTTCAGTCCGTCAGAGGTCGTCTTTCTTTCGAAGACGACTGGCGCGCCCGTGCCCGAGATCCTCGGAGCGCTGTACGCGGAAGGCATCCGCACAATCCCCGGCGGCGGGGCCGAGATTCTGTGTGACCGAGTCCGGGCCCGCATCGCTCCCGAGAAGGCGACCGCGGCGGAGTGGCTGGCCGTGGCCGAAACGGCGCACCGGATGGGCTTCCGCACAACGGCCACCATGATGTTCGGCCATGTCGAGACCGACGAGGAGATCATCGAACATCTCGTGCGACTACGCGACCTGCAGGACCGGACCGGGGGCTTCAGCAGCTTCATCCCCTGGTCGTTCAAGCCCGGCAATTCGCCACTCGGGAAAGAGGTCTGCCAGTCTGCCCATCCCTTGCGTTACGTGCGCGTTCTGGCAACGGCCAGGCTCGTGCTTGACAACATCGATCACATCCAGTCGTCGTGGTTCAGTGAGAGCATCACCGCGGGTCAGCTCGGACTGCTGGCCGGCGCGGACGATTTTGGCGGAATCCTGTTCGAGGAGAACGTGCTTCAGCAAGCCGGACACCAGCGGGCGACCACGCTGGATACCGTGCTCACCGTTATCCGGCGAGCGGGATTCGTGCCCGCCCGGCGCGACAGTCTCTACAACGTGATCGAGGAACATGACGACGCGGCGGCCGGTGCAGACGTGCTGGCGCGTGTGTTGGCCAGACGCACAGACTGCACCGAGCGGGGGAGATGATGGCAGACGGTGGCAGCCAGCATGGACGGGACGCATTGGTCACTGCTGCCGAGAACCGGCGGATGTTCAATGCCATCGCCCGACGCTATGACCTGCTGAACGCCGTGCTGTCGTTGGGATTGCACACCCGCTGGCGCCGACGCGCGATCCGCGAACTGGCCCCCCGTTCTGACGGGCTCTACCTGGATGTCGGGACCGGCACGGGTGACCTGATCATGGAGATTGCCAGGCAGGCCCCGGGAGCCAACGTCATCGGCCTGGACGCCGCCGCCCGGATGCTGCCTCTGGCCGCACGCAAGCTGGCCTCACGCGGTTCGCTGGGCGAGAACCACCTGCTGGCTGGCGACGCCGGGGCAATGCCTTTTCCGGACGGGACGTTTGCCGGAGTGGTAAGCGCTTTCTGCATCCGCAACCTGGAGGATCGCGCAGGCGTCTTCCGCGAGTTGCATCGCATCCTGCAACCGGGCGGACGAGTCGTTTTCCTCGACCTGACCCGACCCCGCAACCCACTCCTTCGCGCCGGGCACCGCCTGTACAATGCCACGATGGTGCCACTGGTGGGACGCCTGCTGTCCAGCGGCGATGCATACCGGTACCTGGCCGACTCGATCGAACACTTCGCAGACGTCCGGACAGTCACATCCGAGCTGCAGCACTGCGGGTTCCACGATGTGAACGACACTGCCCTCCATGGCGGAATCGTCACCCTCTTCAGGGCCCTTCGCTAATCGCGTGCCGTATCTGCCGCGGTATAGTAGCGACATGAAGCCGCTTACCACTCCTGCCGTTCTCGTCGGTGTCGCGTTCGATCCCGAGACGCGCTACCCGGGCGACTGGCTGACCGAGGAACTGCCCGCCTGATCCCTCCCGGAACCCGCCCGTCCCACTCCCAGAACAGACCCCAGCTATCATGCCCTTTGATCTCCATTGTAACGACCCCGGCACAGCCGCACGCCGCGGCTGTGTGCGAACTCCGCACGGCGATGTGCAGACGCCGGTGTTCATGCCCGTGGGCACCCAGGCGACGGTCAAGACAATGTCGCCGCGGAACCTGGACGAGATCGGCGCGGAGATCGTCCTCGGCAACACGTATCACCTGAACATCCGCCCGGGTGTCGAGATCGTCCGGCAAGCCGGCGGCTTGCACCGGTTCATGGCCTGGGATCGTCCCATCCTCACGGACAGCGGCGGGTACCAGGTGTTCAGCCTGAGCAAGTTGCGCAAGATCAAGCCGCACGGCGTGGAGTTCCAGTCACACGTCGATGGCGCGTTGCTGTTCCTCGGGCCAAAGGAAGCCATGGCCATCCAGCGCGAGCTGGGTTCCGATATCGCCATGGTCTTCGATGAGTGCACCCCTTACCCGTGCACGCACGAGGAAGCGGAAGCGTCGCTCAAGCTCACGCTGCGTTGGGAAGAGGAATCGCGCAACCAGCCGCGTGCGCCGGGCCAGCAGGTTTTCGGCATCGTCCAAGGCGGCGTGTTCCGCGATCTCCGCGAACTGAGCGCGAGGGAGCTGGTGAAACTCGACTTCGACGGCTACGCAGTCGGCGGGTTGAGCGTGGGCGAACCGGATGCCGAGATGTTCGACGTGCTGGAGTGGACCCTACCCCTGCTCCCCGAGGACAAGCCGCGCTATCTCATGGGCGTGGGCACGCCGCCGCAGATCGCGCGCGCCGTGGGGCTTGGTGTGGATATGTTCGACTGCGTGCTGCCCACGCGCGTCGGGCGCAACGGAACGGCCTACACGGCCCGCGGCACCGTGCCCGTCAAAGCCGGCCGGTTCAAGGACGACTTCACCCCCATCGAGGAAGGCTGCACGTGCTACGCCTGCAAGCACTTCACCAAGGCGTACCTCCGCCACCTGCTGAACGTGAACGAGATCCTCGGCCTCCACCTCATGACCGTGCACAACCTGCACTTCTACCTGAACCTGATGCGCGACATCCGCAACGCCATCGAGGCAGGCTCCTACGCCGAATTCAGTCGCGAGTTCCTGGCCACATACGAGAGCTGACGCATGCCCGCTAACCGAGTTGAGATCATCGGGAGCAGATGCACAGGTTGCACCTTGTGCGCCAAATCGTGTCCGTTTGGTGCCATCTCAATGGTCGATCGCAAAGCCGTCATCGACTACGACAAGTGCACGGTCTGTGGCGCCTGCGTGCCCATCTGCAGGAAGTTCGAAGCTATCGTCATGCACGAGGCCCACGGAGACATTCGCACAAGCGAAGGCGACGTGTGGGTCTTCTGCGAGACCGAGGACGGGTGCCTGACCTCTGTGGCATGCGAGCTCCTCGGCACCGCACGCGAGCTGGCGGACACCTTGGGCGTGCCTGCCGCAGGCGTGCTCATCGGCGCGGACGTCGCAGGGCTGGCCCAAGACGTCATTGCTCACGGCGCCGACCGCGTGTACGTGGCGCAGGACACCGGCTTGGCCCGGTTCAGCGACGAGCCCTTTGCTGCCGTCCTCGCACGCCTAATCGGGGAACATCAGCCCGAAATCCTCCTCGGCGGCGCCACCGCCATCGGTCGCGCGCTGCTGCCGCGTGTGGCCGTGTTGATTCAGACAGGGCTGACCGCAGACTGCACCGAGCTCGGTATCGACCCGGCGACCGGGCTCTTGCTCCAGACCCGCCCCGCGTTCGGCGGCAACATCCTGGCTACCATTACCTGCGAAAGCTACCGGCCCCAGATGGCCACCGTCCGACCCGCTGTCTTGCGTCGTCCCGATCCTGATCCCACCCGAACCGGCACGGTCGTCCCGTGCGACGTCCGCAAAGCCGATCTGGCCAACAGCATCGAGTGGCTTCAGTTTACGCCGAAGGGACAGGGCGACGTCGATCTGCACCAAGCCGAAATCATCGTATCCGCCGGCTACGGCACGGGCGGCCCTGAGGGCGTGGCTCTCGTTGCGGACCTCGCAAAAGCCCTGGGCGCATCGCTCGGCGCGAGTCGTGCGGCTGTCGATGCCGGCTGGGTCGAGTACCCACACCAGGTCGGACAGACCGGCACAACGGTTCAGCCCAAGCTCTACATCGCCTGCGGCATCTCGGGTGCTATTCAGCACCTTGTGGGCATGCAGAGCAGCGACACCATCGTCGCCATCAACCGCGACCCCGAAGCTCCCATCTTCGATCACGCGGACTTCGCAGTCGTCGGCGATCTCTTCGACGTCGTGCCCGAGCTCATCCGCCAGATTGAGAAAGCCCGAAGCGGCGAGGCCTGACCGCCCCGCAACACTCCCCGCCAGGAACCTGCCCTGAAACCTGACACCAGAAACCCGACGCCTTCTGTCCGTCCCCTTGGCGCCCACATGTCCATCGCGGACGGCGTCTCTCTGGCCATCGATCGCGCCTGTCAGGTCAACGCTACCGCGCTCCAGATTTTCACGCGCAACCAAGTCCAGTGGGAGGCACCGCCGCTCGAACCCGAGACTGCCTGCGAGTTTCGCAATCGCTTCACCGAGAGTGGCATCCGCTTCCTCTGCGCCCACTCCAGCTACCTGATCAACCTTGCGTCTCCTGACGACACCACACGCGAACGATCGCTGACGGCCTTGGTGGAGGAACTCACCCGCGCCGACGCCTTGGGCTGTGCCTGCCTGGTCATGCACCCCGGTTCGCCCAAAGACGACCCGCGTGAGACCGGCATCAGCCGCGTCGTTTCCGGCATCTTGGCCGCGTTCGATCAGACACGGGATCTACGCGTCAAACTCGCCATCGAAGACACCGCCGGCCAGGGCAACGTGTTCGGCTCCAACATCGCGGAGATCGCAGACATCCTGCATCGTGCCGGCGACCATCCTCGGCTCGCCATGTGCCTCGACACCTGTCACGCCTTTGCCGCCGGCTACGACCTGTGTGACGCCTCTGTGGTTGCGGACCTCGCAAGCGCGATCGACGACAGCATCGGTCTCGACCGCCTTCTGGTCCTCCACCTGAACGACAGCCTCGGCGCCTGCGGAAGTCGGAGAGACCGCCACGCCCACATCGGCAAAGGCCAGGTCGGCGAGACCGGCTTCCGCAACATCCTCCACGAACCCCGCTTCGCCGCCATCCCCGGCATCATCGAGACTCCCAAGAACACCAAGACTCTCGCCGAAGACGTCACCAACCTCAGCCGACTGCGTCGTCTGCAAAGAGAAAGACGCGGTGCCGAAGCGACCGCGTCTTAGAAAGCCTGGTACCTGAGGGGGGATTCGAACCCCCACGTCCTAAAACGGACACTAGGACCTGAACCTAGCGCGTCTGCCAATTCCGCCACCCAGGCGTTTGGGATGTCAGTAAATTACCGCCGAACCGGGGCAATGCAAGCCGTTGACGGCGACTGTCAGGGCTGTTCTTATGTTCCGCGCAACATAAGAACTGCCCTGACTGGGACACGAGGACGTCGGTACCAGAGCGGCCAATTGCGACGTCGGCAAACGTGGTTACGCGGGCGGCGACAGCCTGGTCCGCGCAACACGGAGGGGACGCAGTGCGAGCGGGCGCGCTATATTGGCGGCGGTTACCTGTATCTCGTCGAGCTTTCACCCATGCTGATCTTCCTGGCATGCCCGACTGCTGTTGCCGATCAGCTTGGTGGGGACAGCGAACTGACGGCGTCGATCGTCGTGGTCACGACCCTTCTGCGCCTCCCTGCCCTTGCTCTGATCCTCGCTCTGGTCTGACCTGAGGGGGATGACACGGTCTACCCGAGACACACGCCATGCGAATCACATCACACGCCGTCCGCAACCTGACCGGGATCGTCCTGTTCGCGGTTTGGGGGTCCGCACCAGGCGGGGAACTGACGCTCGTGCGGGATGGCCGCGCTGTGTCCACGATCGTCCTTGCCGAACAACCGACTCGGGCCGCCCAGTTAGCGGCGTTCGAGCTGCAGCATCACATCCGGCTCATCACGGGGGCGGAAGTGGCAGTTGCCTGCGAGCCCGCGCCAGCTGACGGCACGCGCATCTTGGTGGGCGCGAGTTCCGCGGCGGCGGCGCTCGGCGTGTCGGCGGAGGCGTTCGACACCCAGGAGTACATGATCCGGTTCGCTGTGGACACACTCGTCCTGGCGGGCCGGGACAAGCGGGATACGGGTGAGGTGGCCTATTCGGAGAGCGACCCCTTCGCGTTCAGGACATGGCCAAGCTTGTTCGACGAACAGGGCACACTGCACGCCGTGTACGATTTCCTGGAACGGTTCTGCGGTGTACGCTGGTTTGCGCCGACGGAAGTGGGCATGGACTGCCCCCGGGCGAAGACGCTCACCGTCACCGGTAGCGATGTGCGCCGCGCCCCTGCATTCAGCTACCGCGACTGCGGATGGGCGATGACCATGAGCGAGAACTACGACGCCGTCACGTCGCTCTGGCCCCGCGATTCAGAGGAACTGACGGCCTACGAGTCGGCAGCATACGCCGCGCTGCACAAGCGGTTCCCCAACCCTTGGCAGTACATCCATGCAAAGCGGGGTCGAGTTCGGCTGTTCCTGCACCGTATGCGCATGGGCGGGGAGCAGTACCAGGCCAACCACTCGTTCTACGGCTACTACGAACGCTTCTGGGAGAAGAGCGAGAAGACGCCCGACCTGTTCGCGGCGAAGAAGCCGGAGTGGTTCGCGCAAGGCTACGACGGCAAGCCGCCCCAGATGTGTTACACGAGCCCGGGCTTCATCCGGCAGGTCGTCCAGGACGCGCGCGACACCTTCGACGGCAAAGGCACGCCGCACCGGGCGGTGGCCTTCGGCGACAACTTCGCGCTCGTGCCCATGGACAACAGCAGTTACTGCACCTGCGAGCGATGCCAGGCGTTGCGGAATCCGCAGGAGGAGCACAATCCCTTCTTCTCCAATGGGCTCTGGAGCGACTACGTGTTCGGGTTTGCCAACGACGTGGCACGGGAGATCACGGAATCGCATCCCGGCAAGGTGCTGGCGACGTTGGCCTACTCGACGTACGCCAAGTATCCCGAACGGATTCGATTGGAAGACAACATCGCGGTCCAGCTCTGCTTGCACGTGCGCAACGTATACGACACGGCCATGCAGGAGAATGACCTGTCGATCTTCCAGTCGTGGGTATCGAAGGAGAGGAACCGGCCGATCTACCTGTGGCTCTACTACTGTTTCCCGGTCGAGCGCGGACATCGGGACGGCGGATGGCACGTGTTCCCCGGCTTCTTTGCGCACCAGATCGACAAGAGCTTCAAGATGTACCACCGGCACGGTGTGCGCGGGGCCTTCTTCAACGGGTTTGGCCAGGACGTGGACGCCTACATGACCTTCGAGTGCCTGGACGACCCGACACGCAACGCCGACGCCTTGCTGGACGAGTACTTCACGCGTTACTTCGGCGCCGCGGCAGAGCCGATGAGGGCGTTCTACCTGATGGTCGAAGACGTGTATTGCGATCCCCGCAATTACCCGACACGGGAGAAGGACGGCAAGCTGTTGCCTGTCGGGCACCAGACCGAGGAGCTGGCATGGCTCCACCTGGGCACAGCCGAGAGGATGGCGATGCTCGGGGGCTTCGTTGAGAAGGCCCGCGCCTTGGTGAAGACGGACACCGAGAAACGGCGCTTGGCACTGTTCGAGAAGGGCGTCTGGGACTACATGCGGCGCGGCCCGGTCCGGGTCGAGTCGATCGACCGTCCTGACTGTCCGGACACACCGGCGCAGATCGAGCGCTTGTTGGCTCGTGCTCCCGAGATGGCCAATGACGATGCTGCGCAGGGGAAGCCGTTCGTCCTCGAGACGCCGGGGAGCCTGTTCAGTTGGCGGGGGAAGATGACGCACCACAGACACGGAGAGCTGCCGGGGTGGACGGATGGCGACACGACCGAGACGTGTTACCTGTTCGACTCCAAGGCAAAGGAGATCAGCGCCCGTTGCGAGCTGGGACCGGTGCCGGCCGAGGGTCGGGAGCTTCGCGAGATCCGTATCGCGTGGTCTCTGGCCGATTCACTGCGCAGCCGGATCAACGTCAAGTTCGCTGTGCGTGACGTTGCAACGCAGGAGTGGCGCGATGCGACAGGTTATCTGACGCAAGACAAGTGGGAACAGGCGAAGGCGGGCTCCTACAAAGTGCTGACCGTCCCCTTCGCCCACGGCACGATCACGGGATTCGACGCCGTGCGCGTGACTGACGGCGCGCCCTTGCTCGGGTTCAACCCGAGCCGTTTCACCGAGATTGACGTGGTCACCACGAATGCCGGAAACGGACCCGCGGACTGAGAACGACCACGGATAGCGCACATAGAAGGCACTCTGCGCCAGTCCCGAAATCAACCACGGAGATACGGTGGGCCCCGCCGCCGGAGTCCGCCTCGGCGGACGACTTGGCGACACCACCGATGGCGGACGGGGAAGCGTGTCCGCTGTGTCGACTCCGTCCGTAGCGCCCTCGCTCCTTCAGGCTCTCGTCGGAGTGAAGATGAGCTCGAACACCTGGCGGTAGTCTTCGACGTAGTGGGCGGTGATGCCGCGACGGACGCGCTCGGGGATTTCGAGGAAGTCTTTCTCGTTCTCGCTCGGCAGGATCACGTCCTTGACCTTGGAGCGTTTGGCGGCGATCACCTTCTCCTTGATGCCCCCCACGGGCAAAACGCGACCGGTGAGCGTGAGCTCGCCGGTCATGGCCCAGTGGGCTTTCACGCGCTGGTTGAGAGCCAGGGACATGAGAGCGGTAGCCATGGTGATCCCGGCTGATGGACCGTCCTTCTTGGTGGCGCCGGCGGGAACATGGATATGAACCGTCTGCTTGCGGAAGAACTCCTCATCCAGCTTGTACTCTTTACAGCTCGAACTGACGAGAGAGTAGGCGATGTGCGAGGACTCGACCATCACCTCCCCGAGTTGACCGGTGAGCCTCGTGCCGCGCTCGCCCGGCACGCCACGCGCCTCGACGTAGAGCGTGGTACCGCCGAGAGAGGTCCACGCCAAGCCCATCACCACACCGGGCCGACCGCGCTTCATCAGGGGATCGTCTGAGAACCGCGGTTTGCCCAGGAACTCCTCGACCTTGGCAGGCGTGACCTTCACCGCGTCGGTGATGGAACCATCGGCCCTGCCGGTAGCGACTTTCCTGAGACACGTGCCGATCGCCTTCTCCAACGCGCGCACGCCGGCCTCACGTGCGTGCCCGTCGATGATCCGCCGGATCGCCGTGTCGGTGAAACTCACGTCGTCCTTCGTCAGGCCGCTTTTGGGGATGAGCCGCGGAATGAGATGGCGCTTGGCGATGGACAGTTTCTCGGCCAGGATGTAACCGGACAGATGGATCGTTTCCATACGGTCCAGAAGCGGCCCGGGAATGGTGTCGGGCACGTTCGCGGTAGCGACGAACAGGATCTTGGACAGGTCGAAGGGAACGTCGAGATAGTGATCTCTGAAAGCTGAATTCTGTTCCGGATCCAGCACCTCCAGAAGCGCGGATGCCGGGTCGCCCTGGTAGGAAGCGCCGACCTTGTCAATTTCGTCCAGCATGATGACCGGGTTAGCCGTGCCGACCGTCTTTATTGCCTGCATCACTTTGCCGGGCATGGCGCCGATGTACGTGCGGCGGTGTCCCTTGATCTCCGCTTCATCGCGCATGCCGCCGAGGGAGAAGCGGTAGAATTTGCGCCCAAGAGCTTCAGCGACGGCTTTGCCGATCGATGTCTTGCCTACACCGGGTGGGCCGACAAGGCAGAGGATCGAGCCCTCGACACTTCCGCGCATCTTGGCCACGCCGATGAACTCGAGGATGCGCGCTTTCACGTCCTCCAGCCCGTAGTGATCACGGTTGAGTACGCGTTGCGCTCTCCGCACATCGAGGCGGTCGATCGAGTGCTGGCCCCACGGCAGGCCGGTCAACCAGTCGAGGTAGTTGCGTGATACGGCAAACTCGGGTGACTGAGTCGGCAGTACCTTCAGTTTCTCAATCTCTTCCTGAACACGTTCGTGGGCCTCGGCAGAAAGGTCCAGCTCCTGAAGGCGTTGGGCGTACTTCTCGATCTCCTCGGTCTTCTCGTCCTTCTCGAGACCGAGCTCCTGTTTGATCGCTTTGAGTTGCTCGCGCAGAAAGAACTCACGCTGCTGTTTGGTGATCTTCTCCTCGATCTGTTGGGTGATCTTCTCCTTGAGCTCGTTGATGTCCAGCTCCTTGCGAAGGAGGAACAGTACCTTCTCGCAACGCGTCTTGACGTCGAGCGTTTCCAGCACGTCCTGCAGCAGGTCCCGGTCGGAGGAGGTCATGGTCGCTGCGAAATCCGCCAGGCGTCCCGGCTCGCCCCAGTCGTTACGGGCGAGGAACATCTTGATCTCTTCGGAGAATATCGGATTGTGCTTGATCAAGTCGCGCATGGACGTGATGATGGCCAGGCATAGCGCCTTCATTTCCTCGCCCTCGCTGATCACGTCCTGGAGGTATACGACCTGCGCGAGGAGCATGCCGTTGCGTTCAGTCGCTTTGAGAATCCTGAACCGGCCCTCGGCCCGGAGCAACGCCTGGATGTCGCCGTCGGGGGATTCCTGGTACTTTAGGATTCGAGCAACCGTGCCGACGCGGTAGTACTGGCGATGGACGATCTCGGCGTCCTCCTCGGACTCCTGCTCATCTCGCGTAAGCACGAAGCCGAGGACACGCTCCGGGACGTCCTTGGCCACGGTGCGAATCGTGTCCGCCAGGTTCCCCGCCGGCAACATCACCGGGAACATAAGACCCGGGACAATGGGCTTGCTCTCGGTGGGCAGGATGAAGATGCGGTCGGGGAACGAGCTCGACGCCAGCGCGATGGAACGCGACTGTGCGGGTTGCGCGGGCGAGCCCTCCTCGTCCTCAATCACCACATCCGCTTCGATGAACACATCTTCGGGACGGTCTGCCATCGGCACTTGGCCTCCTGTTTCCCTGACAAGACTCGTGAGAGGGCATGTGCGGATTCCGCAACCGGTCCGTCAACCGGTGATCAGCCCTTTGTACCTGTGATACGCGGCCTCCCAGCCCGCCGTATCCTGCGGTTCGTAAGTGGCGCCCTGGCTGGTGCGCTCGACGATTTCGCGCAGTCCCTGCAAGTCCGGGATTTCTCCCGCGGCCATGGCTTGGCACAGCAGGTTTCCGGCGGCGGTAGCCTCGATCGGTCCCGTCAAGACGGGGCGGGCAATGGCGTCGGCCGTGAACCGGTTCAGGGGCGTGTTCTTGATTCCCCCGCCGACGAGGTGCAGCACGTCAATCGTCTTGCCCATCACCTGTTCCAGCTCATCGATTGTCCGACGGTAGCACAGGGCGAGCGATTCCTGTGCACAGCGTATGACTTGGCCCTGTGTCTCGGGCACGGGCTGGCCTGTCTCGCGGCAGTAGTCGGCAATGCGGGCCGGCATGTCGCCGGGGGCGGCAAAGCGTTGGTCAGTCACGTCGATGAGTGAGCGGAACGGCTCCGACGCCTCGGCCTCGGCGTCGAGGTCGTCGAACGAGACCT
>JGI11705J14877_10000553_pt1 | contig 23223 bp, 15 predicted proteins | sample Etolaghawater15m_FD_14877 | JGI IMG/M metagenome (IMG submission 14877)
CAGGAAGCCATTGCGGAATCGATTGGTCTTTTGATGAGCCAACGATGCCGTTGGTGGCGAATATTTCTCCATTTAACCAAAGCGTGTAAGCCGAATAAAAATCCATCAAATGAATGGCAAGGATAGAGGTATCGGGCGGCATGTCAACAGTCAGCTTGTAAGTGGCAAAGCCACTGTTGCTGTATGTGTTGCTCTGTTGCGGCAGATCCGACCAAATATGTGGGAAATGACAAAACTCAGGGAGGTGACCTGTCTTAAAATCGTTTGGAGAGAGTAGTTTGTTCCAGTAAAACTCCCATTCGCCTGTGAGCGGTATATTGCCGTTGTGAGTAAAACTCCACTGCGAAAGATCTAGTTTACCCTTTGTGGCTTCAGGATGTACACCGGGCTTTGAAAAGGATGAGTGACTCAGGAAAATCAAAGCAACCAACCACAGGAGGCTAAAAAATGTTTTATGTGTGGATGGTGTCATGCGTTTCAATGAGTTTTTTATTTTCGGAAAAAGTAAAACAAATATAATGCTTTCTGAGGAGTTTAGCCTCCCACTTCGTAAAAACATCAACAAGCAGGCATTCCGAACGATAATTTTACTTTGGCGTAATACCGGGGTAAATCTGATTGTTTGGTTTTTGCTAACTTCGCCGACAATATCGTAATGTTATGAAAATCTATTTTGGTTTATTGCTGGCTTTTTTAACGGGCATTTTGCTGACCATCTCCTGGCCTGAACAAGGAATTACACCGCTGGTTTTTATTGCTTTTGTTCCCATCTTAATTCTTCAGCAACGGCTTGGTGACGCCGGGAAAAGGGGGTTGTTTTGGTATGCATGGCTGGCCTTTTTGGTGTGGAATGTGTTAACTACCTGGTGGATATGGAACAGCACACAGTGGGGATCGATTGCGGCCTTCGTGCTCAATGCTCTTTTTATGGCCATCGTGTTTCAGCTTTTTCATGTCTCAAAAAAGTGGCTATTTGGTAACCGTGGCGGGACGTATATACTTATATTTTATTGGGTTACGTTTGAGTACCTTCATATGAACTGGGATTTGACCTGGTCGTGGCTTAACTTAGGCAATGTTTTTGCCACCAAACCAAGTTGGATTCAGTGGTACGAAATAACCGGGAGTTTGGGTGGTACGATTTGGGTGTTGGCAGTAAACATTATGGTTTTCAATGTAATACAAGGGTTTTTAAGTCGACTTCCGGCTGCCAGGTTATGGCTTACAGGCGGAGTGACACTTTTTATCATTTTTGTTCCTTTTATTTGGTCGCTGGTTACTTATAGCACTTATTCCGAGCAGGGGAAGCCCATGCAGGTGGTGGTGGTGCAACCCAATATTGATCCCTATACCGAGCAATACTATCTTTCTCCCGACAGTCTGGTTTCGAAGAATTTAGCACTTGCACGTGAAATGACTACCTCTGAAACTGATGTAATCGTCTTTCCCGAATCGGCTCTACAGGAAGACATTTGGGAAGAATCGCTGGCCTATTCAGCAAACTTGAGGCGTATGCGTGAGTTTTCAGGTCAATTTCCTGATTTGGCCATAGTTATCGGTGCCACAACCTATCGAAAGGTGTTGCCTGATGAGTCCAAAACACATGCTGCGCGCAAATTCCGCGATCGTGACGAGCACTATTATGCCTACAATACTGCGTTTTTGATCGAAGAAGGGGAGAATTATCAAATTCACCACAAATCGAAATTGACTCCGGGAGCTGAAATTATGCCTTCGTGGGGAATTTTAAAACCGCTCGAAGGTTTGGCTTTGGATTTGGGGGGTACGGTTGGCACTTTGAAGAAGGAAGATCATCCGATGGTTTTTTCGCGTAAGACGGCTGAAAAGGGCATCAGTCCAGTGATTTGTTACGAATCTGTATACGGAGAATTTGTGGCCAATTCGGTGCGTTTGGGCTCAGGTTTGGTTGTTGTGATTACCAACGACGGGTGGTGGGGAAATTCACCCGGCCACAGACAGCATTTATGGTTTTCGGTGTTGCGCGCCATCGAAACCCGACGTAGTGTAGCCCGTTCGGCAAATACCGGAATTTCGGCTTTTATCAATCAGCGTGGCGATATCCTGCAAAAAACTCCCTATTGGCAACCTGCTGTTATTTCGCAGGAACTTTATGCCAACACCAAAATGACTTACTATGTAAAAAATGGTGATTACCTGGGAAGGGTGTCAGGTTTTATAAGTGTTATGGTCTTGCTAATAGCTGTTACACAAGGCTTTTTACGCAAGCGGAAATCACTTGTTTAGGCTATTCTTTTTCGTAATAGATTGTAATTCTTCCAATCGGAACGTTCGACTCAGCCACAATTTTTCCATCTTCATATTTCCCTAAAATGTTGGGAACACCTTTCATGTTGCTGAAATAGTAGCTGATGGTTTTATTTTCCTTGTCGTATTTCCACTTGGCTTCGTGGGTGTTGTTTTTTGATATAATGCTCATTACACTGTCGTTTACCATCCTGAAGTAAGTTTGCTTTTGCATTTCAACCACCTGGGCAATCATTTCAGGAGTGGTACGCGTTTCATTAAAATCTGTTTCGACTTTTTGAGCTTTCCAAGTCCCTACAAACCTGCTCTCTGAGCTGCCTGAGCAGGAGATGAAAAATGATAAGGTGGAGGTCACCAGAAAGAATAAGAAGAATATGCGTTTCATGAAAACTTATTTTTAAACCCGCAAAGTTACAACCAAGATTGAAAGTAAAGTGATTTATTAGAATTGTTTAACAAATCATTCATTCATTTTGATCTCCAGAGGTTTTTTCCGGATCTGTTTCTTCGGGAAAGGTCATCGATTCTTTCATATATCTGAGTTCCCAGAAATCATATTCTTCGCCTAAAATAGAGCGGGCTTCTGATAAGCTTATCGGACCACATTCGGTAAAAAGCTCTTCAATTGTTTTTAGTTTTTCCAGAGAAACTAATTTTTCTATATCGATATCGCCCGTAGCTACAAATCTGACCAAATGGCCATAAACAGTTGAGGACACCAAACCGCGTTCTTTTGCTATTTCTTCCGGCGATAGTCCTGATTTCCATAGATCAAAGCTAACTTCGTAGGTTCTGGATTTGGTGGTTTTGACTTCGATTTCTTCTTCTTCGATTTTGCTGCTGCGCTCGTTTTCAGGAAGTGTTTCCAATACAATGTTGATAATCTGTTCGCCATATTGCTCTAACTTCCTTTTGCCTATTCCATGAATTTTCCCCAATTTGTTCAAGTTTACCGGTGCTTGGTTGGCTATTTCAATTATTGATTTTATAGGCAGTACGGTAAATGTGTTTTTACCACCGGCTTCAGATTCACGCCATTTGCGGAGCTTTTTGTACAATTCGGGGTGAGTAATTTCTTTTGGATTTATTACGGCCGGTATCGGAGTTCTTTTCTTTTTTTGTTGATCCGGTATCATGGCTTTGGCACGACGGTTAAGGTATGTTTTTATTTCAAACCCATTTTTGCAGGCTTCCAGACATTCCAGCTTGAACGTGGCCTCTTCAAAAATCCGGTCTATTTGCTCTGTGATGGTCTTTTTAGTCTGTCGGTTATCCATATCGGGTTCTGTTTCTTTCAGCACTTTAATAAGGATGTTATTCAGCTTTTCAGAAAAATACAGAGAGGCTTTCTGAATGCGTTCCTGTAAGGCGGTGTTTATTTCATCTTGCTGATTTTGTGTATGTAAACGCTTTATTTGTTGCTTAAAAGCAGATCCTACTTCGGTGAGCTCTTTTTTAAAAGTATTCGTCAGGTTTGAAATACTATCCGTATACGACGCGGGCAGGGTGTTTCGGTGTTCGCGGTTTATTTTCATTAAAGTGTACAGTCCTATTTGCAGGCTTTCAAAATCGAAGAGACCGAGCAGTAAGTCTTCCTGATACAGGTGTTTTTGCTGGTTCAGACTTTTTTCATCGGGTTGGTTGTTTTCAATTTTTTCCGAGAAATTATCAACAGATTTGTCATGTTTAATGGCTTCGGGACGCAATGGTGAACTCAAAACAAGCCCATCGAGCGACCGGCATCGGCTGAGGGCAACATATACCTGCCCGTGAGCAAAAGCGTCTTCGGCATCAATTACTGCTTTATCGAATGTCAGCCCCTGACTTTTGTGAATGGTAATTGCCCAGGCTAACTTTAACGGAATTTGTGTAAAGGTTCCGTCAATGCTTTCTGTTATTTCCTTGGTTTCGTCGTTGAGCCCGTATTTGATGTTGTTCCATTCAAGAGGTGTAACGGCTATCGCATCCTCTTCGTCAGGACATTGCACCCGAATCAAATCCTCCTCCATATCAACGATAATTCCGATTTTCCCATTATAGAAATTTTTTAACGGACTTGGATCATTTTTTATAAACATGACCTGTGCACCTGTTTTCATTTCCAAAACAGCATCGGTAGGGTAGATGTATTCCGGGAAATTACCGGTTATTTTTGCTTTAAACACTTGGTTTTTAGTCTCAAGTTCATCTAGTTTTTTGTCGTTTATTTCGCGTGCCTTATAGTTGTGTGTTGTTAGCTGTATCGTGCCTTCTTCAACCTGATAACCTGAAATGTATCTTTTGTTGAGTTCGAAAATGGTTTGTTCTGTTAACCGATTTCCTCTTACTTCATTGAGCAATTTGATGAAGCGATCATCACTTTGGCGAAAAACCCGATCGAGTTCAATGCCTACATACTCTGATTGCATCAGCGCTTTGCTGTTGTAAAAATAAGGTGAGTTGTAGTGTTTTTGCAACAAAGCCCATTCATTTTCTTTAACCACCGGAGAGAGTTGTCGTAAATCGCCTATCATTAGCAGTTGAACCCCGCCAAAAGGCTTATTCGAGCGGCGGTGGCGACGTAGCACAGCATCAATACCATCGAGCATATCGGAACGAACCATGCTGATTTCATCAATTACCAACAGGTCGAGACTTCGGATGATATTTATTTTCTGCTTGCTGAACCGATGTCCTCCATCACCACCAAAAGAATTGCCGCCTGATTTGTTTTCAGCAGACTGGAATCCGGGTATGATTGGGCCAAAAGGCAGTTGGAAAAAAGAATGAATGGTCACGCCCCCTGCATTGATGGCCGCCACGCCCGTTGGAGCTACCACCACCATGCGTTTAAATGTTTTATTTTTAACTTCTTGCAAAAAAGTGGTTTTGCCTGTGCCGGCCTTTCCAGTGAGGAAAACATGTTTGCCCGTGTATTCAACAAAGTCGAAAGCGAGTTGTAATTGGGGTGTATTCTGGTAGTTCATAAGCAGGTATCATTTAAAGGAATGTAAAACTACTAAAACATTTTCAACTACATAACCCATCATAGCCTTTTTTCATCATTTTTAGTCGACCAGTAAATTACATCCCCGTACATCACTGTTGTCGAAGCGCCCCAACACCTCGAAACTGCCATCCGGAGCCAGCTTACCTAAATCCTGTGTTTCAATAAAAGCGCACGAATACCTGTTGGCCAGATCAATTACATTGATTCCGCCATTTTGATTTATGGCGAGCCAACTCAACGGATCATTTGTGTCGCGGATTATAACTTTCATCCAGGGTGGTGAAAAAAACCGACCATGGCCTTTGGAATAAGCTTGTGAAAGAAGTTCCGTCATGCCGTATTCGGAAAAAACCCGATCTACACCAAATCCCTGCATCAATTGCTCATGTAGCTCCTCGCGGATCATTTCCTTGCGTTTGCCCTTCATTCCTCCTGTCTCCATCAAAATTAAATCAGGAAAAGAACACTGAAACTGCTCAGCCATGTCGAGTAACGCATAAGTCACTCCAAGCAAAATGGTTGGTTTTTTTTGGTTTTTCAGTTCTGTCAGGGTATCAGCTAATTGCTGATATTCATTAAGGTAAAAGCCACTTTTGGGTTGATTACTTTGTTTAATCAGCTCTTCAGCCATAAGGATTAGCGATGAGCCTTCTCTTTCAAGATAAGAAGGGAGTAGAGCCAACAGGGTATATTGGCGGATGTCTCCAAAAAAGTGTCTGAATCCCGACAAAAAGCTGCGGTGGTAAATGGCTTCACTTTTTACAAAATGGCGACTTGTACTTAAGCCGCTCGTCCCGCTGGAGCTAAACACCACCTCGGGAGAAAACGTGCCTGATACTACTTTGTGGGTTTTAAAAAAACCAATTGGCAGAAAAGGAATCTGACTGAAATGGGTAATTTCATCAGGGTTTTTGTTAAGCAGATCGACAAACTGGTTATAAACGGTATTGTTTTTGTATTGAAACCGAAATAATTCAAGGCACCTTGCGTTAAAATCATCAGGACTTTGCCCTCGAAAAACATGGTTTATATAGTTATCCGGGTTGTTCATCGAAAAGTTGGGATGGTTTAGTTTGTGAGGCAAGACGTTTTTTGATTATGATTAAGTACTTTTACCAAATTATATTATCATGATGAAATTACTGACAAAAATACTATTTCTTCTGCTGGCAGGGGTTTCGATTTTTGCCGGATGCCGGAAATTTGAAGAGTATCCGGAAATACCGGTAATTTCCTATACCAATTTCATTGTGCTGATGAATCCAACAACAGGAATCACTGAACGTGGAGTTTTGGTGTTTGACTATAAAGATGGCGATGGCGATCTGGGGTTGAGCACACGCGATACCTTATATCCTTTTAGCCGCGACAGCAAGTATTACTATAACTTGATTATCAAGTATTACGAAAAACAGTACGGCGTGTTTGTAGAAGTGCCTCTGCTGTCGTGGATTGCCGATTCAGCACGATTCGATACCTTGACTTTTAATTCGCGTTTTCCGGTACTCACGCCAGAGTCAGGTAACCAGGCCATCAAAGGGATTTTTGAAGACACATTGTTTATTTACAACCCCTTATCTGATTTCGACACCATCAAGTTTGAAGCCTATATCTACGATCGGGCTCTCAACCAAAGCAATACCATCGTTACCAATGAAATCGTTCGCGTTCAATAACCTTTTTAGTGAACCACAACAAGTTTTTGCTGTAGCCACTTTTCGTTGCTTTTAATCAGTATTACATAGGTTCCGTTTGGCATGTCGGCTGTCGGGATTTCAATCGTTCCATCCAGTTGAACCGGATTTTCCTGCGACAGTATTGTCCTGCCGTTCAGGTCAGTTATTTTTAGAAACTGACAGGATGCCTGATTTCTAAAAGCTATATGAACCGATTCTCGTGCCGGTATTGGAAACACACTGATATCACCGTTGGTGGTTATTTCATCAAGTCCGGTGGGTGTTCTGTTTATCTGGATGTCGAAGAGATAAGTTCCGGTTTCTCCTAAAAAGTAAGGTGCAACCAAAAAATAAACATCACCACCACCTCGAACTGTTAAGTTTCCAAACATTACATCATCGTATGCAAACGACCACATGGCTCCTGTGTTGTAGCTCCACAACACATCGTTGGTATACACTTGTCCATTACCGCTGTTGTACGAGTCGTGTGCACGTGGTGTCAGCGTGTAATCGAATCCGGAAGGCAGTGAGATATGGTAATAATCGTAATCGTTGCCTACGTGTGAGTTGCTTCCGGTCGTGAATATTTGGGCATTGTTGCCTGAGAAGTTTACTGACAGACTAGCGGCATTGTTTATCAGGTCATTATTTTCGTAGATGTCGGGTTGGTAGCCCTGCGTTTTAACAATTACCTGAATTGGATTGGGATAATTTGTTGATCCGGCCAGTTCCCAGTTGCCTCCTGTGGGTTTGTGTTGTAAGGCCAGCAAATAAGTTCCGGGCGTAAGGCTTACCGAACCTGACGAAAATACCACATCATCATAATAATACCCTGGTGACAAATCTGCCCCGCCAAGGCTTTGAATGGTTTCGGCAAAACTTCCGTCGAGATAATAAAGTGAAATGTCGAACATGCCGTAATAGTTGGTTGTTCCATTATTGAGTATGTCAACAGTAACAGTACAAGGCTGACCTTGGGTAATGGTTGTACCTCCGGTAACATTCATGCTCGAGTAAAGTTCAATATTGCTGGTGTTGCCAACACTAAATGGAACCATGTTGGTATAATCACCGTTGGCTACTTGCATCCATTCGCCACCTGTGGGCCGATAGAAAATGCCGATATAATAGCTGCCCGGCAAAACGGTGGATAAGCCTGAAGTGGAAAAAGTTAACCCATTGGTATAATGCTGATTGCTTCCTAATGTCCAGTCCAGTTTTGTTTCAACCCAATCTACCGAGTTGAGGTTTTGATCGAAAATGATAGCTGCGTAATCACCATTGAAAGTGCCGGTTCCGTAATTGGCAATGTCGGTGTAAACCGAGAAGGATTCTCCATAGCTGATGGGGTTTGGCGTAACCGAGACATTTTCATAGAGCCTGAGGTCGTAGTTGGTGGTAACGGTTTGTGGAGTAACTCCAATAAGAGCCTGATGACCACTGTTGTAACCTCCTGTTCCTCCGCCTGTACCTGTGCCACCCGGATCAAGGGCATCGATGCTGAAATACCCGTCGTAATAGCCTCCCCATCCCCAATTAAAATGAAAATAGTCGGAGCTGTTGTATCCATCGCAAACAAAGGCGTGGCCTCCTCCTGAACCAAATCCGGCGTAAAGAACCGGACGCTGACCATTGAGTTCCCCCTTGATCAGCGTTACCCATTGGGCTGTAGAATACCCGTTATCGCGCTTTTCGCCGTGAAGGGAGCTGCTGTAACCAAAGTAATTTTTAAGGGCACTCTCGGCACATACCGGATCGTCTTCTTCTACAACCCAGGCTCCACTGCTTTGCGGACTATAGTTCATGTCTACCCCAACTCCGCAATGATACATCAAGGTGGCAACAGCGTTATTCGAGGAGCTAACAGCGTTGGGCATCGACGACCATTGATAGGTGGTGCTGCCAAAATTAGCTGACAAAGTGCCATAAGTTTGGTGATTATACGAATGCATGCCTGTCCCCTGTACCGGATGATTCCAATATTTCATTACCTGCGCCATGGCCGTGGCCACACACCCCGTTACCGAACCTCCGGGGCAAAGGGCGTTGTAATACGGACTCTGATCCCAGGTGGTAGAAAGCAGGGGGTTTACAGCTGATACAGGTCTGAGATTACTTATGTCGTTAGTAACCAGTTTTTTCCACTGGGTTTGGGTTGTTGAGGTTGGCTCAAATTGATTTTCGATGGCCAAATGTATTTGCTGTTGGTATCCCTGAATCCATTTCCTGAAATTGTCAGGGAGATTTTGGTTGTCATAGGTACCATTGGTGTTGTATCCCAATATAGGCCAGGCTATATCATCACCGGCCACCAAAACAAAACCTCCGTCTTCTCCCATCGAAAAAAGATAAAGCAAGGGGGTTTCAATGGCTTTGTCGGAAGCGTAATCATAGGTCTGTCCAAAGTAGGTTTTTATAAGTATTGGCTGTGTGGCCGTTTGTGCATTGGCAGCTGTTTGATAGAAAACAGTAGCCACCTTGGATGCCATCTGTGGGCTCACCTCTTTGGCTCTTACCGCCGAAAAAGAGATTAAAGCAATGATGAGTAATGTAACAATCCTGTTCATAATTTAGTGTGTTGGTTTATCTGTGTAAAAATAGTGCAACAAGAAAAAAAAATCAAGGGCTTTGAATATTCGCGGGTATTCATTGATTGATTGATTGGTGTTATTTAATTTGACAAGTGTTTTTCGATGACAGAACTTTTGCGAAAAAAAAGAAATTATGGCACAGATACTCCCACTCTTTTCAGCTACTTTTGTCGTACCAATAACATAGCTGTTCATGTATCAAAAAGATTATTCAGGACGAAAAATAATTATCATTGCCTTATTTGTGCTCATGGCTCTGGCGTTTTTATTTCGTCTGTTTTATCTTCAAATTATCGATAACAGCTATAAACTTACAGCGGAAAATATTGTTTTGCGAAACATCAGGGAGTACCCGCCCCGAGGTCGGATTTATGACCGCAATCAGCAGTTGTTGGTCTACAACGAAGCTGCTTACGATTTAATGGTTATCCCGCGTCAGGTAAAGCATTTCGATACTTTGGCTTTTTGTCGCCTGGTTGATATTGACACTTCCTGGTTTGTTGCCCAGATGCAGAAGGCTAAAAAGTATTCCTATTACAAACCATCTGTATTTATCAAGCAGATTTCTAAAAAAGACATGGGTCGCATTGAGGAAAAGCTTTTTATGTTTGAAGGGTTTTACACCCAAACGCGAACCTTACGACACTACACCAAACCCATTGCCGGACACTTGTTTGGGAATATCGGAGAAGTAAACCAATCTGATTTAAAGCGGGATCCATTCTACCGATCGGGAGACTATATTGGTAAATCTGGAATCGAGCGGTATTACGAACGGTTTTTGCGCGGACAGAGCGGGATGCGGGTTGTGGAAGTGGATGTACATAACAGAATTAAAGGGAGTTACCTGGATGGTAAGTATGATACCCTGGCCTTACCGGGAAAAGACCTGGTGCTGACTATCGACCGGGATCTACAGGAATATGGCGAACTGTTGATGCAAAACAAAAAGGGAAGCGTGGTGGTTATTGATCCAAAATCCGGCGAAATTCTGGCCTTGATCAGCAGTCCGGCTTACGACCCGAATTTGCTGGTAGGCAGAGAGCGTTCTGAAAACTATACACGATTGCTCGAAGACAGTTTGAAACCGCTGATAAACAGAGCGACTATGGGGACTTACCCTCCGGGTTCTACTTTTAAAATGGTTAATGCACTCATCGCTCTTAAGGAGGGAGCTATTACCCGAAACACAGAGTTCACTTGCCAGGGAAAGCTTTCAGCGCCGATAAAATGTACCCATGAGCACCAAACACCTTTAAAGCTGGATGTGGCCATTGAACAATCCTGTAATCCTTACTTTTGGAATACTTTTAAGTCTATCCTGAATCACCCCAAGTTTAAAGACTCGCACGAAGGCTACGAAAAATGGTACAACGATGTGGTAAGTTTTGGTTTTGGAAAAGGCTTTAACACCGATATTCCTTTTGAAGTGGACGGCAACATTCCTTCAGCTGATTATTACAACAAGCTTTATCGTGGCAGCTGGAATGCGCTTACGGTTCGCTCGTTGAGTATAGGTCAGGGTGAGATATTAATCACGCCCATACAATTGGCTAATCTGAGTGTAGTTATCGCCAACAAAGGCTTTTTTTATCCTCCGCATTTATTAAAGTCGCTTGATGGTTCCGACAGTCTGAAAGCTGTTTTTTCGGTAAAAAAGCAAACCAGCATCGAACCACATCATTTTGATGTTGTTCAGCAGTATATGTTGGAAGTTTTTGAAGGCGAACACGGAACAGCACGCTCTTATCGCCTCGACAGCATAAGCCAATGTGGAAAAACAGGAACTGTACAGAACCCGCATGGCGATGATCACAGCTTGTTTATTGCTTTTGCCCCTATCGATGACCCACAGATTGCATTAGCTGTGGTGGTTGAAAATTCTGGTTATGGGTCTACCTGGGCCGCTCCTATCGCTAGCTTAATGATAGAGAAGTATTTAAGGGGAAAAACGGATCGTGTATCTTTGGAGCAGAAAATGTTTGAGGGTAACTTGTTGTCGCCCACAGGAAATGTCAAAAAATCAAATTAGAAGAAGTTGAGAAACAGAGAGAAAATAACAGGCCAAATCGACTGGATGACAGTTTTTCTCTACCTCATTTTGGTTTTTATGGGGTGGCTAAGTATTTATACGGCTAGCGCCGGCGATGAGGTGGCCGGATTATTTGATTTTTCTGAGCGTTACGGTAAACAGTTGGTTTGGATTTTGTTGGCTCTATTCCTGGCTGTTGTCATTCTCATCGTCGATGCCAAGTTTTTTAGTGCTTTTTCCTTTTGGATCTATTTTTTTGTTCTTCTGCTGCTCATCGGGGTTTTGCTTTTTGGAAGCACTGTGGCCGGATCTAAATCATGGTTTAAGCTCGGGAGTTTTGCTATTCAGCCTGCCGAGTTTGCTAAATTTGCCACTGCTCTTGCCTTAGCAAAGTACCTGAGCTTACTTCATATCGACATTTCGAGGTTAAAAACAAAGGTTATTGCGGTGGGGCTTATTTTCACTCCTTCGGTTCTTATTTTGCTTCAGAATGACACTGGGTCTGCCTTGGTTTACTTTTCCTTTGTTCTGGTGTTGTTCAGGCAGGGTTTTTCGGGACTAATTTTAGTTGTAGGAGTAGTAATGGCTATTTTGTTTGTCAGCACCCTGATGCTCGGTGAGTTATGGGTAATAGGCGGGATGGCTGTGCTTGTTCTTTTGCTTCTGACTATTTGGAAAAAATACCGCAAACAGGCTAAAACCGTAATTGGGATATTGCTGTTGGCCTCCTCTTTTGTTTTTAGTGTGAACTATGCTTTTGAGCATGTGCTCGAACCGCATCAAAAAAAGCGAATTAATGTGCTCCTGGGCATAGAACAGGATTTGCGTGGCGCAGGATATAATGTAAACCAGTCGAAAATTGCCATTGGCTCCGGAGGGCTTACCGGAAAGGGATTTAGAAATGGGGTGTTAACACGTTATCACTTTGTTCCTGAGCAAAGTACAGATTTCATCTTTTGTACAGTTGGCGAGGAATGGGGTTTCGTCGGCTCATCTGTTGTTATCCTGATTTTTTTGACTTTGCTTATCAGGTTGGTTTTGCTTGCCGAACGACAGCGATCGCGGTTTAGCAGAATCTATGGTTATGGCGTGGCTTCGGTATTGTTTTTTCACTTTTCGGTAAACATTGCCATGACCATTGGTTTAGCACCTGTGGTTGGCATTCCATTGCCCTTTTTTAGTTACGGCGGATCTTCGCTATGGGCGTTTACCATCTTGCTTTTTATTTTTATAAAACAAGATGCCAACAGGTTAAATGTATTGTAAAAAAAAAGCTGCCTGAAATTCAGACAGCTTTTTTCAAAATATATTTCCTGTTAATAAAACCTGATTCGGTTGTCTTTTATTTCCAGCGACTCTTCCAATGCGCGGTAAGCTCTGTCCTGTTCCACATTTTGTTTAAATGCGGTTTCAAGTTTTGAAATGGTTTGAGCATACGATGGAGGAGTTGTGGCCTTTGTCAGGTTGTTCAGTTTTACCATGAAAACGGCTGCATTCCCAATAATTGGTTGTGAGCTTGCTCCTTCCTCAAGTCCGAATACTGATCCAATTACCTGGTTTTCTGCACCAAAACCCTTTAGGTTTCTGGTAGTAAAGAAGAATGGGGTTACATTGGTTTTGGTAAGATTTAGCTCGGCAGCGGCTTTTTCAAAATCACCATTGTAAGCTTCCATTTGTTTAGCCAGGTGTTTGCCCTTAAGTTCGTTGATAACCAAAAGCTCAATACGTGACTTAATGTCGTCAAGTTTAGGATAACCTTCTTCGATGGCTTTTGTTACAACAGCCACTACAAACATGCCTTCCAAATCGAATACAGTAGAAACTGCACCAACGGATGTGTTTTCGTTAAACGCCCATTGCACAATTTGACGTGGATTGGGAAGCCCCGGAATCCGGTTACTCATCTTGCGAATGCCTGGCATTTCGCGTGGGCTCAGGTTTTCGGCACTTACATATTCATTGAATTGCTCAAGGGTTTTGTTTTCGGTAGCAAGTTTACTTGCGTTGGCAAAAATATTCTGGTAAGTTTCGTTGCTCGGAATAATTTCGCGATCCACCATGGCCACTCTTACTTTTTTAACTTCGGGTTTTTTACCTGTGACTTCGATAACGTGGTATCCGAAAGGCGTTTCTGCCATTGTCACACTGCCCTTATTAGAGTTTATAACGGCTTCGTTGAAATTAGTCACCATGTTTCCATCGGCAAACCAGCCTAAATCGCCTGAATTATTGGCTGCAGAAGGATCGTCGGAGAATTGCATAGCTAACTCACCCATGTTTTTAGTTGATTTGGCTAAAACGGCATATAAGCTGTCGGCCAGTGCTTTGGCTTCTACTTTTGTTCTTATAATCTTTGGATCAGCCTGGAACGCTCCCTGGAAGGCAATCAGGATATGACTGGCTTTCATCGAATCGGGGCGCATGGCTTCAGCCACCAGACGGGCAGTATGGAAGGTGTTGTTTTCCATGTATGGTTTGGTAACAGTACCCACGGGGCTATTGAACATGATGCTGTCGATTTGAACCGGAAGCTGACCTTCAACAAACCAGGTGCTATCGTAATTGCTGTCGGAGTTAACTTTTACAAAACGTTCTACATCTACCGTTTTGGTAAATTCAGTGTATATCTGTTCTGCCTCAATACCAGCCTTACGTATGTCTTCTGCTGAGGGTTTCACCTCAAAAACAACATATTGAATATCGCGTGTGGCTTCTTGTTTGTAGGTTTCTTTGTGGGCATCATAATATGCTCTGTAATCACTTTCGGCAGGAATAAACAAGCTGTCGTTAAGCGATTTATAAGTGGCTGCGATGTAGTCGATGTCGGCCTTGTTGTTTTCGTCTTCGAAGTTAAGTTGAGCCAACGCTTCAGGAACATAATAACCCTTGATGAGGAGGTTTTTGAACTTGGTGCGGTAGCGGTCCTCTTTGATATACTTTTCAAACTGAATCCACTGTTGTTTTGCCTGAGCCGGCATGGTTTCAAGGTTTTGCAGATACTGAATAATCAGGTTTCTGTCGAATTTACCGGTGTTTGGATCTGAAAAATACTGTACCACTACCGGGTGCGGATTGCTTCCCTGAATGAGATCGAACAGTTCGTCCGGGGTAACCGATAGACCGATTTTTTCATATTCCTTATCCATGATGATGCTGTAAACCATTTGGTTCCAGGTTTCATCTTTGGTTCTGAATTGCTCGTCAACCGAGAGTCGATCTGTNTTTTGTTGTTGTAGTTTGTTTTCGATGTTTTGCTCAGCTTTGGCATTGAAATCCATGATGGTTATCTCCTCGCCCTCAACTTCACCGATGTTCACGTCGCGTGATCCTCCGCCTCCTCTGGCAAAATCGCCCAATACAAAAGCGGCCAATGCAACTCCAATGATAATCACCAGAAATGTGGAATGTTTTCTGATATTTCCTATTACTGCCATTTAGTTAAATTTTAAAAATGAGGTGCAAATGTACAAATGTTGATCGAAGTATGAAAAAAAATCTTTCAATTTGGGTTTAAAACCAACACGTTGTCAGCAATATCAACAAAATAAGTGCTTTTAATGCCTTCTAGTCGTTGCTGGTTTGAGCTAAAAAGGAGGTGTTGGAGCTATTTTCTGCCTGAAAGTTCTTTAGGTATTCTCCCGTGGATGATCGTTTCTGATCGCAAACGCTTACCAAGTATCTTTTCAACCATGCGACCTGTTTTCAAAACCCGATCAATATTCAATCCGGTATCTATTCCCATTTCGTCCATCATTACTACCATGTCTTCGGTGCATACCAACCCCACATTTCCGGCATCCTTATAGTAGTATGCGCCCGTTCCGCTTACGGGTACTCCATCAACAAAATTGGCTGGTTGTCCGCCAATACCACCGAGTGTCGACTCAAAATTGGTCATGCCTGCCTGCAAAGCCGCCAACACATTGGCCATGCCCCATCCCCTGAGTGAATGAAAATGAACTATTTGTTTGTGCGGATTGTCGATGTTGTCGAGCAACATGGAATAATAATCGTATACACGGTTTGGTGAGGCACTGCCATCATGGTCGGCATGCTCAACGTCGTTGGCTCCAATGTCGAACCAGCGTTTGGTAAACGTAACAGCATCCATCATGTTGGTAGGCCCCTCAATAGGGCAACCCCATATTGTGCTCACCGTTCCATTCACTGTGAGCCCGGCATCCTGCGCCATAGGGATGTATTTTTCGGCCATCTTCCAATATTCGTCCAGGGTTAGACCGGAATTCTTTTTTTGGTGCGACTCGGAAGTGCTTACCATGAGCAAAATTCTGTCGGGACCATAGCCTTCTTTTTTTGCTTCAATGGCTCTTTCGATGGCCTTTTCGCGAATGGTGACCGCCGTTAAACTTACCTCCGGGAGCAGGTGCTCTACACGTTTGCTTGTGCGGATGGCTCTAAACAATTCATCGGCATCTTTGAATTGTGGCATGCCTTTCGGATTGCCGAAATTAGTCACTTCCAGATGTTTAACACCGGCTAAAATGAGTTCCTCCAGAACCCAAAGTTTGGCCTCTGTTTGCACGTAAGTTTCTTCATGCTGAAATCCATCTCTAACGGTAATGTCACCAATCACTACTTTTTTGGGATAGTTCATGCTATTGATTTTTTAATTTGAATTAACGATTTCTAAAATAGAAATCAAATATAGATAAAAACAGTTCCGGTGCTCATACTTTTTCAATGGATTATGATAAACATCTTAATTTATATTCATATTTAAATAGTTAAGTTTGTTGAATTAAAACGTTTGCAACCTTTTTATGGTTGGCCTTTTTTTGCTATACTTGCACTGGACTAATTTTGATTGTTAAAGCCATGACGATCTGAATGATTAACTAAAAAAAAGTTGCCTTGTACAGATTAAAAACCAAGATCGATATACGGAGTACAGAATTTAAAGAGAACCAGAAAGTATTTTTAAGTTTGCTCGATCATTACCGTCAGGTACTCAGGGAAAACACACGTGGTGGCAGCCCCGAAACGGTGGCGCGGCACAAAAAGCGTGACAAATTGCTTGCGCGCGAAAGAATTGATTTGCTCATCGATCCCGACACTCCTTTTATGGAGTTATCACCTCTGGCAGCATACAACCAATATGAAAATGGTTTCCCTTCAGCAGGAATTGTTACCGGCATTGGCGTAATTCATGGCCGTGAAACGGTAATTATTGCCAACGATGCCACCGTTAAAGGTGGAACTTACATGCAATTTACCATAAAAAAACACTTGCGTGCGCAGGAAATTGCGATGGAAAACCATTTGCCATGTATTTATCTGGTGGACTCAGGAGGTGCTTTTTTACCTGAGCAGGATACCGTTTTTCCTGATCGCGATCATTTTGGCCGCTTTTTTTACAACCAAGCCCGAATGTCGGCAATGCGCATTCCCCAAATCAGTATTGTGATGGGATCGTGTACTGCCGGAGGGGCTTATGTGCCTGCCATGAGCGACGAAACCATTATCGTGAAAGAGCAGGGAACAATATTTCTGGGTGGTCCACCGCTCGTGAAAGCCGCTACAGGAGAGGAAGTTACAGCCGAAGAACTGGGTGGTGCTGATGTGCACACAAGTATTTCCGGTGTGGCCGATCATTTTGCTGATAATGATGTTCATGCGATTCAGATTTGTCGCAATATTTTTGAAAATCTCCATCCCCGTCAAAAACAAGTGCTCGACTTTTTACCAATAGAAGAGCCTCTTTACGATCCTGCTGAACTCTATGGTCTTGCGCCTGTTGACTTACGGAAAATGGTTGACCCCCGCGAAATTATCATGCGAATAGTAGATGGAAGCCGCTTTCAGGAATTTAAAGCCCGCTACGCCACTACCGTGGTTACTGGTTTTGCTCATGTCATGGGATTTCCTGTAGGCATCATTGCAAACTTTGGAGTTCTGTTTTCTGAATCTGCACTTAAAGTCACACATTTCATCGAACTGTGTACTTCGCGCAAAATCCCGTTGGTGTTTCTGCAAAATATTACCGGCTTCATGGTGGGAAAAGAATTTGAGCGCGGAGGTATTGCCAAAGATGGAGCAAAAATGGTTCATGCTGTTTCAAACGCCAATGTGCCTAAATTTACTATAATTTTTGGCGGCTCTTTTGGAGCGGGAAATTACGGTATGGCCGGACGTGCTTTTAATCCACGGCTGTTGTTTATGTGGCCAAATGCTAAAATTTCCGTCATGGGTGGCGAACAGGCTGCTACGGTGTTGGTGACAGTAAAACGCGATCAGCTTCTGGCCAAAGGAATTACCATGACCGATGAAGAAGTGGAAAAAATGCGTCGGCCTATTTTAGAAAAATATGAAAAAGAAGGATCGGCTTATTACAGTACTTCCCGCCTGTGGGACGATGGCATCATCGATCCTGTGGATACGCGCAAAGTACTCGCCATGGGCATCGCCAGTGCGCTTAATAAACCTTTCCCCGAACAGAATTTCGGGGTGTTCAGAATGTAAAACTATTGTAAATGAATCAATTGGAAACACTTATTGTTGAGAGAAAGGAAGATATTCTGTACGTTTATCTTAACCGCCCTGAGGTACATAACGCGCTGAATGAAACGATGATTGAGGAGCTTACCCGTGTTTTTCACGAATCCTCAAAAGATGAAACCCTGCGCCTTATCATTTTAAAGGGAAAGGGGAAATCGTTTTGTGCCGGAGCTGATTTGAATTATATGAAGAATATCGCTCACCAGAGTAAAGACGACAATTATAAAGACGGTCAACGGCTGGCAAAACTTTTTAAAACCATTTACCGTTGTCATGTGCCAACAATGGCCATCGTGCATGGGGCGGCCTTTGGCGGAGCTAATGGACTGTTTGCAGCCTGCGATGTGGTGCTCGCCGACGAAAATACAACCTTCGCTTTTAGTGAAGTGAAAATGGGTATTGGTCCGGCTACCATTATGCCTTTCATCATTCGCCGAATTGGTGAATATCCCGCACGTGATTTAATGCTTACCGGACGTCGCTTTAAAGGAAAAGAAGCCGAAAGAACAGGACTTGTCACCCGTTCAGTTTCTTCCGGATTGATGGTTGAAACAACAAAGAAATACATCAGCGAGTTTTTGTCGTCAGCACCCAAAGCCACACGCGCTACCAAGCAACTTATCCAACACATTGTTTACGATGGGTTTGAGTTTGAAGAGCTTATCGATTATACGGCAGGTATTATTGCCAATTTGCGTGCCGACAAGGAAGGGCAAGAGGGAATGGCGGCCTTTCTTGAAAAAAGAAAACCTTATTGGATTCGCCAAACGACAAAACCTGATTTCCCTGATCTGGACTAATAATATGGTATGATGAAGTTGTTTAAAAAAATATTGATTGCCAATCGTGGCGAAATTGCCGTCAGGGTGATTAAATCGGCACATAAACTGGGCATCGCCACAGTGGCGGTGTATGCCGACGCGGATCAGCATAGCCTGCACGTGCGGAGTGCGGATGAGGCTTTTCCTTTGGGAGGGAATGAGTTGATATCCACTTATCTGGACACTGAAAAAATAGTTGCACTCGCCAAAAAATCCGGCTGCGACGCCATCCATCCAGGCTATGGTTTCCTTTCTGAAAGTCCGGCCTTGGTGCAGGCCTGTGCCGATAACAACCTGATTTTTATTGGGCCACATGCCCGTGCCATCCTGTTAATGGGTAACAAAATTGAAGCGCGAAAATTTGTTGAAGCTATCGGCGTGCCCATGACCAAGGGCATTACAGGCAGTATTGATTCGTTGTTGGCTCAGGCTGTAAACCTGCCTTTTCCTGTGCTCGTAAAGGCTGCTGCCGGAGGTGGCGGAAAGGGCATGCGCATCGTTTATCATCAGGAGGAACTCCCAGATGTGCTTGAAGCTACAAGCCGTGAGGCGAAAAGTTATTTCGGCGACGAAACAGTTTATATCGAGCAATACGTGGAAGAACCCCGACATATTGAAATTCAGTTGTTGGGCGATAATCATGGAAATCTGGTTCATCTTTATGAAAGGGAATGTTCAATCCAACGTCGGTACCAAAAAATTATCGAAGAATCGCCCTCGCCTACCTTAAACCCCGATGTGCGCGAAAAAATGGGTGAGGCAGCACTTAAAATTGGTCGCGAAATTGGATACAACAGCGCCGGAACTATTGAGTTTCTTGTCGATAAAAACCTGAATTTCTACTTCTTAGAGATGAATACCCGCATACAGGTAGAACATCCGGTAACTGAAATGGTAACGGGTATCGATATCGTTGAAGAACAGATTCGGGTGGCTGCGGGAAATAAACTCCGCTACGAACAGCCTCAGATCAAACAAACCGGTCATGCCATCGAGTGCCGCATTTACGCCGAAGATCCTGCCAATAAGTTTTTGCCTTCTCCCGGGAAAATTACCCTCCTTCATTTGCCACAGGCTGAAGGTGTGCGTGTAGACACTGCGATCGACCGTCCTGAAGTGATCCAGAGTTTCTACGATCCCATGATCAGCAAATTAATTACCTGGTCGCCTGATCGCCTTCAAGCTATTACCAAAATGAAGGAGATGCTCGAGGGGTTTGTTTTGCAAGGCATTCAAACAAATATCCCTTATCTTATTCAACTGGTACAACACGAGGCTTTTATCAACAACCATATCTCGACAAAGTTTTGCGATGATCATACTGATGAACTTGTAGAGGGGCTGCTTATCAGGAAAAATAAACTTTCGTTGGCTATCCCGGCCATTTGTTTCTATCTGGCTAAATCTCATACAAAAAAAACCGCTTCCAATATTTGGGAACACATTGGTTTTTGGCGCAATCAGCCGGTAATTCCGGTAGATGTAGATGGGAATAAGGTCGTGCTTGAAACTATTGGTATCAGTTCTTCAATCAAACAGATACTTGCGCTCAACGAACAGTTTAGCGCGCAAATAATTTCGTCCGGAGCAGGTTTTGTTGAAGTTTTGATTAACGAACTACCTCATCTTGCCTATTTTTCAGAAGATACCAAAGGACAGGGTTTTGTTACCGTTCAGGGAAATGTTTTCCATGTGCGGCGCGAGGATGTACTCGTCATGCCTGATTTCTATGAACTGAAAGACGACGGAAAAGATGCCGGCAGTTATTTTGCCCCCATGCCGGGAAAAGTTATCAAAGTGCAGGTCGCTCCCGGTGATGAGGTGGTTCGGGGAACTGTATTACTCGTGGTCGAAGCCATGAAAATGGAGAACAATATTGTTGCTACGCACGATGCTACCGTTGAACTTGTAAATGTTGTTGCCGGCGATATGGTTGATACCGACAAGCTCCTGGTAAAACTACATGATAAAGAAAACTAAAAAAGAAACGATATGAACTTTGATTTAAACGATGAACAACAACTGATACGGGCAACGGTTCGCGATTTTGCCGAAAGGGAAATAAAACCCGTGGCGCAGGAACTTGATGAAAACGCGGAGTTTTCGTTTGACCTGACCGCAAAGATGGGTGAGTTAGGACTGTTTGGCATGAATATTCCACAAAAATATGGCGGACAAGGTTTAGATACCTTATCGTATATAATTGCAGTAGAGGAGCTAGCGAGGGTTGACGGATCGCAGGCCGCTACGCTGGCCGCACACAATAGCCTGGGTATAGGTCCACTGCTCGAATACGGTTCGGAGGAACAACGGCTGAAATATCTGCCTCCTTTATGCACGGGTCATGGATTATGGAGTTTTGGCCTTACCGAGCCCGGTGCCGGTTCCGATTCACGCGGTTCTAAAACTACTGCCGTGCTCGAAGGGGATGAATGGATAATCAACGGCTCTAAAATATTTATCACCAACGCCTCTGTAGACATAAGCCTGGGATGCACAGTGCAGGCGGTTTCAGGTGATGAAGATGGGAAAAAGATATTTACCACAATCATTGTTGAAAAAGATACGCCTGGATTTCGGCGTGTGCCTATGCACAACAAAATGATGTGGCGCGCTTCGGATACAGCTGAACTTTTTTTCGATGACGTGCGTGTTCCAAAAAATAATCTGCTCGGAAAAGTAGGGGAAGGTTCACATATTATGTTGCATACCCTCGATGGCGGACGCCTTTCAATTGGCGCTATGGGTTTGGGATTGGCTCAGGGAGCTTTTGAAATGGCCCTGGCTTATGCCAACGAGCGAAAACAATTCGGCAAACCTATTTCGAAATTCCAAATTACCGCCTTTAAATTGGCCGACATGGCCTTGAAAATTGAACTGGCACGCAACCTGCTTTACAAAGCCTGTTGGCTGAAAGATGAGGGACGCCCTTATGGCAAAGAAGCCGCCATGTCGAAACTTTATTGTAGCGAAATAGCCAGAGAAGTGGCCGATGAAGCTGTTCAAATTCACGGAGGCTATGGTTTGATGAAAGATTATGCTGTTGAACGGTTTTATCGTGATCAGCGATTGCTGCAAATCGGCGAAGGAACAAGCGAAATTCAACGCTTGGTGATTTCCAGACTTATCGGTTGTTAAAGGAGTAGTGTTTATTTTGAATAACTAAAAGAGAAGATATGAACAAGGTTGTAAAAAATGCCAGAGAGGCCATCGCAGGAATTGCTGACAACATGACCCTGATGTTGGGTGGTTTTGGTTTATGCGGAATTCCGGAAAAATCGATTGAAGCATTGGTAGAAAGTGGCGTAACCGGACTTACCTGTATTAGTAACAATGCCGGCGTCGATGGATTTGGACTGGGTTCGCTGTTGCGAAAACACCAGATCAAAAAAATGATTTCATCGTATGTGGGTGAAAACAAGGAGTTTGAACGACAGCTGCTTTCAGGCGAGCTGGAAGTGGACCTTATTCCGCAAGGTACGCTGGCCGAAAGGTGTCGTGCCGGTGGAGCGGGTATTCCTGCTTTCTTTGTGCCAGCAGGCTACGGAACAGAAGTGGCCGAAGGAAAGGAAACACGATCGTTTAACGGAAAAATGCACTTGCTCGAACATGCCCTCACCGCTGATTATGCCATTGTGAAAGCGTGGAAAGGCGATACCGCCGGAAACCTTATATACCGCCATACTGCAAATAACTTTAATAACATGATGGCCATGGCCGGAAAAATAACCATTGCCGAGGTGGAAGAATTGGTTCCTGCCGGTGAGCTTGACCCAAACCAGATTCATACCCCCGGCATATTTGTACAACGCATTTTTAAAGGCGAAGACTATGAAAAGCGGATAGAGTTTGTTACCATCCGCGATGTTTAATCACTTTAAAATGATGCAAAAAAACGTTAAAACGAAAAAATACGGCTATGGCACTTGATAAAAATGGAATTGCAAAACGAATTGCACAAGAATTAAAAGATGGATATTATGTCAACCTGGGAATCGGCATTCCTACCTTGGTGGCCAATTATATACCCGAAGGGATGGAAGTCATTCTGCAATCGGAAAACGGGCTCTTGGGGATTGGACCTTTTCCGCTTAGCGGCGAGGAAGATGCTGATTTGATAAATGCCGGAAAACAAACGGTGACGTATACCAAAGGGGCAGCCTTTTTCGACTCGGCTACCAGCTTTGCCATGATCAGGGGTGGCCACGTCGACCTGACCGTTCTTGGTGCTTTTGAGATCTCCGATAAGGGCGATATCGCTAGCTGGAAAATTCCGGGTAAACTCGTAAAAGGCATGGGCGGAGCAATG
>JGI11705J14877_10000555_pt1 | contig 23211 bp, 15 predicted proteins | sample Etolaghawater15m_FD_14877 | JGI IMG/M metagenome (IMG submission 14877)
GCTGCCGGTTGCGTTAACTGGGGTTTCCCCACCCTGGCAGACACGGACATTCCCGAAATTCTGCCCACGGGTATCTGTACCTATGAACATGTGGTGGCCAATGTGCCCCATGACGAAATTTGCCAGAAGTCCGTTGAAATTCGCGGTCTGAAGGTGACGGTTTCGGAAATCAAGATTCCGCTGGCCTATGGTCCGGCGTTTGAGGGTGAGCGCGTCCGCAAGGATGATCTTTTCATGGAGATGGGTGGCGGTAAGACCCAGTGCACCGAGTTGTGCAAAATGGCCGAGATGAACGAGATCGAAGACGGCAAGGTGGAAGTGATCGGCCCGGACGTCGGTGATCTGAAAAAAGGCGACAAACTGCCTCTCGGTATTTTCGTTCAGGTGGCGGGCCGTGAAATGCAGGCCGACTTTGAACCCATCCTGGAACGCCAGATTCATCATCTCATCAACTACGCCCAGTATATCATGCATATTGGACAGCGTGACATTTCCTGGGTTCGCGTGAGTGACCAGGCGGTGGATAAGGGTTTCACCATTAAAGATATCGGTGTGATTCTACACGCGAAATTCCACCAGGACTTCGGGGCTATTCTGGACAAGGTTCAGGTGACCCTTTACACCAAGAAAGAGGATGTGGACAAACTGACGGAAACCGCCAGGGCGGAGTACAAGACCAGAGACAATCGTGTCGAGAACATGACCGATGAAACGACGGAAACTTTTTATTCCTGCACGCTTTGCCAGTCCTTTGCTCCCAGCCATGTGTGCGTGGTGAGTCCTGAAAGAACCGGTCTTTGCGGCGCCTACAATTGGATGGACTGCAAGGCCTCCTTTGAAATCAACCCCACCGGTCCGAATCAGCCGGTTGAAAAAGGGGAAGTCCTTGACGCCAAGCTCGGTCAATTCAAGGGTGTCAATGACTTTGTTTTCAAGGCATCCAGGCAGGCCATTGATCATTACAATTTCTACTCCATCGTACATGATCCCATGACAACCTGCGGCTGCTGCGAAGCTATTGCTGCGGTGCTGCCCGGTTGTAACGGTGTTATGACGGTTCATCGGGACTACTCGGGCGAGACCCCGTGCGGTATGAAATTTACCACCCTTGCCGGTGTCATGGGCGGCGGTCAGTCTTCACCGGGATTTGTGGGCCATGGAAAATACAACCTGACCCAGCGAAAATTCCTGGCTGGCGATGGCGGCCTCCTTCGGATAGTGTGGATGCCCAAATCCCTGAAAGAGGAACTCAGGGAGCGTCTGATAATGCGCGGCGAAGAACTGGGTGTGCCGGATCTCATCGACCGCATCGCTGATGAGACCGTGGGAACGGATGAGGAAACCGTCATGGCATACCTCAAGGAAAAAGACCATCCTGCCCTGAAGATGGATCCCATCGTAGGGTAAGCATTTAATCATGAGCCGGAGCGCGGTCCGTAAATGGGCCCGCTTCGGCCCCTTCAATACGAGGAGTATACAATGGGATTAACTGGAATTCAGATATTTAAACTACTGCCCAAAACCAATTGCGGTGAGTGCGGGGTTCCCACATGTCTGGCATTTGCCATGAACCTGGCTGCCGGTAAAGCGGAATTGGACAGTTGTCCTTATGTTTCAGATGAAGCCAGAGAACAGTTGGCGGAGGCTTCAGCGCCTCCCATCCGTCCTGTGGCCATCGGCGCCGGTGCCAGGGCCTTCAAAGTGGGTGGTGAAACGGTCATGTTCAGGCATGAAAAGACTTTTTACAACCCCCCCGCATTGGCGGCACAGGTGTCATCCGATTTGGATGGGGCGGCCCTGGACACTAAATTGAAAACCTGGAACGCCTTTCAGTATGAGCGAGTTGGGTTGAACCTCCGCCCGGAATTGGTGGCCTTGAAAGATGTTAATGGGGATGGGGCGGCCTTTGCAGCTGCCGCTAAAAAGATCGCTGAAGAATCGGAGTTTGGTCTGGTTCTCATGAGTGAAAACGCGGATGTGATCAAAGCTGCCATCGATGTGTGTGCCTTTAAGAAACCCCTCATTTATGCCGCGACCAAGGACAACGTGGAAGCCATGGGAAATCTGGCCAAGGAAAGTGGACTTCCCCTGGCGGTGAAAGCGGACAGCATGGATGACCTCATTGCCCTCAGTGATCAATTGACGGGTATGGGCTTAAAGGATCTGGTGCTGGATTCAGGCGCAAGGGAAATGAAGCCCCTGTTCCAGGACCAGGTGGTCATTCGAAGGGCTCCGCTGAAGGCCGGGAATAAATCACTGGGTTTTCCCACCATCACGTTTCCCTGTGAAATGGCGGACAACCTGGCAACGGAAACCCTTATCGCTTCCATGCTGATTGCCAAATATGCGGGCATTGTGGTACTCTCCGACTTTGAGGGTGAAAGCCTCTTTCCGCTGCTTCTTGCGCGACTGAATATTTTTACGGATCCGCAGCGGCCCATGACCGTGACCGAGGGCATTTATGAGATCGGCACCCCCGATGAAAACTCACCGGTAGTGATTACCACGAATTTCTCTCTCACCTACTTTATTGTCGCCGGTGAGATCGAGGGAAGCCGGGTACCCACTTGGCTCCTCATTATGGATACGGAAGGCCTTTCGGTTATGACCGCCTGGGCCGCCGGGAAGTTTTCCGGTGATGCTGTGGCCGTATTTGTTAAGAAGTCCGGTATTCTCGATAAGATTGCCCATAAGAAAATCATTATACCGGGCTATGCGGCTGCCATCAGTGGGGAAATGGAAGAGGACCTTCCCGATTGGGATATTCTGATTGGACCCAGGGATGCTTCGCTCCTGCCCAAGTATTTGAAGGACATGAAGTAAAAAAGAAGCTGGTTTTTGGCGTTTGTTGTGCCCCGGTCTGCTGATTCTGAGGCACAACGGGCTTAATCTTTTACCATTTTTAAAAGGGAGTGTGCCATGTTCTTGATTGGTGAAAATCTAAATGTAATCAATACGATTATTGGCAAGGCGTTTAAGGAAAAGGATCCGGGCCCCATTGCCGCGGAAGCTGAACGCCAGAAAGAGAAGGGGATGGACTGGATTGACATCAATCTGGGACCTGCCAGGAAAGGCGGTCCGGAGCTGATGGAATTTGTGGTCAAAACCGTCCAGGATGCGATCGGAGACGAGATTCCCCTTTGTCTTGATACCTCCAACATTGAAGCCATGGAGGCAGGGCTGGCAGCGTGTAAAGGCAAGGCCATTATCAATTCCATTATGTGCCGGCCGGAACGCTATGAAAAAATGATTCCTTTGGCGGTGAAATACAAGGCCAACATGATCGCTCTTATGTGGGGACCGGATGGCCTTCCCAGGGACGAAAATGAGCGCATGGCACTGTCGGCAGAACTGCTTTATGCGGCCAATGAAGCCGGTGTCCCCAATGAGGATATTTTTGTCGACGGCATTGTTACGCCGGTTAATATTCAACAACCGCAGGCATTGAGTCTCATGGCTTATCAGGAGATGGTGGGTGAAATGTTCCCAGGCGTGAAGTCCACCTGCGGCCTTTCCAACATTTCCAATGGTCCCCCGGACCACCTGCGACCCATCTTGAATCAGACGTTTATGGTGATGCTGGAGCGCAAAGGGATGTATTCGGTAATTTCCGATGCCTATGATGATCAGCTGACCGCCATTGCCCGGGGAAAGAGACCGGATGTGGTGGAAGTCATTCATAAGGTGATGGATGAGGAAGACGTTGATATGGGCGGTCTCTCCAAGGAATTGCAGGACTATGTCAAAACGACAAAGGTGATTATGGGCCAGTCGCTCTATTCTGATTCCTGGCTTGAACTGTAAAAAGCTTTAGATTGAACGTATAAAAGAGATTCTTCCCATCATTGTGGGAGAATCTCTTTTTTTGTTCGTGGTTTCCATTTTCCGATTGGAAAATTAAAATAAGGGAAAATTGCTTTGGAAAAATTGCAAGATGTTATGACCCCTGGTGATTTTGAACGGAATCAACAGGATAAACTGATTTCTGACCGTATGGGCCGGGTGGGTCGCAAAATTCTGGTAATGAGCGGAAAAGGCGGAGTCGGAAAAAGCACGGTGGCCGGTTATCTCGCTCTCCTGTTAAGTAAAAAGGGCAAAAAAGTGGGCTTGATGGATGTGGATCTTCATGGTCCCAGCATCGCCGGGCTCATGAAGGTTCAGGGCGGGTTTGATTTGAGTCAAAAAGGACTTGTAAAACCGTACGCTTTTTCGCCGCAACTGAGCATTGTGTCATTGGACATGATGCTCGGTGACAAGGACATGGCCGTCATCTGGCGGGGGCCCATGAAAATCAGCGCAATTCGACAGTTTGTAAGCGATATTGAGTGGGGCAATCTGGATTTTCTACTGGTCGATGCACCTCCGGGGACGGGGGACGAACCCCTTACGGTTGCCCAGACCATACCCGATGCGGAAGCCCTCATTGTTACCACACCACAGGAGATGAGCCTGGCGGACGTGCGAAAGTCCATCAATTTCTGCCGTCAGGTTAACATGAAAATTCTGGGTGTGGTGGAAAATATGAGCGGACAGCTTTGTCCCCACTGTGGCGGGCAGGTTTCCCTGTTTGGCCAGGGCGGCGGAGAGAAAATGGCGCGAGAGATGAATGTGCCCTTTCTAGGGCAAATTCCCGCGGATGGAAAAATGGTGGAGGCTGGGGATATGGGGAATCTTGAAGGGCTCATGGCCCAGGAAGATCTGGAGATCAATGTTGCTTATGGCAATATTCTAAAGAAGGTCTTCGCTGATTAAACCCAATACCCGCACGCTTCCGCGCTATCCCTTTTTCCTTGACAGAACCCCTATTTTCCAGCACTGTTTTTGCGTGATGGGCAATCCTATATAACCTTGGAAAACAATCAATGGGCAATAATTTGATCCAGAATCCAGCGCCGGGGGCATCTTGCCTCCATTTTAGGGGAGATACGCTTGTTTTAAACCTATCTACGCCAAAGAAGATGGATGGCAGCGCCTGGGTTCGCACCAATCTGGGCCATGGACAGGTCACAAGGCAGGAAATCATCGATGAGGTTCGCTACGGTAAACCTCGACTGCAGCGGGATTGGTTTGACATTCCCATGGAAAGGGTTTCGGCAAATCTTTTTCGCATCCATCTTCCCCTTTGCGAGGTTGGACATTTTGAGGCCAAGTGCTATTTTCTGGAGAAGGCGCAGACCACGCCCATCTGGCCGGAGGGTCAAAATCTTGTGATCAATGTGGAGCCCGCGGATACTTGCTGCGGGAATATTGTTTACAATGCCTTTGTGCGGCAGTTTGGTCCCAATATTGCGGGCCAGGGAAGACCGACCGCCGGCATGGTGGAAGGAATAGACACTTTAGACAAGGCCGGGTATACGGTAATTCCCCCCTCGGGCACGTTCAGGGATCTTATCGGGAAACTGGATTTCATTATTTTCAAACTGGGATGCCGCATTATTCAGCTGTTGCCGGTCCATCCCACACCCACCACGTACGGACGCATGGGGCAGTTCGGCAGCCCTTACGCCGCTCTTGGCTTTCTATCCGTTGACCCGGCGCTGGCCCAGTTCGATCCTAAAGCCACGCCGCTGGAACAGTTTATTGAATTGGTCGATGCCGTTCACGAGCGCAATTCAAAGCTTTTCATTGACATTGCCATAAACCATACGGGATGGGCGGCAAGACTACATGAAAAGCACCCGTCGTGGCTGGTTCGCGATAGAGAGGGCGTTATTCAAGTCCCGGGCGCCTGGGGGGTGAAATGGGAAGACCTCACCAAACTGGATTATACCCGGAAAGACCTCTGGCAATATATGGCGGAGGTTTTTCTCACCTGGTGCCGTCGGGGTGTGGATGGGTTTCGCTGTGATGCCGGATATATGGTTCCGGTTCGTGCGTGGCAATATATCATTGCCGCCGTCAGGGAACAGTATCCCGATTCCGTGTTTTTGAACGAAGGCCTCGGTGGAAAGATTTCCGTGACGCGTGATCTTTTGAACCAAGGTAATTTTAACTGGGCCTATTCCGAATTGTTTCAAAATTACTCCCGGGAAGAGATCCAACACTATCTTCCTGAAGCCATGGAAATTTCAAGAACCGAAGGGTTGACGGTTCACTTTGCCGAAACCCATGATAATTTGCGATTGGCGGAAAGATCTAAAAACTGGGCCCGTATGCGCACGGCGCTGTGCGCCCTTTTTTCGCCTAACGGGGCATTCGGCTTTGCCAATGGGGTGGAGTGGTATGCCACTGAGAAGATCAATGTTCATGGGGCCTCGTCCCTGAACTGGGGTGCGGAAGAGAACCAAGTAGAATACATTTACCGAATCAATATGATTCTCCAGCACCATCCGGCATTTCATGATCAGGTACAGTTGAAAATGATCCAATGCGGTGTCGGCAATCATGTGGTCATGTTGCGGCGACACCTTCCCACTGGAAAATGGCTTCTGGTGGCGGTAAACCTGAATGATAACGAAGAAGCAGTTGTCGCTTGGGATGATACGGTAGAAGCCCAATGGGAAGGGAATGTCCTGACGGATCTGCTCAGCGATGAAAAAGTGACCCTTGACCGCGCAGAAGGCTGTTGCAGTGTATTGCTTTCTCCGGGCCGAGTCTTATGCCTGACGGTGGAGAGCGGTGATGTGAAACTGCTGCGAGAGGCCGAAAAACAGGCCCTGTTACCCCCCGAGCGAACCAGGCGCCAGCGATTGCGCGCCAAGGCCCTTGAAGTCTGGCGTCATTACCACGGCACCGAAGACCTTGGATCCGCGGATCCAAATGAGATGGCAACGCTTCTATCAAAGGACGTGGCGGCGTTCTGCGCTGAAATGAATCCCAAAGGAAAAGAACCCCAATTGGTTCACTGGCAATGGCCGAGGGATATCAGGCGCCAGGTGATGGTACCCCCTGAACATTTTCTGCTGGTGACTGCTGAAAGGGCTTTTCGTGCAACGCTCGAGGGTGAAGAGAACTCCCCGGTTTTGGCGTCCGAAGGCTCTTTTCGTTTGGATGATGGAATGTTCTGTGTGCTGTTCACACCTCGAACAACGCCCGAAAGGCACCTCTCCCGCACCCTTGTGCTATCGGTTTTTGAGCCCGGCGGCACCCAACATGCCAAAGTTCCCCTTCTTTTTTTAAGCGCCCCCGAGAAAAGTTTTGTAAAAAGGCATCTCGAAAGATTGGACCGGACGTCAAACTCCCTTCTTCTGTTGGGTACAAACGGGCGCGGGGCCATGATGCGGGCACCCATTCGATGGGGAGCGCTTCCCAGCCGCTATGATGCGCTGCTGGCGGCGAACGTGGATCACGACCATCCTGAAGATCGGTTGATGCTTTTGACGCGCTGCCGGGTGTGGGTCAGATTTCAGGGGTATTCTCAAAGCATGGACGCGCACTGTTTTGATGCCTTCGATTTTGATTTCCATTCACGGGGATGCTGGGGTTTTCGGGTCCCCACCGGACAGGGCGAACATGTTTATTTGAGAGTTTGTCTGGAAATGGAGCCGGACAAAAACCGGATTCGAATGGTATTTTATCGAGATTCGGCCCAAAAAATCGATGGGCGGCTGGGTGATGGCAAGCCTGTCGAGATCATTTTGCGACCGGACATTGAATGGCGAACTTTTCATGAATCCACCAAAGCCTACCTGGGTGCCGAAACACATTTTCCCCAATCCGTTACCCTCATGCCGGGAACCTCGGGCTTTTTGTTTTCACCTCAAGGTCCTCAGCAGAACCTTTCGGTTCATATATCGAGGGGTACTTTTCACGTGGTACCTGAATGGCAGTATATGGTGCATCATTTTTTGGATGGGGAACGGGGATTCGATCCGGATTCGGACCTGTTCAGCCCGGGCTATTTTTCAGCATTTCTAGAAGGGGAAAATAGTTTTGAAGTGGTGGCTGAAGTTTCAACGAAAGGCGACCGACATCCGTTTGACAAAGATCCGGCAGATGGAAAAAATGTGAGCGGGTTTTTACAGCGGGAAGAGCCTCTGCCCCTGGAACGCGCCCTAAATGATGCGCTTGATCAGTATGTGGTCAAGCGAGGGAACATGAAGACGGTCATTGCCGGCTACCCGTGGTTTCTGGATTGGGGGCGGGATTCCCTGATTTTTGTCAGAGGGCTTGTGGCAGCGGGAAAAACAGAGGACGCAAAGGCCGTGCTAAATCAATTCGGACGTTTCGAAAAAGAGGGCTCCCTGCCCAACATGATTCACGGCAGTGATGCGGGAAACCGGGATACATCCGATGCGGCCCTCTGGTTTTTTACAGCATGTGGCGATCTGTTGGAAAAGGAGGGGAATAGCTCTTTTCTCAAAAGCAAAGTTGGTTCACGCACGATTCGCGAGGTGTTACTTTCCATCGGTCGCTCTATGATTCAGGGAACTCCCAATGGCGTTGGTATGGACCCAGAATCAGGCCTCATCTTCAGCCCTGCGCATTTTACGTGGATGGACACCAATTTTCCAACCGGAACACCCCGGGAAGGTTACCCAATCGAAATTCAGGCCCTCTGGTATCGTGCATTGGGAATCCTGTTTGAAATGGAAAATGATCACGAGTGGCAGGTTTTGGCTGAAAGGGTTCGCACCTCTATTTTGGAACTTTTTGGGCTGGACGCAGGCTATCTGTCGGATTGTCTTCACGCAGCACCGGGCCAGTCCGCAAAGGAAGCAACCCCCGACGATGCCCTTAGACCGAATCAACTTCTGGCCATTACGTTGGGCGCCGTTCGCGATGGGGAGATTTGTCGGAAAATTTTGAAAGCCTGTGAAGAACTTATTGTTCCGGGTGCTATCAGGAGCCTCGCCGACCGTTCGGTAAAATACCCGAACCCCGTTGTTCACGGCGGGAAACTCCTCAATGACCCGAACCGCCCTTATTGGGGAACCTACACGGGCGATGAGGATACGCGCCGTAAGCCGGCATATCATAATGGAACGGCCTGGACCTGGCCATTTCCATCCTTTTGTGAGGCATGGGTCCAGACCTATGGCGACGGGTCACGGGAAANGGCCCTGTCGTGGCTTTCCAGCAGTACGGAGCTGATTAACAACGGTTGTCTGGGCCAGGTTCCCGAAATTGTGGATGGGGATTTTCCCCATACCCAACGGGGGTGCGATGCNCAGGCATGGGGTGTGAGCGAGTTATTGCGCGTGTGGTTAAAACTCGGGGGTTAGGCGCTTGTATTGTGGGGTCGTCGCCGCCATAATTCAGTAAGCATCTATCCCAAATCCTTGGTGATCGAAAAGTGGGGACAGTGTCCCCGCAGTTGCAACCGCCAGGTGACATATTGCTGCAACACCTTAGCGTTATCCTGCGAGAACANGGGATGGTAGTACATAGATGATAGAAAAGGATTTTGATATTCCGTTTATTGCGGACTTGGCGCTTCGGGAAAAGCAAATTCAGCAGAACTACCGCCCAGTCATCGCCGTGCATAAATGGTTTGCGAGGCGACCGGGCACTCTGTTTCGCGGCTTGCTTCTGGCTGAGTTTTCAGAAATGCCGTTGCGGGATGTGTTTTACAACTCAAACGACCTTTCGGGTCTCCATGTGGCCGACCCATTCATGGGTGGGGGTACTCCGATCATAGAGGCGAACCGTGTTGGATGTGATGTTACGGCCTTTGATATCAACCCCATGTCTTATTGGATCGTCAAGCAAGAAATCGAACATCTAAATCTTGACGCTTATACACAGGTTGCGGAGTCCCTTCGCACGACAATAGAAGAGGAGATTGGACAATTTTATCGAACACGATGTACGCTCTGCGGATCGAACGATGCCCATGTCAAATATTTCCTTTGGGTGAAAGTAACCGCATGTCATCAATGCGGAAAAGATATGGACCTGTTTCCCGGATATCTTCTTTCCGCGGATTCCAGACATCCCAAAAACGTTTTTATTTGTCCCGGTTGTGGTGAATTAACCGAAACAGGCGATCGGAAAGCACCAGGCTTCTGTGATCATTGTGCCACGGAACTACCGTTGAAAGGGCCTGCTAAGCGAAGCCGCTGCAGATGTTCGGCGTGCGGTGCTGAAAACCGTTACCCTGATGCCGGTCTTGGCGCACCGCGACATCGTCTCTTTGCAATGGAATACCACTGTTTGAGATGCAAGCCATCCCATACAGGCAGATTCTTTAAAAAATCTGATGATCACGATTTGGAGAATATCGATGAGATTGAGAGGCACTGGTCAAAGATGCGTCCGAAGTTTGTTCCCGACGATGAGATTCCAAGCGGTGATGAAACGGATCGCCTGCACCGCTGGGGATACACGCGCTACAAGGAAATGTTCAATAACCGTCAGCTTCTCGGATTGGAACTTTCTGCTCGCATGATCGCAAAAATACCCGATGAGCGCATACGCAATGCGCTGGCAACGAACCTTTCCGACTTGCTCCGCTACCAGAACATGCTTTGCCGCTATGACTCGAGGGCATTAAAGTCATTAGACATTTTTTCCGTTCACGGCTTTCCGGTAGGATTNATTCAATGCGAGTCCAACTTTATCGGGATAATGGATCCGGGTCGAAACCTATGCGTGGGCAGCGGCGGATGGGCCAATATTATCGAGAAATTCAAAAAAGCGAAATCCTATTGTGATCATCCTTTTGAAGTCAGGTTTCAAGGTCGCTCAAAGAGAATCGTTCCAGTCAACGGAGAATGGATCGGCGACCATTTGAACGGTGATAAATCCACTCCTGCACGAGTTGTCGATATCTCATGCCAAGATGCTGCATCCTGCATCCTGCCGGATGCTTCATTGGATGCCGTTTTTACCGATCCTCCCTATTTTGGTAATGTCCAATACGCGGAGCTTATGGATTTCTGTTATGTTTGGCTCAAAAAGCTTGTGGGTCAAAATGCCAGCGCATTCAAAGCCGATTCTACCCGTACACCCGATGAATTGACTGGAAATGTTAACATGGGGCGCGGGATCGATCATTTCACAAAGGGCCTTTCTTCCGTTTTTCAGCGTATGGCCAAAGCATTAAAGCCCGGATCCCCTCTGGCATTCACCTACCACCACAACAATATGGAAGCGTATTTTCCCATAGCGGTTGCCATTCTTGATGCAGGATTGACCTGTTCCGCGTCGTTTCCCTGCCCGGCGGAAATGGGCGCATCAATCCACATAAACGGAACGGGCTCATCAGTTATTGATACCGTGTTTATCTGCCGGAAAACCGGTGTTATGCAACTGAAGTGGTTGGCGAATTCACCGGATGAAATCGCTCGGATCGTTAACGAAGACTTGGATCAGCTCAGGGCTGGTAATGTTGAACCGACGTCCGGGGACACCAGGTGCATCATCTATGGGCATTTGATCCGATTAGCAATCTGGTCTTTGCGCTTTGAATGGGGAAAAACCGAACCGGTAGCAACGCGCATCGGAAAAGTGGCTGGTTGGCTTAAACGCTTCGGTGGATGGGCCGAAGTTGAAAAGTGCATGGCGTGCGATGGGGCGGCGATAACGAATGATATGCCTTTGTTCGCCGTACACGAAAACGCTGCGGAATATGGAGCTGAATATGCCGGTATTTCCTTTTGAAGTTTCCCTTGATGCCATCCTTCAGAATCCTGAAAGCTATGTTGATGCGGTCTTCTCATGCCTGGAGTCGGAATTCCTTGTCTTACCAAAGGGTGCTGGCTTCGTCGAATATCCGATCTTTGAGCGTGGGTATGAAGCGTTGAAAATTGCAACCGTGGGCTTTTCACAACTTGACCTGGATAAGGTCTTTCCCGTTACCGTCTCTGAGCCGATTGCAATTGTGGTTTTGCGCTCGATGCTGGGCTTCACGCCACCGGAATGGGGTTACGTCACAACGCAGAAAACCGGTGTACCGGTTACCCAAGGGTTTGTGCGCTCGCTGGACAGAAAAGTGCGAATGACTCCGGAAAAGGGACTTAACACCAATGGTGTCACCAAAGAGCGGCTTAAAGCGATGGTCCAAACTGCTTGTCAATTACTATCGGCTGGAGCCCCCGATGTGGACATTGACCAATTGCATCGCTTTGACAAAGCTGATACGAAGCATGGTACCGAAAGCATCCGGAGCCTTTCTGTTATAGGCCTTCCCTACGCCATGCTGCTGTACGAACGCTTCCTCGGAAGGCCGTTCGCCGGACATAGAGATTCCGTAAGCGAAATTATTGGCGACAGCTTGGAATCCGCAATAGAAGATGTTCTTTCAAGCGCTGGGGTAAGTTTCCGAAAAACAAAACGAGCGGAACGAATCGAAGGTTTTGATCAGGCGCCGGATTTCATTATCCCCAGCGAATTCAACCCACAAGTTATTATCGAGGCGAAAATCACCGAGGATGACGGGACGGCACGCGACAAAGTGACACGAATTCAGCATCTCGGCGAATTGAGCTTTGCCGGTCGAACCGGGGATAACCCTAAATATGAGGTCATCGCCTGCATTGGGGGTCGAGGTTTCGGTGTTCGCCGGGAAGACATGAAGAAGATGATCCTTGCGACCAGGGGTAAGGTGTTTACAGCTAACACATTGAACCGACTTGTTGATTGTACCCGGATTGGTGAATTTAGGAGTCGATAAGGGCCTTCCTTTACATGTCTAATATATATGCTATTATTTAATGAGGTAAAATAAAAATGAACTATTTTCAAACCTTTCAGGTGTTGCCCAATATACCCGAGCCCCTTTCCTTTCTGGAGGTATTGTCACAAAATTACTGGTGGAGCTGGGAACTGGATGCAAAAGAGCTGTTTCGCCGCATCGATTCAGAACTTTGGAAAAAATCAGAGCGAAACCCGGTTTTGCTGCTGGCCAATGTTTCTCAGAAGCGACTCGAGGAACTGTCAACGGATCCAGGCTTTCTGGACCACCAGTCCCGTGTAAAAGAGCTTTTTGAGGCAAGAATAAACACGCCGTTTTCGAATGTTTATCAAGAGACATACGACCGGGAAGGGGCCATTGCTTATTTTTCCATGGAGTTCGGGATTCACGAAAGCCTTCCCATCTTTGCAGGGGGATTGGGGATTCTGGCGGGTGATCATCTCAAGGCGTCTTCCGCTCTGGGGCTTCCCTTGGTGGGGGTGGGCCTGTTTTACCGGCAGGGATATTTTCATCAGCGTATCAATAAGGATGGCTGGCAGCAGGAGGAGTATCCGGATACGGATGTTTACCATCTACCCTTTGAAAGAGTTCGCGACGATCAGGGCCGCGAGGTCCTCATTAACATACCCGGCCCGGGAGAGAATATAAAAGCTGCTATTTGGAAAGTTTCCGTGGGGCGCGTTCCGCTTTATCTGCTGGATACCAATCTGCGTGAAAATCCACCCGCCATTCGAGACATCACCGCAAGGTTGTACGCGTCCGATGCAGCATCTCGTGTTGCGCAGGAAATTCTCCTGGGAGTCGGCGGGGTACAGGCGCTGAAGGCTGTGGGCGTAAATCCAAGGGTTTTTCACATGAACGAAGGTCACCCGGTATTTTCATGTCTCGAACGGCTGGCGCAGATGATGGAGATGACGGGGGCCGATCTTCGAACCGTCAAAGAAATTATTCCCCGAACAACGGTTTTTACCACCCATACGCCGGTTCCCGCGGGGCACGATGAATTTCCTCCGGAGCTCGTGACACCTTACCTACAACCGTTCGAGGGACGATTGGGGGTGCCGGTAAAAGAAATTTTGTCCTGGGGTCAACACGCCGGTGCCGCGGAGACTGACAAGCTCTCCATGTTTATACTGGGTTTAAGGATGAGCCAGTATTTGAACGGGGTCAGCGAACTTCACGGTCAGGTGGCTCGTCGCATGTGGCGGAGTGTATGGCCCGGCCGGCCGGAGACTGAAATTCCCATTGGGCACATCACCAACGGCATTAACATCCCCTCGTTCGTATCCCGGGATAATGCCATGTTTTTTCAGAATCAGCTGGGTGTTAACTGGCACCGTAATTCATGGAAAGAGGAAAGTCTCAAGGAAATTGACGGTATCAATGACGTGGATCTGTGGGAAGCACACAAGCGGAGCCGAAACCGTCTGATTGAAAATTGCCGACTCATGCTGAAAAAGCAGTGCGAGCGCAGAAATGCGCCAAAAAGCGCCGTGGAAGCAGCGGAATCGGCTTTGGATGAGGATGTTCTCACCATTGCGTTTGCTCGCCGTTTTGCCACCTACAAGCGGGCCAACCTGCTGCTTCGGGATCTGGATCGGTTAAATGATATTCTCAGCAACAAAGACCGCCCGGTGCAGATTATCTTTGCGGGAAAAGCCCATCCCATGGACGAAGAGGGGAAGGGCTTGATCCGTCATATTTTCAAGCATGCTTCAGATGAACGGTTACGCCACAAAATCATTCTTCTGGAAGATTATGATATTCACATGGCCAGGCTTTTGGTACAGGGGGCGGATGTATGGCTCAACACGCCAAGGCGGCCTTTGGAGGCCTGCGGTACTTCCGGAATGAAAGCAGCCGTAAACGGTGTTCTCAATGTGAGCATTCTGGATGGTTGGTGGGCTGAAGGCTACACCCAAGAAACCGGCTGGGCCATCGGAAAAGGAGAGGACTATGAGGCCCATGCGGATTCGGATCTTGTGGACAGCCATGCCCTTTACAATGTTCTCGAAAACGAAGTGATTCCTTGTTTTTATGAAAGGGGGGGGAGCTCGGTACCCCACCGGTGGGTCAGGATGATGAAAGCGTCCATGAAAATGATTTTGTCGGACTTTTCAAGTCTTCGAATGGTGGAGGAGTATGAAAAGAAATTCTATTCTCAGGCATCCCGAAGATCCGGTGAACTGACGGAAAACAATTGTGAGGGAGCCAAAAAAATGGCTGAACTCCGCGAACGGTATCGCTCAAAATGGCAGGGTATCTCCATTTCACCCCCTGTTTGCGAAAGGGGTGGTACGGAAGCGGTCAGGGTGGGAGATGTGTTTCCCGTAACAGCCGTGGTTCACCTGGGGGAATTGAACCCGGAAGAAGTTCATGTGGAACTCTATCACGGAAGCGTTCAATCCCTTGATACTATTTCCGAAAGCCATACCGAAATGATGACCGTTAGAGAAGACAAGGGCAATGGAACGTATCTGTACGCCTGCAATTTGACCTGTGCTGCGTCGGGCCAATACGGATTTTCAGCCCGGGTGATGCCGCGAGGAGATGAGCTTATCAAGATGACACCCGGTTTTATGACATGGGCAAAGACCTAAAATAAGGAGCTGTAAGCGTCATGAGCACATTTCTGGCCAACCCCACTGTTTTGCTGGTGACACCGGAAGTCACTTATCTGCCCAAGGGAATGGGAGAAATTGCCGACAATCTTTCCGCGAAAGCAGGGGGGCTTGCCGATGTTTCGGCGACCCTCATCAGCGCTCTTTTTGAAGGGGGGGCCGACATCCATGTGGCGTTGCCGGATTATCGGTGCATGTTCGGCGCAGGCATCGCGCCGCTTCAAATTAAGAAGCTGGACGCCATCCGGCGAAAAATGCCTGCTGAACGAATTCATCTGGCCGAAGACCGGGCCTTTTTTTATCTGGATCGCGTGTATTCCGATTACGGCAATGAAAACGGGAAGATATCACTGGCATTTCAGCGGGAAGTCATCAACAACATCATCCCACGCGTGCAACCGGACCTGATCCACTGCAACGACTGGATGACGGGGCTGATTCCGGCAATGGCCCGCCAGCAGGAAATTCCCTGCCTGTTTACCATTCACAACATCCATACGATCCGTCGTCGGGTGGATTACATCGAAGACAGAGGCATTGACGCAGCATCCTTTTGGCAATACCTTTTTTATGACGGATATCCATCAGACTATGAAAGAACCCGGGAAAATAATCTGGTGGATTTTCTGGTGAGCGGTGTTTTTGCTTCCCATTTCGTAAACACCGTGAGCGAGACATTTCTGTTGGAGATTGTGGGGGGTCAACACAATTTTGTGAAAGATTCCCTTCGAAGAGAACTGGCGGCCAAGTACGAAGCCGGATGCGCCGCGGGCATTACCAACGCTCCGGACGCAACCTTTGAGCCGGAATCGGACTGGCGGTTGGAATTAAAATATAATGCGGATACCCACATGGCGGGTAAGAAAGAAAATAAGAAGGCTCTCCAGAGTGCATTGGGATTGATCCAAAACGGTAACGCGCCTCTTTTTCTCTGGCCGTCGCGTCTGGACTCGGTTCAAAAGGGCTGTCAGTTGCTGGCCCATATTCTCTATGACGTGGTGAGCCGTTATTGGGATCAGCAGCTTCAGGTGGTATTTGTAGCGGACGGTGAGTACAAAAAATATTTCCAGCAGATCAACTGGAACCACAATTTACTGGATCGGGTGGCAATCTGTGATTTTGATGAAAACCTTTCCCACCTGGCCTTTGGCGCCTCCGATTTTGTGCTGATGCCGTCGTTGTTTGAACCGTGCGGACTTCCTCAGATGATCGGCCCCATTTACGGGTCCCTGCCGGTGGCACATGATACCGGCGGGATTCACGATACGGTGGTTCATATGGATGTGGACCGGGAGACGGGCAACGGATTCTTATTTAAAACGTTCGACCCCAACGGACTGTCTTGGGCCATTGATCAGGCCATGGCATTTTACGCGCGTCCCATGCGGGTCAAAACCCGGCAAATTGCGCGGGTGATGCGTGAAAGCAAGACCGCTTTTAACCATACGGTCACGGCAAGACGATATATGGACCTCTACGAAAAAATGCTGGAACGGCCTTTGATCAATGACTGAAAAAGCCCCATTGCGGATTGCGGATTGCGGATTGCGGAATGATCCGTATCTGGAGCCTTACTTAAAAAACATTCGGGAGCGGATGCAGCGCGCGGCGGCTATGGCGGCTCGTCTGACCGAAGATGGGAAGATCGGTTTAAAGGATTTCGCATCGGGGCATGAGTTTTTCGGGCTTCATTTCCGCAATGAAAGATGGGTGTTGAGGGAATGGGCGCCCAATGCGACAGCCATATTTTTCGTTTCCGACGTGACAAACTGGCGTGAGGAGCAGCAGTTTGCCCTTGAAAGAACGAACACAGATGGGGTCTGGGAGATCAAACTTCCCAGCCATGTTTTGGTGCACGGTATGTTTTACAGGCTATCCATGCACTGGGAAGGCGGCAGAGGCGACCGCATTCCCGCATATGCCAGGCGGGTGGTACAGGATTCGGACACCCTGATATTCAATGCCCAGGTATGGTCGCCGCCAGAGCCCTATCAATGGAACTATCCGGATTATGACGCTGACCCCGGCCCTCTTTTTATTTATGAAGCCCATGTGGGGATGGGTCAGGAAGAAAGGAAAATCGGTTCATACCGAGAGTTTACCCAAGCCGTCCTGCCAAGAATTGTTGACGCGGGTTACAATGCCCTGCAGCTCATGGGGATTCAGGAACATCCCTACTATGCATCATTTGGGTATCATGTTTCCAGTTTCTTTGCCGCATCTTCCCGTTTCGGCCCCCCGGAGGATTTAAAAGCATTAATAGATCGCGCCCACAGATTGGGTCTCATGGTGATCATGGACCTGGTCCATTCCCATGCGGTGGCCAATGAAGTGGAAGGCCTCAGCCGTTTTGACGGGTCGCGGTACCAGTATTTTCATGAAGGGCCCCGGGGGATTCACGAGGCTTGGGGATCCCGCTGTTTTGACTACAGCAAACCCCAGGTGCTGCACTTTCTCCTTTCCAACTGCCGATTCTGGCTGGATGAATACCATTTTGATGGATTTCGTTTTGACGGCATTACCAGCATGTTATACCGGGACCACGGCCTGGGGAAGGCGTTTACGTCCTACGGGGACTATTTTGTTGACAATGTGGACGAGGAGGCGCTCACCTATCTGACGCTGGCCAACGAACTGATCCATGATGTAAAACCCGCCGCCATCACCATTGCTGAAGATATCAGTGGCATGCCGGGCCTCGCCGTACCGGTGAAAGAAAGCGGCGTGGGATTTGATTATCGCCTGGCCATGGGGGTACCGGATTTCTGGATCAAAATTCTGAAAGAAAGGCGCGATGAGGATTGGCCCCTGGGGGACATGTGGTATGAATTAACCAATCGAAGGGCGGACGAAAAAAGCATCAGCTACGCCGAAAGTCATGACCAGGCACTGGTGGGGGATAAGACGCTGATACTGAGGCTTATGGGACCGGATCTTTACCAGCACATGCACGTAAAGCATGAAAGCCTGTCCGTGGAGAGGGGAATGGCCCTTCACAAGCTGGTGCGATTTGTCACGCTGGCAACAGCTGGAAACGGATATCTCAACTTTATGGGGAACGAATTCGGACACCCGGACTGGATTGACTTTCCCCGTGAAGGGAATGGGTGGTCTTACGAATACGCCCGGCGCCAGTGGGGTCTTCGAGACCATCCGGATCTCAGGTACAGCTTTCTGGGTCATTTTGATTGCCAGATGATTGCGTTGGCGAAAACATACCGGCTGCTGGAATTTTCCTCCCTCCGCTTGCTCACGAATCACTTTGAACACAAGGTTCTGGCCTTTGAGCGGGGGGGGCTGATTTTCGTGTTCAATTTCCATCCGACCCGGTCCCATGACAGCTATCCCATAGAAGCAGACCCGGGCGAATATCAAATGATTATGGACAGTGATGCACGGGAGTACGGCGGTCATGGCAGGTTGTATCGGGATCAGCGGCATTTCAGCACAATGAAAAAACGCGATGAAAATATAACCCATACCCTGAGCCTGTACCTTCCCACCCGTACCGCCCTGGTGCTGGCGCCTGTGGACAATGGCATTGACACAAAAAGGTCCGGGGCCTATACTCACCAAAGGAAGTGAAGTTTTAGAAACTGCCGCATTCCCAGTATGAACGCTCTCGAATCGGGAGTAGGGGGCATTATCAAGAAAGGACATCAGGAAATGACAAAAGAAGACATGATGCCGATGGGCGAACGGATCAAAGAGGCTCGTGAGAAAAAGGGTCTTGGTCTGGAGGAACTGGCAGGTCGGGTCGGCTGTTCAGGGGAATACCTCCAATGGGTGGAGGATGGACAGGTAGAACCGCCGGTAGCCCTTCTGCTCCAGGTCGCCAAAAGCATGAACCTGGATTCGGGAGCATTCCTCACAATGGATGATACGCCTGAAAAACGCCTGGAGGAGGCTGCCAAGCGGACTGAAGCCTATTCATACCTGACGCTCACCCCGCCTGAAGCCGATAAACACCTCATGGCTTTTTCCGTCACGATTCCCCCCAGAACAGGGCACGAAGGGGTCGGCTATCAGCATGAGGGCGAGGAGTTTGTGTATGTGGTATCAGGAGAAGTGGAGCTCCTGGTGGACGAGAAAAAACACCGTCTGGGCACAAAACAATCCCATCGTTTCAATTCCAATGTGGACCACCACCTGTCCAATCCGGGCGATGAGACCGCAGAACTGCTGGTGATTCTGTACGTGCCGTGACAGGGCCTTAGTATCATCTTATGCTGAAGCCAGATATTGTTTGATGCTCTCAGCAAGGGTATCAAACGTTTTTGCGAATCGGTCTTCATCGGTTTCCAACAGGGTCACCCTGAACCCTTGGAGATCTGAACTGAAAGACGTCAGGGGAACGACACAGATTCCCGTGGCGCCCAGCAGATAATAGACAAACCGCTTGTCCAGCTGCATTTTTTCATCTTTCGTGGTTAAACCTTCGATGAGCTCGCGGACATCGGGTCTGGCAATGGTCAGGGTTTGTCGCCGGTTTAAACGCCCTTCTTCAAAAACCACCGTCATATAAAAAGCGCCATTGGTCTGGTTGACCATAATGCCGGGAATGTCCTTTAATTTTCCGTAACCGATTTCTGAAAAATGTTCATAGCGCTTGCGCCGTGTCAGAAGGTGATCCGCATAGGCAGGATGTTCAAAAACCCTGGGGATGGCCTTCTGCGGAAGCGTTGTGGAACAGACCTCCACCATTTTTGCATTGATGATACTCTTGATGTAGTCTGCGAACATGGCATCCCGATCCGCATTGTAAACTTCAATCCATCCGCAGCGTCCTCCCGGCCAGGGAAGCTCCTTGGAAATTCCTTTCATGGAAATAGCCGGGATATCGCCAATCACCTCGGACAGACATTTCCCTTTATGGCCGTTATAGGCGAGGTTCAGATAGATTTCATCCGCAATGATAAAAAGATCGAAATCCCGCGCAATGGAAACGATTTCCTCCAGTAAAGCCTCCGGGTACACCATACCTGTGGGGTTGTCGGGATTAATGATCAAAATCGCGGCCACCGCCGGGTTATATTTGACCCGCCGCCGCAATTCCGCCACATCCGGATACCAGTGGTTATGCGGGTCGAGGGGATAGCAAACGGGCGGAAGTCCTGCGTGGGCCGCTTCCGAGGAGGAGTGCGTGGTGTATGTGGGTGACGGGGTGATCGCGCGGGCGGTACGGCGCATGAAGCCGTATATCTTCGTGATCGCATCACCCAGGCCGTTAAAAAAGATAATATCCTTTTCGCTCAGATGGATTCCGCTATTTCGGTTGGTCAGGGAGGCCAGGTATTTCCGCGTTTCCAAATCCCCCAATGTGGCGCTGTAGGCATATGAATCGTTTTCCATGGCCAGCTCCGCAATGATGCTTTTGAGCCAATGGGGAATTTCTTCGCCCTTTGCCACTGGGTCTCCAATGTTTTCCAGGGTAATTTCCATGCCCATGCCGGTCAGTTTTTCCACCAGCTGCATGATGCCTCTAATTTCATAGGTCAGCTCGCCTGCGCCGAGGTGAACAATATTGGTCCGCATCAATAATTCCTCCTTCTTCAAAAACTTCTCTTACGCATAAAAAAAGGGCTGCAAATCCAAGCAGCCCTCCAAAGAAAAAAGGCTGCGAATCGCCCGCAGCCCTGGTTGGTTTTGTGGATGGTTTATGCCACCAACGGTCCTCCCAGAACCACAGGCACGGTAGCTGCCGCAGCAGCGAATGCCGCCTCGCTGGACATGTGGGACCTGCCGGTGATTTGTTGACGATGAAAAGAAGACATGTCTCGCATCCCCTTCATAAACTTAAAGATTGGCGAATTTAATTTGACCTTATGGCACGCTTTAAAAAACAATTCAAGGGTTTTTTTATGATATGCGCATTTTTGGCCAAAAAGAATTGGCATTGGCTTTTCCATGAAGATGGGGTATGGATAACAGGCCCCGTTTTTGTGGGGCCGGCCATTGTCAAAACCGGATGCGCTGCCGGCGTATTCTGAAAAAGGAGATAACCCTTATGATCGAGGCAGATGGAAAAGTTTTTAAGTGGGAAAGTCCCGAAAAAATCAGAGCGGATTTTCTGGAGACCTTTGATTTTGATAGTCCCGGGCAATACATTAAAACCGAAACCCGGGAGTTCATCGCGGCCTGTCCTTTCAGCGGCCTGCCCGATGTGGGTCGTCTGATCATCGAGTACTACCCGGAAGGCGGCCGGTGTATTGAACTGAAATCACTCAAATATTATGTGGTCAGTTTCAAAAATGTGGGTCTTTTTCAAGAGGGTGTTACGCATCGGATCTTTGATGATCTGAAAGCGGTTTTGAAAACCGATCGGTTAAAGGTCACCACCATTTACAATACAAGGGGTGGATTCGATACCACCTGCATCGAAGGAAACCTTTAACCTTGGGGATTTGTTTATGAATTTGTTTTTAGTGATCATTCTGTTTATTCTCATCGGCGATTATGTTCTGGGCCTGGTGGTGGATGTCCTGAATGTCAAGCACCTTAAAACCGACCTTCCCGCAGCTTTCTCCGGCTATTATGACGAGGAAAAATACAAAAAATCCCAAAAATACTTAAAAGAGAACACCCGGTTCGGGTTGATCACCGATTCCATTACAACCCCCGCGGTGATTGCTTTTATTCTATTGGGAGGGTTTAACTGGGCGGATCAGTGGGCCAGAAGCTATCATTTGGGCCCCATTGGGACGGGTCTTGTATTTGCTGCCATTTTACTGCTTGGGTCCCAGATATTGAGCCTTCCTTTTTCTGTTTACAGCACGTTTGTGATTGAGGAAAAATATGGTTTCAACAAGACGACGCCCAAAACCTTTGTGCTGGACATCCTGAAGGGATGGTTGCTGGGAGTGATGATTGGTGTTCCCGTATTTTCAGCTGTTTTGTGGTTCTTTGAGCAAACCGGACCATGGCATGGGCTTATTGCTGGGGGGCGCTCACCGTCATTCAGATTTTTCTCATGTTTATTGCACCGGTGGTCATTATGCCCATCTTTAACAAATTTATTCCGCTGGAAGAGGGGGAGTTAAAGACGGCCATCGAAGACTATGCCAAAAAGCAGGGTTTTAAGATGAAGGGCGTTTTTTCCATGGACGGATCCAAACGCTCTACAAAATCAAATGCTTTTTTCACGGGATTTGGTCGTTTCAGGCGCATCGTGCTTTTTGATACGCTCATTTCAAAGCATACCACCGAAGAACTGGTCTCCATTCTGGCCCATGAAATGGGGCATTACAAAAAGAAGCACATCCTGAAATCCATTATTATTTCCATTCTGTCAACCGGGCTCATGTTTTACATTTTGTCCATCTTCATCAACAATTCCGGCTTGTTCAGGGCGTTTCAAATGGAGCATGTTTCCATTTATGCCAGCCTGTTTTTTTTCGGTTTCCTCTATACCCCCATCGAGATGATTCTCTCCATTTTCGGCAACATCCTTTCCCGCCGCCATGAATATGAAGCGGATGCCTGGGCGGTCAGGACCTATAAAAGGCCGCAATCCATGATTGCGGCCCTCAAAAAACTCAGCGTGGACAACCTGTCCAACCTGACCCCCCATCCCCTGAAAGTATTCCTCTCCTACAGTCATCCGCCGGTGCTCGAACGGATCCGGGCTATTCAGGGGTTCAAAGGGAGCGCCAGGTGAAAGGGTTTTTCTATTTCATGACCTGTTCCACGGCCACGGCCACGGCCACGGAAGCCCCCACCATGGGGTTGTTTCCCATGCCGATGAAACCCATCATTTCCACGTGTGCAGGAACCGAGGAAGATCCGGCAAACTGAGCATCCGAGTGCATTCTTCCCATGGTGTCCGTCATGCCGTATGAGGCGGGACCCGCGCCCATATTGTCTGGATGAAGGGTCCGTCCCGTCCCGCCGCCGGAAGCCACGGAAAAGTACTTCCTGCCCTTTAGCTGGCATTCTTTTTTATAGGTACCGGCCACCGGGTGCTGAAACCGGGTGGGGTTGGTGGAATTTCCCGTGATGGACACATCCACGCCT
>JGI11705J14877_10000556_pt1 | contig 23203 bp, 21 predicted proteins | sample Etolaghawater15m_FD_14877 | JGI IMG/M metagenome (IMG submission 14877)
AGCGTAATTTCTTAGAACCCGACCAGCCCCTGCCGATCCCACTTAGCCGGCAGGGGCTTTTTTTCTAAAACGGGATATCGTCTTCAGGTAGATTTTGTGGGGGTTCCTCAGGATAGTCGCCTTTCATCTGGCTGCCGCCCCCCATGCTATCACCCGGGGATCCAAGCATTTGCATGTTGAGCGCGAGGATCTCGGTCGTCCATCTTTTGTTTCCGTCCTTGTCTTCCCAGGATCTGGTTTGAAGCCTGCCCTCGATATAGACCTGGCTCCCTTTGTGCAGATACTCGCCGCAAATCTCTGCCAGCCGCCGCCACACAACGATTCTATGCCATTCCGTCTGCTCTTTTTTCTCGCCCGTATTTTTGTCTTTCCATTCCTCGCTTGTGGCAATGGAAAAGTTGGCCACAGCAACGCCGCTCGGCGTATATCGCACCTCGGGATCCGCGCCCAGTCTTCCGACCAATATTACCTTATTGACACCTGCCATCCTTTAATATCCTCCTTTCTCATCTTACTCACAGGACTCATATGAACGTTTAGGAGATTCATCAATAGCATATGCAAAGGAAACAAGTCAAAGGCATTCATAACGTTTGGGGATAGTGAAAAAAAGACAATTCCCTGTTGACTGAAATGATTCAAACGTTTAAGGTGCTATTCATTCGATAAATTGATCAACCATTTGATTATAGTAATAAAATCTGTCGAGGTTTAAGCCATGTTAAAAATCATACCACTGGGGGGCCTGGGTGAAATCGGCCTCAATATGATGGTCATTCAACATGGTTCCCATATGGTGGTTGTGGATGCGGGCCTGATGTTCCCGGATGATTACATGCCTGGCGTGAACCTGGTCATTCCCGATTTCAGTTTCCTCAGGAAAAACAAGGAAAAAGTCAAAGCCGTTATCCTGACCCATGGCCATGAAGACCATATCGGCGCCATGCCCTTTTTATTAAAAGAGTTTCCCGTACCCGTATTCGGCACCGGATTTACACTGGATCTGCTCAGGGAAAAGCTAAAAGAGCACACCCTGCCTTATGATGCCGATCTGAAGACAGCAATTCCCGGAGGAACTCATGACATCGGCCCCTTCAGGGTGGAATTTATTCGGGTCAACCACAGCATTGTCGATGGTGTTGGACTGGCCATCAAAACCCCCGAAGGCCTGATTCTTCATTCCGGAGACTTTCGAATTGACCCCACGCCGATAGATGGGCAGTTTACGGATCTCATCCGGTTCGCTCACTATGGAGAAAAAGGGGTTCTGGCTTTTTTTTCCGATTCCACCAATGCGGAAAAAGAAGGCTACACCCTCAGTGAACGAGACGTCAAAAAAACACTACGGGATTTTTTCCTGGCCTGCCCCGGTAGGCTGATCGTCGCCAGTTTCGCCTCAAATATCACCAGAATCCAGGAGGTCATTTCCCTGGCGGAAGAATTTGGTCGAAAAGTGGTTTTCAATGGAAAAAGCATGATCACCAATGTGGGAATTGCCAGAGAACGCGGTTTCCTCAGTTTTCCCGATGATCTTGAAATTGTCGAAAAAAAAATGCAAACGCTTCCCGACCGGCAAGTGGTGGTGATTACCACCGGCAGTCAGGGAGAACCCATGAGTGCCCTGAGCCGAATGGCCAGAGCTCAGCACAAAGGCATCAGGATACACAAAGGTGACACCATCATTCTCTCCTCCAGGTTCATTCCCGGCAATGAAAAGGACATCACATCGGTAATCAACAAGCTGTATGCCTTGGGCGCGGAAGTGATCTACGAAAAAGTATCGGACATTCATACATCAGGACATGCCCGGCAGGCAGAGCTGAAAACCATGTTGAGCCTCGTCAAGCCTCGGTATTTCGTCCCCATCCATGGTGAATATCGTCACCTGGTCAAACACGCCAGAATCGCCCTTGATATGGGGATGGATGCAGAGCATGTTCTCATTGCAAAAGATGGTGATGTGATCCGTTTTGATGAAGGTATTGGAAAGATAGACGGCACCGTTTTAGCGGGACGGGTATTTGTAGACGGTAAAGGCGTCGGTGATATTGAAGAAACTGTCCTGAGGGATCGACAAAAGCTAAGACGTCACGGGATGGTAGTGGTTCAATTGGTCCTGGACGAAAAGACCGGCAAGATTCTCTTCGGTCCGGAAATGATATCTCGCGGTTTCGTATTTGAAGATCATGGGCAATTTATCCTTGAGGATGCCCAATGCATCGTGTTAGAGGTAATCGATGAAGTGGAAAAGCCTTTTCCCGTGGATCAGCAAAAATTGGAAACTGAAATCCGTAAACGGCTGAAACATTTTTTCTACAACGTGATCGAGAGAAGCCCCCTCATCATTCCGACCATCATCGCCTTGTGAGCGAGAAGATATGAAAAGAAAAAAACCATTATCCCCAGACAAAAAGCCCCGGGTATCCCAATCCCTGAACCCCAAAAAGCCGAGGCATCCACTTAAGAAGGAGATCAGAGGCATCATTTTTTTGCTCTTGGCGGTTGTTCTGGGCGGCAGTCTTCTCTCATATTCTCCCCTCGATAAACTATTCTGGAATGTTGCGGGTCATTTGGGCAAGGCCCACAACCTCTTTGGAACCGTCGGCGCCCACTTATCCGGTGGTCTGTTTGATCTGCTGGGAATGGGCGCTTTCTGGGTGCCCTTGATTTTTTTGGTATTGTCATTTATCACTTTCAAGGGAAGAGCCTTTTCATCGCCGGTCAAAGGGATGATTACCCTGTTGATCATGCTGGCCTCGTTTTCAGCCCTGTTGAGCCTTCAATTCAAAGAAGGCCTCTCCTACGGGGGGATCATCATGAGTTCAGGAGGACTCATCGGCCTTCATATCGCGGGATTATCCATCACCATCCTCAATACTTTCGGATCCTATGTTTTTCTGGCGACCCTATTCGTCATATCGCTGCTGACGGTAACCCGACTCTCTTTCGGTTGGATTTTTTCGCGGATCGGCTTATGGGTGTTGGGCATCTTCAAAAAGATCCGGGAGATACTGACCAAAAGAAAGGAGCGAAAAAAAAGGGCTCAGAAAACACTGGAGGCCCGTGGCAAGATCAAAAAGAAGCCCAAAGTGAACATCGTGGAGACGGTAATAAAAGCCCCCCCTCCCCCGCCCCGCCAGGAAAAATTTTCGTTCATGCAAAAACCGGGCGATTTCCAACTCCCAACCCTGGATCTCCTGAATACACCCCCGAAGAATAAGAACGTCACCTTTCAACGCGATACGCTGGAGATGAATGCGCGCCGTCTGGAAAAGAAGCTCGAAGACTTCGGTGTCGAGGGGGAAGTGGTTGAAATCCTACCCGGACCCGTCATCACCATGTACGAATACAAACCCGCACCCGGTGTCAAAATCAGCAAGGTCGCCGGGCTTTCAGACGATCTGGCCCTTACCCTGAGAGCGCAAAGCATCCGCATCGTGGCGCCCATACCGGGCAAAGCCGCCATCGGGATAGAGATTCCCAACAACCAGCGTGAAACCGTCTACCTGCAGGAAATACTTTCCAGTTCCGCTTATACCGATACCAAAAGCAGGCTTCCCATTGCACTGGGCAAAGACATCACCGGTTCCGCCGTGGTGGCCGATCTTACCAAAATGCCTCACCTGCTGGTGGCAGGCGCTACCGGAACCGGCAAAAGCGTCTCCCTCAACGCCATGATTCAGAGCCTTCTCTACACGGTTACCCCGGAAATGGCCCGATTCCTGATGGTGGACCCCAAACGCATCGAATTATCCGTTTACCAGGACATTCCCCACCTGCTGCATCCCGTGGTAACCCAGCCCAAAGATGCCAACAAAGCGCTCAAGTGGGCCGTCTCAGAGATGGAGCGGCGATATATGCTGCTCTCGGACCGGGGTGTTCGAAATATTGATTCTTACAACCGAAAAATTGCGAAGGACGACAAACCGAAAGATTCGGCCGAAGAGAACGGCGAAGATCAGCCTATCGATCGGCATCTCCCTTATATCATCATTATTATTGATGAATTGGCCGATCTCATGATGGTGAGCTCAAAAGAAGTTGAAGAATCCATTACCCGCCTGGCCCAGATGGCCCGTGCCGCCGGCATTCATCTGATCATCGCCACTCAGCGCCCTTCCGTCAATGTGCTCACCGGCATCATTAAGGCCAACTTCCCCACCCGCTTGTCGTTCCAGGTATCCAGCAAGGTGGACTCCCGGACCATTCTGGACTCCAATGGTGCGGAACATCTTCTGGGAGACGGGGACATGCTTTTCATGCCCCCCCAATGCGCATTCACGGCGCCTATATCTCCGATGAAGAAGTCAAACGGGTGGCCGACTTTGTAAGAAGCCAGAAAAAACCGGATTATGACGACACGATTCTAACGCATATGGTGGAAGACGAATCCAAAGATGAAGAACCCCTTGAGCTGGACGAAAAATTCGATTTGGCCGTGGAAGTCGTCTGCAATACCGGGCAGGCCTCCATCTCCATGCTGCAGCGCAAACTGCGGGTGGGTTACAATCGGGCGGCGCGGATGATTGAAGCCATGGAAATAGAAGGGATCGTGGGACCGTCAGACGGGGTCCGCCCAAGGGATGTCTATGGCAGGAAAGGATGAATGAAATGCGAAAAACAATGTTTATTTTGTCTTTGCTGATATTGCTGGCACACCCGCCGGTTTTTGGGGAAGAACCCCTTACGACCATACTGCAGGGGATGAAGAATCTTTATGGAAANGCCTCCGGCCTGTCTGTACCCTACACCCGCGAAGTGATCACCCGCTCCATGAGCATGCTGGGGAGTCAAGCCAAAGGGGATCTGGCATCGGGGATCATCTATTTCAAACCGCCCCATTTCCTGAGACTGGACCAGGAAAAGCCAAGCGTTGAAAGAATCATCGCCAATGACAATTTGCTCTGGTGGTATATCCCTCAGAAAAAGGAAGCACACCAGTATGAAACAAAAGATTTTGGCAGGGAACTCAGACTGCTCAGTGATATTTTCCGTGGACTGGCGGAAGTAAACGACAGTTTTAAGGTGACTTTAAAAGAAAAAAATGAAAAAGGGAATTATGAAATCGAGCTGGTTCCCGACCCGCCCTGGCAGGAAATTGACCGCATCGCCCTGACCGTGAGCCCGGAGCATGAAATTCGCAGCGTTCGCATTTTCAACACATTGGGCAGCGTAACCCGATTCAATCTAGGCCAATTTACGCTCGAGAAAACCTTTGAGAAGGGATTTTTTGAATTTGTTGCACCGCCCGGGGTCAATGTTATCGTAGAATCTTCCTGATTTTTTCAAGCAGTATCTGCCGATCCGGCGGCTTCACCACATAGTTTCACCACATAGTCTCTGGCGCCCATTGAAATGGCTTTAATAATCGCTTTTTTTTCCTCTGCACCGGAGAGCATCAGGATTTTGGCGCTTTTGTCAAAACCCATAATATCTTTTAACACGCTAAGCCCGTCCACCTGATCCATAAAAATATCCAGGGTCACCACATCGGGTCGAAGTTCTTTGTAGAGATCCAGAACCCCACCCCCATCTTCTGCCTCTCCGCATATCTCATATTGCTCATCGCCCAGCACTTTTCTGAGGATTTTCCGCATGATAACCGAGTCATCAACCACCAACACCCGGTAAGGTGTTCCGTCTGGCTTTAGGCCATCATCACCGCGTTGTGTATTGGCTGTCATTACGTCTTTAACTCCTTATTCGGCATGTTGCGATTCCCTGGATTTAAACCGGTAATAAATGGCCCCCTCATCTTCCAGAATATCAAACAGTGTGGTGTAGCCGCTCACCGTTTCGCCGGTACCAAGAAAAAGGAAAGCCCCAGATCTCATGATCCGCGTCGTTTTGTCAAAAATCGCGCATTTCAATGTATCTGAAAAATAGATCGCCACATTGCGCAAGAACACAATATCAAACAAACCGAGATCCCATCGTTTGTCCCCAATGTTGAATGGCCGAAAACTGACCAGACCCGAACTTTATCTCTTACAAACCAAGTCCCCTTTTCTGATTTGCGAAAATACCGCTCCTGATATTCAAGGTTTAAACCGCGACCCATGGCCACATGGTCATATTCGGCTCTCCGAGCTGCCGCAAGACAGGTTTTTGAAATATCCAGCGCGACGATGTGGACCTGTTCCGAACATATTTTTTCTCCGCCGTACGCGCCATATGCATCAAGCGCCGCCATGGCAATGGAGTAAGGCTCCTGACCCGTTGAACAGCCGATGGAAAGAATATCGATCCGACTGCGCAAGCCGTCCACAATCTCCTGATGGTATTGAGGGATCAACCGGTCCCGCAGGATGCGAAAAGGTTGACGGTCCCTGAACCAGGAGGTCTCGCCGGTGGTAATGGCGTCCACAAGAGATGTCACCATGGGGCTTCCCGCGGGTTCATTTCGAAGCCTGAAATAGAGTTCGGCAAAGCTCCGACATTTATATTCCGTGACCAGGTGAGAGAGACGGTTCTTAATCAGATACGCTTTGTTTTCTTTCAGCATAATGCCGGACTGTCGCTCAATGAACTGGCTGAGCAGGAAAAATTCCTGAGGGTTGAGATCCACTGTCATGGCTTATCCCCGCTCTTACCTCTGACAAGCCGCATAACCCGCTGAGCCATTCGGTCCAGCGGAACAGTTTCATTGGAAAGTCCGGCATCATTGACCGCTCTGGGCATTCCGTACACAACGCAGGTATCATCACTCTGTGAGATGCAAACGCCGCCCTTCCCAACCACGTCCCGGGTTCCCTGCATGCCGTCATTTCCCATACCCGTCATGACCACCGCCAGAACATGCCGCCCATAGGCTCGGGCAACGGAAGAAAAAAGCACATCCGCCGATGGCCGGCAGCTGTTGAGGGGCGGATCGTCGTTGAGACCAATTCGCAACCCGCCGCCGGTCGGGAAATCCTGAAGATTCCGGGAAACCACCATATGCCTGCCGCCGGGAGCGATGTAAACCGTATCAGGGGTAATTTTTTCACCGTGCTCGGCCTCTTTGACCGTGAGGGATGAACGCTTGTTCAAACTTTCCGCCAGGGCTGCCGTAAATTGTTTCGGCATGTGCTGGACCAGGAAAATGGGGACTCCCAGATCGGCTTTAATTGATGGAATGAACGCCAGAAGGGCATTGGGCCCTCCCGTTGAAATGGCGATCACCACGGCATCAATTCGAGGGGATTGAAACTGCGTCTCTCGTTTTGAGACCGTCGATGGAACCTTTCCGGGCTGAAACACATGCTGCCGGGGGGCATCGTGCGTTGGAGCGGGGACTTTGACGGCGCTGGAACCTTTGTTATTTTTCCCAGGAACATTTCGACTTTGTTGAAAACTCATCCGGTTTTGCAGCATCCCCGTCAGGACCCTGCATTGCCGTTTAAAATCCTGAAGATCCGCGGAATTTTCGGTAGGCCTGGCAATAAAATCCACAGCCCCCATTTCAAGGGCTTTCACCATTCTTTCGGGTCCGCAGGAATCCGAATCCCCCATTGCCACAATGGCTGTCCTGGGAAATTCCCGGTGAATTCCGGACAGAACATCGAGTGCTTCGTTGTCCCCGGTTTCCATATCGAGGACAACCATATCCACATCCGAGCGGTTCAGTCTGGCCATGGCAATGGATCCGCTGGTGGCTGTGGACACCACCCGAAGTCCTTCAATCTCATCAAGGGCGGTAACCACCACTCCCCTCGAATGGGGTTCACAACCGATGATCAGTACTTTCAGTTCGTTGCTCTTCATTCTTTTACGAAATAAGGAACCTAAACTCTGATTCTTTCGACCATTTCATGGAGTTTCGCAGCCAGATCGGCCAAATTACTTGAAGCATCGTGCGTTTTTAAAGCTTCCTCAGCCCCTATGCCCGCCCCATCATTGATGTCGGAAACGCTTTCGGAAACGCTTAAAATTTCCAGGGACGCTTCAGAAGCATCTCTGGCAATGGAACGGATGCTGGTGGATACATCCACAATGGTGTTTGAAATATCCCGTTCCGCTTTCACATATTCTTGAACCAGTTTCGACGTCTCCCCGGCTCTGCCCGCCGCCTCGTGAACATTCTTGGAAACCGAGTTGGCGGCATAGGCGGCTTCACCGGTGCTTTTGGATATTTCATTGGTGGTGGCGGTCTGCTGTTCAACCGCGGTGGCAATGGTGATCATAATGGTGTTGATCTCGCTGATGACTTTTGCAATGTCTTGAATGGCCGTCATGGCCGTCTGGGTATTGCTCTGCATGTTTTCGACTTTCTTCTGCACATCTTCAGTGGCCCTTGCCGTCTGTCTGGCCAATTCCTTTACCTCGTTGGCCACCACAGCAAACCCCTTCCCGGCTTCGCCGGCGCCGGCAGCCTCGATGGTGGCGTTGAGAGCGAGCAGGTTGGTCTGTGCCGCAATCCCTTTGATGAAATCAACGATATCTCCGATTTCCCTGGCGGAAGATCCCAATTGGGTAACGGTGCCCGTGGTCTGATCAGCTTTCTGGGTGGCTTCACCGGTCACGTTTGCCCCCCTCGAAGCGTTTTTTGGCCACCTCATTGAGGGTGGCATACATCTGTTCGATGGCGCCGGCAGCCGCATTGACCGAATTGGACATCTCCTCAGCGGCAGCGGCCACGTTGTTCAGGTTATCGGAGACATCCTCCGTCCCTGTACCGATGGCCGCAACTTTTCTGGATAACTCTTCCGAGGTGGCGTTCAGGGAATCAACCTGAAGACTGAACTCCTCTGCAGCCGCCGCCATATTGCTGATATTGGCGGATCCCCGATCGGTGGCTTCGGCTGCGGTTGCCGACTTTTCCCGCATTTTTTGCGCCTGCGAAGTCATTTCATCCGATGTCCGAGTCAGGGATTCCGAAGATTGCGCAAGGCGTTTGCTGGTTTCGTTAATACGCGCCACAACCCGATTCACCTGCCGGGCCGCCCCTCGAAAAAATACAGCCGTCAACAGGATGACCACGAACAATCCCGCCAATCCGATAAAAATGCTTAATCGACGTGCATCCTGGGCCGCTTTGTGCGCACCGGCAGTGGGGGACATAACCAGGATACCGCCCAGGACTTTGCGGCTTTTGCCGTGACAGTGAAAACATCGGGATTCATTGTTGATGGGCAGTGCCAGACTGATGTAGGGTTCTCCGGAAATACTGTTTTCAAAGGTGGTCCCGCGCGTGTCACCCGTTTCGATCATTTTTCCGATTTTCTGAACAAGCGCGTCATCAGCCAGAACAACGTTCAGCCCCTGGCCTACAAAGCGGCTATCGCTGGCAAAAAAAATCGTCTGGTCGAAGCTGTAAACATACACTCCCAGTTCGGGGATATTCTGCTTCAGACGTTTGAACTGGGACCGAACCCCGTCATTATTCCCCACGGCAAGGGCATCAAACATGGAACCCTCGATAGACTCCGCCAACATCGCACCCTGTTTCTGCATCTGGGACAGAATCAATTGATCCACATATTTGATATTCATATGGATCATGGATCCCAACACCAAAACAATCACGATGGAGAGGCCGATGAGAAGATTCAGCCAGGGGTGTTCCCTGAAATACGGTACCCATTTCATAAAAGGCTCCTTTCTTCTAAGCCGTTAGCCATTGGCTTTTAGCGCTTAGGGTTCACTCGGATTATCCACATCAGCCAAACCAAACCTAATGGCTAACAGCTTAATTCAATGCGCTCCCCCATAAACCAGCGGTTTATAATTGAAGGCTTCAACACGCTCTTTGCTGTGGCAGGACTCGCAGTCCGCGGCGGTCAGCTTGCCTTTGATATCTTCGGAATTTTCGGTTTTGACATGTTGGCTTCCGGGACCATGACAGGATTCACACCCCACATTCCTCAGATTGGGGGTCTCCTTTTCCGATTTGAAACCACCGGGTCTGCCATAACCGGTTGTGTGGCATTCAAAACAGCCCTTAAATTCCTCTGCCGTCAACCCCCGTCGCATCTTACTGATATGTTCGAAGGAGGATGCCTTTTTGGCGTAGGTTGAAAATTTCGTGTACTCCNTCTCATGGCATTCCATACAGACTCTGGACCCAACATAGCGTCTAGGCTCTTGAGCAGAAATCCGTTCTGAACTCATCCACAACAAAAATCCCAGCAGAAAAGCCCAGAATATAACATGCGGTTTCGAAAAACATCTGGCCATCATAAAAAAACCTCCTGTTCAATACACCAGAGAACCAACCTCTTCTGTTAGGCCTTAGCTCTCAGCCGCTTCCTGTTCCAAAATTTTATCAGCTGAAAGGATCACCAGCAGATCGTCTTTCAGTTTTAAAACCCCTTTGGAAAATGGAATTTCCATTCCGGCGCGATCCGCCAGGGTCGATTCAATCGCCGATTCTTCGGCCCGCACCACATCCCCGATCCGGTCCACCAGAAGTCCTACACGGTCGTCTTTGAGTACAACGGCATGGCTTTCATCCGTCAACACGACAGGTTTCAATCCCAATCGAAGGCCCAAATCAAAAATCACCACCGTCTGGCCCCGAAGGTTTACCAACCCGCGAATATAAGGCCTGGCATGTTGAACCGGCGTAATATCAAACACCTGATTGACTTCGCGCACGCGCAACAAATCGATGCCCAAGAGCTGCTTATCCAGTCTGAAGGTCAAAAACTGGGTCACCTGCTCTCCTCCCCGTTTTGCCCGAGCAACAGCTTGAATGACGCCAGCACTTTATCCATATCCAGAAAAAACGTTAACCGATCCCCCACCATACCTGAACCGGCAACCTCTTTTGGCAACTCAGGTTCTTCTTTGACGGCCACATCGGTTTCAAAAAAATCCACGATTCGAGATGCCACAATTCCCCCCATGGGGCTGTCAGCCTTTGGAATAATGACGAAGAGCTCATCGGTATGGTCCGGAACGGCGTTAATGGGCAGCATTCTTTCCAGGCGCAGCAGCGTCAACCCTTCACCCTTTAGCGTCACGTATTCCCTGTCGCCAATCTTCCGAATGTCATGAACCGCAATGGTTTCCAGGCGGGACACCCGTTCAAGGGGAATGGCAAAATATTCGTCCGGATGGTTGTTGAAAAGGATGATGGATTGTCTGGGCGCCTTATCCTGCAACGCTCTTCTTTCCTTCTCCTGAAGCCGACGGTCTTCCTCCGAACCCACTTCCTTGAACCTTAGCTGTGAAAACTCGGCAATGCCGGCGGGGTCCAGAATCATGGCCACCCGTCCATCCCCCATGATGGTCGCCCCTGCAAAACATTTGCAATCCTTGATAGTGAATCAGCGGCTCTACCACTACCTCCTCCATATCAAACAACTCATCCACCAGAAGACCGTAATAGTGCATGCCCAACCGCAGAACCACCACGTAGACGTCTCCCTGCCGACGGGTTCGGCGGTCCATTTGGGGTTTCTTCGTTTCTTGTGTTCTTGGGGATTGACAGAATCCCCATTTCCATTGGCGTTTTCCCGTCTTCGGTCCGCAATCCGGACACGTCTATCCTGCAATTGACTCCCGGTATGGGGGTGAACAAATTCCCGTTCAAGCTCCAGAACATCCGCCAGACGAACCAGTGGCAGCAAATGGTTCCTGAGGCGAAGGACATCGGCGCCGCCCACCTTTTCGATTCGATGATACACTTCAGAAGCTTGAATGCCCACCAGTTCGGCCACATTGATCTGGGGGATGGCAAACCGTCGCCTGGCGGCCCTTACCATGAGGCATGGAATAATGGTCAGCGTCAAGGGCAGACGAATCCGAATGGTCGTACTCACCCCTGTCACCGTGTCAATTTCCAGATGCCCTCCGATTTTTTCGATGTTGTTCCGCACCACATCCATGCCCACACCACGACCTGAAAGATCGGTCACCGATTCAGCCGTGGAAAACCCGGGCAGGCAGATTAGATTCAGTTGATCCTTTCGACTCAAAACCGCTGCGTCACTTTCAGGCAAAATACCTTTGGCCACGGCCTTGGCCACCACTTTATTCAGGTCAATACCCCGGCCGTCATCCCGTATTTCCAGGTTTACCTGACCCGCTTCATGGAAAGCCTTGAGATCAATGACCCCTTTCTCCGGCTTCCCGAGCGCCACACGTTCATCGGGCGGTTCGATCCCGTGGTCCACGGAGTTCCGAATCAGATGGGTCAGGGGATCGGAAAGGGCTTCGAGAATGGATTTGTCCAGTTCCACCTCCCCACCCTGCACCGTAAGCGATACTTTTTTTGAAACCTGCCGGGAAAAATCGCGCACCAACCGCTTGAACCGGCCCATGATGTTCCCGATGGGCTGCATGCGCATCTGCATGATGTGTTCCTTGACCACACTGCTGATCGTCTCAACATCCTGCATGACCGCTTCCAGCTTGGGATCCTCATAACCTGCCAATTCAAGGCGCTGCTTCAGCGCATTTCTTCCCAGCACCAGTTCGCCGGCCAGGTTCATCAGGGTATCCAACAGACTTACATTGACGCGGATGGTTTCGGGCGATTTAGTCGGTTTTGTCAAAGTCGAGGCTGTTGGATTCGGATCCTCCTCAGGCACCTTTTCTGCTTTAGTGGCTGCCCCCTCTGCTGCCAGCATCACCGCCGCCTGAATGTCGGACGCTTCCATCAGCAGAATCTGAGCTTCAGGCAGTTCGAGGGCATCTTCCATAAAATCCGGTTCCAGAACGGTCTGAAAGATTACATGACCGGTTTGATTTAATTGAAAAGTCGTTTCCATATCTGATGCAAGACATTTCCCGAAAGATTCCAAAAGACCGTGAAATGCCGCCACCGTCCTCTCTTTTTCTTTCAAGTCCTTTTCAGGAAATACCCATGCGGCGTAAACGAAATCACTCCCCGGTGAGGAGACAACCGTTGAAGTCAATTCCAGCTCAAGCACGTCCAGTGGCAGTTTGCCTTCTATGCGAAGGATTGTCTTTTTCTGTAGTTCAAGGGGGGAAAGTTCACCTGTCGTTTCGGACTCCGCGCTTTCTCTTTCAGAAGGCGCCCCCCCGTTGCTGCCCATACCTCCGGATGAATGTTTCAACCCATTTAGTTCCCGCGAAATATCCATCCCGTTGCTTTGCTCGGGTGCAGCAAGCAACAACCGCAATCGATCCACACCTGAAAGAAGGGCATCAACCCCCGCCGCATCAAGTTCAACCTCCCCTTCACGGATCTTCGTGAGCAGGTTCTCCATGGCATGACTTAAATCCTGAATGGCGTGAAATCCAAAAAATCCGGAGGATCCTTTGATGGTGTGAACGGCTCGAAACACCTGGTGAATAACATCCGGGGAAACAGCAGAACCGCTTTCCTCCATGATCAGAAGGACGGGTTCAACACGTTCAAGATGTTCCAGGCTGTCAGCAACGAATTCGGTTACAAGGGTATCATCATGGGTGTCAGACATATCTGTTCAAATGGGGATCGTGCCTTCAAAAAAGATATCCAGTAATCACTTCGCTCAGTTTACCTCCTGAATCTGGAAAATAACAGGAAATTCAACATAAATTGTAAAATTCACAGCCTTCGACGGGATTGATGCGTCATACTGGAAAAGCTTGAATCTTAATGCCATATTATTTATGGTGGCGAAATCATCATAAGAGGAGTCCATATGGAGAGCACCTTGAAAAACCTGGCCGATGTGGTTCAAAACGCAGCTTCGGTCCTGCAAGACATCAAAACGCGAAATAAAAAGAAAATGATCGGTTATTTTTTCCCGGTTTTTCCTGAGGAAATTCTGTATGCCGCTGGAATCCATCCGGTTCAATTGTATCCCCATCCGCGGGAACCCATCACCCTGGCGGATGATCATCTACAGATGTATCTCTGTGCCTATCTGAGGGCGGAATGGGATCAGATACTGAAAGGAAAGCGTGCCTATCTGGACGGCGCCATCATCCCTCGAAGCTGTGAGGCGGTCACGTTTCTTTACCAGACCTTTAAACGGCACAATCCCTTTGAATTCATCGATTATCTGAATATCCCATGGAAAAAAAGCGCCAACACGCTATGGTTTTTCACAAAAGAGCTGGAACGGGTCAAAAAGAACCTTGAAAATTTTATGGATAGGGAGATTACAGTCGATGCCTTGACAGATGCGATTACCCTTTACAATCAAAACAGGACGTTGTTAAAAAAAGCGTGCCGTTTAATGGCGGCGAAGAACCCGCCCTTTTCCGCACACGACATTTTTAACATGGTCATGAGCGGATTCATCCTGGATAAAAAAGAACACACGCAAATGCTGGCCGATCTTTTGAGCCATGTTGAAGAAACCCAAAACCTCCCGGACCCTTCACCGGTAAGGCTTCTTCTCTCGGGTGGATGTGTTATTGATACCCGGCTGCTGGATATCATCAGCGCCGCGGGGGCTTCAGTGGTGGCCAATGACTGCAACAACGGAGACAGATCTTTAGAAACCTCTGTCGCCTCAGGGGGAGACCCCCTGGAGTCCCTTGCGAAAGCTTATATGGCGGCGCCCTGCGGATTTAACACTGACATCGGGGATCGTTTTTCATTCATGGCAAAGGCAATCCGGCGATATGCGGTAAACGGCATTCTGTTTGCCATCAACAGGAATTGTGAAACCGAAAAATTTGATTATCCCATACTGGCTCAGAAAATCAGGGAACACTTCGAGATCCCCACAATATTGATTGAAACCGATTATCTGTGCGCCATGGGACCTCTGCAAACACGGGTAGAGGCGTTTGTTGAAATGGTTCGGGGGAATCGCTGATGGAAAGCAAAAAACGGGTACGGCCGGCCTTTAACAGAGATATCGGCGCCGCCATGGGGCAGCATTACAGCGATACGCGAACCCGAAAACCGCTGGCCCATACGCTCATGAGTTCAAACCCCCTCATCGAAGTGGCCTATGCGGCAGGCATTCAACCGGCTTTTCCCGAGAATTATGCCTGTGTGTGCGCCGCCAGACATGCATCGCCTGCATACTGCACAAAAGCCGAAGCCCACCATTATACCCAGGATATCTGTTCTTACTGCCGAAGCAACCTGGGCTACACCCTTTCCCATGAAGACGATCCCCCTAATGGGGGGATTGGCGATCCGGACCTGTTCCTTATGACCAGCAGTGCCTGCTCCCACTATTTTAAATGGTGGGACACCCTGAAGGAAATTCACCGAAAACCGCTGGTCTTTGTGAACACCCCCCGGGTCATGGACCCTTCAGGCATGCCCGATTTCTACGTGGATTTTGCCAAAGAAGAAATTAAGTGCGCCATTAAAGAAATAGAATCCATCCTGAACATTACCATCGGTTCAGAAAAGCTGGCCCATGCCGTACACCAGAGCGACAAAACGGTTGCCTACTGGCAAAAGCTGCTGGCCCTTCAAAAATGCGTTCCGGCTCCTTTGGGATTATCCGATTTGAGCAATGCCCTCTTTGTTTTGATTGTCATGGCAGGGACGCTGGAAGGTGCGGATCTCATGGAGAAAATCTACCATGAAACATCCCAGAGAGTGACGGAGGGAAAAGGGATTCTGGATCGGAAAGAAGAAAAACATCGTCTCTTGTGGCTCAATATTCCTTTCTGGTACAACCTCAAAATTCTGGGATACTTTGAAGACCGCGGGTGCGCCTTTCCCATAAGCGATTACTGCCAGTATATCTGGGGTGTTACGCGAATGGACAGCCGGAACCCCCTTGAAGGCCTTGCCCGTAAAGCCCTTGGAGGCGAACTCAACACCAGCCTGGATGATCATATCGACAGGTTGATCGAGGACATTCAGGACTACCACATTGACGGGGTGATTGCCCACTCCAACCGAAGCTGCCGGGTGCTTTCCGTAGGCGTACTGGACGCGGCGAACATTATTCGGGAAAAACTCAACATTCCGGTGCTGGTTCTGGATGGTGACCATGCCGATGAGCGGGTTTATTCAGAAGCCGAAACCATGGTGCGCATTGATACTTTTCTGGAAATGCTGGGATAAAGTGATCAGTTGTCAGTTGTCAGCACGCCCGCCATCGCGGAGACTGATGACTGGCAACTGATAACTGCCTTGCGGAAAACAAAATGATGAGGTGAAAGTGGAACAAAAATGGCCCCCCGAATATGACGTAAAATACCACCCGGCACCCGACACTCCGTACTGGGACCGGGAGCTGGAGACCATGGACCCCTTTGAGCGGGAGGAAACGGTCATTCTTCCAAAATTGCAGGCGCAGCTGCAGTATGCCTACCGGCACTCGGCTTTTTACCGCAACAAGTGGAATTCGGCCGGCATAAAACCTGAAGATATCCAATCCCTTGCCGATTTCGAGAAGATGCCCTTNGTGACCAAGGCGGAAATTCGCGAAGACCAGTTGAAACACCCGCCTTTCGGTAACAATCTGTGCATTTCAAAGGATGAAATTGCGTCCGTGCACGGAACTTCGGGAACTACGGGAAAACCAACCGCCTTCGGTATCAGCCAAGGGGATATGGAAAGGATTGGCGAGGCCCATGCGAGAATCATGTGGGGGTTTGGCATGCGCCCCCATGACACCGTTTTTATTGGATCTTTTTTCAGCCTCTATCTGGGAAGCTGGGGCGCACTGGCCGGTGTTAGAAGGCTTGGTGCCGCGGCCTTTCCCTTTGGGGCGGGCGTTCCCGGGCAGACCGAAAGGGCTATCGAGTGGATTCAGGAGATCAAACCCACCGTGTTCTACGGCACCCCTTCTTACAGCCTTTATCTGGCCGAAAAAGCCAGGAGCCTGGGTGTAGATCCCCGCAAGGATTTTGAATTCCGGATTCTTTTTTTCTCGGGAGAACCTGGTGCAGGTGTGCCTGCCACCAAAAAACGCATTGAAGAAACCTACGGCGGCATCTGCATCGACACCGGTTCCACCGCGGAAATGACCCCATGGATGGCCAACGGTGAATGCAGCCATCGTCAAGGCATGCATCTGTGGCAGGATATCGTTTATGCCGAGCTGGTGGATTCCGAGACTCAAAAACGTGTTCCCTACGGTTCGGAAGGGGTCACCGTGTACACCCATCTGGAACGGACCAGCCAGCCCATGATCCGGTTCTGGGCAGGCGATATTTCCAGGTGGACCCTCGACCCTTGCCCCTGCGGCCGAACATACCCTCGCCTGCCGCGAGGCGTTTATGGACGAGCGGACGACATGTTCGTGGTACGGGGGGAAAATGTATACCCCAGCGCCATTGAAAACGCCATTCGCGGCATCGACGGATTCGGTGATGAATTCCGCATTGTGATTACCCGGGAAAAAACCATGGATGAACTGATCGTACAGGCGGAGTCGATCCCTGGAACCGACAGGGAATCGACATTGAAGCTGGCGAAAAAGCTGGAAGCCATCCTGAAAACCAAAGGGCTGCGAACCCTGGTGCAGATGCAACCACCGGGGACCCTGGAAAGAACGGAATTCAAAGCCAAACGAATCATAGACCAAAGAGATCTTTATGAGGAAATGACAAAACCGACCACGCCATGAATCCGACTCAAAGAAAACTTCTGGACTGGTACAAACAGCATCGCCGTTCTCTTCCCTGGCGAAGGACATCTGATCCTTATGCTATCTGGGTGAGCGAGGTCATGCTGCAGCAGACCCAGGTCAAAACAGTGATTCCCTATTACGAAAGGTTCCTCGCCGCTTTCCCAGACCCCAAAACCCTGGCCGAAACAGACCTTCAGAAAGTGCTCAAACTGTGGGAAGGCTTAGGGTATTACGCCCGTGCCCGCAACCTGCACCGCGCCGCTCAGAAAATCATGGCCCATCACGGCGGGGTTCCGCCGCAAAGCCGCACATCCTTAAAGGCCCTTCCGGGCATCGGGGACTATGTGGCCGCAGCCGTTTCAAGCATTGCCTTTGGAAAACCCCATGCTGCAGTGGACGGCAACGTAAAACGGGTCTTGGCAAGATTTCACAAAATGGATTTACCCGTGAACGACCCTTCCTCAGGGAAAAAGTTTAAAACCACCGCGGAAGGATTCCTTGAAAAATCGGACCCCGGTGAATTCAATCAGGCCATGATGGAATTGGGCGCGTTGGTTTGCACACCCCGAAACCCTGATTGTCAACCCTGTCCATTGGCCCGGAAATGTCTTGCCTTCATGGAAAAGAGAGTGAACGAATACCCCAGACGCCTTCAAAAAGAACGCACCCCGGAATATCACATTGCCGTGGGCATCGTCTGGAAAGGTGCAAAGGTTCTCATCACGCAACGAAAACCGGATGGTCTACTGGGTGGCCTGTGGGAATTCCCCGGCGGCAAGGTCAAAGACGGTGAAACCCCGTTCATGGCCTGCACCCGGGAAATCAAGGAAGAAGTCAATCTGGTGGTGAAACCCGAAGAAAAGATTGCTCACCTTCGCCATGCTTACACCCATTTCAGAATTATCATGGACGTCTTTCGATGCGACTACCGAAGCGGGAGGGTTCACTTGCGAGGACCGGTGGATTTTCGATGGATCCGGTTACACGAAATTGAAAAATTTCCCTTTCCGGGGGCCAATCGAAAATTCATTCCGCTGATTACGCCTCCAACAGAAGGGGCTTGACATGTCGCAATCATTGCACCGTATGGAAATCCTATCACAAATGGCGCTTCTTCCGGCAGCACGGCGCTTTGTCCGTAATTTTTGCGAAAACGATACCTGCCGGCAGCTCCTGTGGGAAGACCTCTGGCAGCTGGAACTGGCAGTTCACGAAGCGGCTACCAATATCATTCGACATGCTTACGGAAATCGAACGGACCAACCGATTCTAATTGAAATAGAAGTTCTTGAGGAGCGCATCGTGGTAAACCTCAATCACTGGGGTAAACCCTTTAAAGAGCCGAAATCCACACCGCCGCCTGTTCATGACGGCAAAGGCGGGTTTGGTCTTTACATGATAGAGCGATGTGTGGACCGGGTTATTTACGCGGTTAGCCCGAACGGAAAAAACACAATTTCCCTGTTTAAGGGCCTCGGCAAATAAAAAATCAGGAGCGAAAACATGAATTTTGAACAGGAAAAAACAGGCCCCGTGACCATCATAACCCTTCCGGGTGAAACTTTTGAAGCTGCCGTTGTAGATGACTTTAAGCAAGACATTGCACCCGTGATTGAAGAAAACACCCACGTGGTGTTCGATTTGTCCAATATTCGCTTTTTGGACAGCATGGCCTGCGGAGCGCTTTTGACGTGCCACCGGAAACTAAAGGAAAAAGGGGGCAAAATGGGCCTTTGCTGCCCTCAGAAACAGGTCAGCGCCATCTTTGATTTAATGGGATTTCCACAACTCTTTGATGTGTTCAAAAACCGGGAGGAAGCCCTGAAGGCTTACGGATAGGGTTCCGTTATTTCGCGGTTTCGTCCCATCTGAATACCGTTCTGCCCTCTTCAAGATAATCCGCAACAGCCAGCACCGTGTTCACATATATTCTGCTGTGGTTATAGTTGTAAATGGCCCTGCGCTGTTTTCGTCGGCTCCGCATGCTTCCCCGCCAGCCGTTTTTCATCAGATAATTGCCCATGCTGAAAAGGGCATCATCCAGGACAAAAAGATCAACCACCCCGTCGCCATCGCCGTCAACACCATGGCGGAGCGCCTGAGAGGGCATAAACTGGGCAATGCCGATGGCCCCGTAAAAAGATCCCGGGATTTTGAACGGATCCTGACCGTTTCGCTGGGCGTAAGTCAACAGCGCCTTGCACTCCTTATAGGCCCATTTCGCCTTTTGCTCGGTCCGCCGATTCAACCATCGCCGCTCTCTTTTGGACAGATGGTACCCCTTAAATGCATTCGCCACACAGGCAAAATCGTCACAAAGGGCCATGCTCGCCAGTGTCAAAAATGCGCTTTCCTTTCCCAGATACGTCCCCAGCCGGGTTTCGACGGTCAAAATGCCCACTGCAATTTCCGGTGGGACACCATAATATCTCTCCAGACGGAGCAGGATTTTCTGATTGGCCGCAAGAAAGGTCTTTGCTTCCCTTAACCGCTCTTCGGTCATTATTGTTCTGTAAACCGAGGGGCCCGGCTTTGGCGGCGGGATTTTGATTTTGGGCGCCCTTTTCTTTTCTTTGAGAGCCTTTTTCAGCAGGTCTTCGCTGGGCCTGCCGTCAACCGTCAACCCGTGGGCAGCTTGAAACCACCTGATGGCCTTTCGGGTTTTGGGTCCCGTTTTCCCATCTGCTTTACCCGGTTCATAACCCAAGGTTGCCAGCCGCCCTTGAAGCTTTCTCACCGTGGGGTCGCCGAATTTGGTTTTGTAAAGGGTTTCCATCTTGACGGCCATAATAGATGGATCAAATTTCATTGTCGGCCGATCAAATATTTCCTTCAGCCAAACTCTTGAAAAGCCATCCGACGCCAGGTTGTGGATTAGCGGATCCCATTGATGAGAGGTGGACGCAACCGAGGAGGACGAAACCGAAAAAAACCAAATCAGCCCGAATACAACCCCCATACAGCCGTAGGGCCACCTGAACAGACGCTTGCGGTAAGGAAAAACAACCATTAGGAATTCCGGCTCGTTTTGCGATTACATTCCGTACCGAGGCCTTTAACCAGCCAAGGCAGGTGGATCAAATACGTGAAGGGAAATTATAACTTCAATGCGACAGGCATCATAAAATGGCGGCTACGGATTGATCTTTTTGTCGACCAGCGCAGCGTACTGTTTTGCCTTGAGCAAGAATTCCGACAGGGTCATGGCCTCTTTCTGCCCCATGAGCGCCGCACCGCCAAAAGTCTTTGGGCCTCTGACGCTCACTTTGAAGTTTCGGCCTCTGTTGGAGGTGAAATACACCTTGTATTCCCCGGCAGGCACCATATCTTCCGACTTTAAATCCTGGCTGTTGGCCTGTTTGTCGTAGTACTCATCGGCTTTTTTCAGCACTGCCGCAATCAGCTCGGCCTGATCCGGGCTGGCGGAAACACGGCCAAGAGCACCCCCGGGACTGCTCAGGACCACTTGCAGGCTTTTCCGGGTCTTCTCTATATCCATGGCCACATCGCCCACCTTTGCCACATACCATATGAAGATGTAGTCCTCGATTTTGGGTTCCGCCGCACGTACCGGAGTTGAAAATACCCCCAGAACAAAAATTGAAATCAAAAACGAAATCGTTTTTCTTCCCATGAGATTCCTCCTTTAAATGATGGTTTCCCGTTAAAATCATTCCCAAAAACTGGATTGAATTTTACATTTGAGTCAGTCGCTTTTCTCTTCATGCCTGCCTCCTTATTGCATTTGCAGAATTTTCAACTTCCTCGTATTCTGTTTCCATCACAGATCTTTGATGAGACAGCGCTAAGAGTTTTTGAATTTCGCAGACATGTTACTACTCCAATCCCATGGCCCTGATGGCGGCGTTGGTGGGGTCCATATAGAATACCGGCTGGATTTTGTTGAGCAAAATGTCGGGGACATCGGGAAGATCGCGTTTGTTTTCGGAAGGTAAAAGGATTCTTTTGGCCCCTGAATCCAAAGCGAGCTGCATTCGTTCGACCAGGTTACTCACCCGCATCAGGATGCCTCCGACGCTCATTTCTCCTAATACAACCGTCTGTTCCTTTACGGGCTTTTCCAATATGGAGGATACCATGGACACATAAAAGGCCACGGCGGTTTCGGTGCCTTCTTTTGCCTGGCTTAGATTCAGTGCCTGAATTGAAAAATCGTAGCTTTTCAAGTCTTTTTCAATACCCAAGTGTTTGATATTGGCTTTCAAATAGGCATCCGCCACCTTGATGGCTTCCTTCATACGCGCACTCAAGTTACCGAGGGGAATGATACGGCCGGATCCTTTGTTGGCCTGGGTCTGAATGAGAAAAAGGGCGATTTTTCTGTCTTCCGCATCGAGGCCGATGCTGTAGACACTGCCCGGCGTCATGGTTTCCGCTGGAATGATCTGCCCACCGCCGCTTTCGGGCAATGAAACAAAATTCTCCTCTGCGGTTTCCTGGTCAATATATGAAAAATTCACATCCCAGTACTCCATGCCCCCCATTTTCTTGAGCTGTTCCTTAACCCGCCGCCGCATCTCCATTGCAAAATCGATATATTCCGAAACTTCCTCTTTCGTCACTTCCCCATGGGGATGAAGCAGTTTGATCAAGCCGGAGACGGTTTTTCGAACCGCCTTCTGGTCGCGGCCCGATAAATGACTCCCGAACCGGAACAATTCCTCGGGCCGGTGGGTGAAGCTGTCTTTGCGCAGTTTTGTCAGGACCTCGGCCAGATAATCCGAAACCAGCCCCAGATGGGCCGTATAGTATTCATCCCCGGTCTTTTGGAATTCCCATCCTGGAAGATATGAATGAATGCGGTCAAAGAACGCCAGGTCCATCTGTTTCGGCATGGGGTAAAACAGGTGGCTTGTCCGTACTATGGTTTCGATTTCCCCATCGATATTTCCCACGAAAACTACTGATCCTTCCGCGGAAATAATCTCCCTTCCCCGGCTGAACTGCCCGTCTTCCATGTAGTTTTTGCAAATGTCGATAACCTTTTTGTCTTCAAAGCCGCCTCTGGGCATCTCGTCAAATGCCACCACATCCCACAGGGCAACCAGCCCTTTCTGCCCCGAACTGAGATTCACAAACATTTGAGCGGCCGTGGTCTGTCCCCCGGAAATAAGATGGGAATAGGGACTTACCTGCTGATAAACAAAGCTCTTTCCGGTTCCCCTTGGACCCAGCTCCACCAGGTTGTAGTTCTTCTCCACCAATGGGATGAGCCGGGCCAAGTGGAGCATTTTTCGTCTTTTCGTGAAATAGGGGTGCGCTTCGTTAAACCCCAGGCTTCTGGTGAGAAAATTGAGCCATTCTTCCGTAGTCAGTTGTGCGCGGCTTTCTCGGAAATCGTCCAGTTGAAGATTTGAGACCTGAATCGGGCGGAGTTCCCTGATAATAAAGGGGCGGGTTTTCCCCTTAAACTGGAAACTGTCGTCATATTCAATGGCCACTTCCGCCCAGAGACCGCCCGTCAGCAGGCGTTCATGCTTTCTGATTTCGGATGAATCGATCCTCACAAATTTTATGTCGATGTTTTTCAGCTCTGCCCAGTATTGGTTGTCTTCCTCAACCAATCGCACCCCGACCTTTTCAATCAATTCATATCGGCGCTGCTGTTCAATTCGCGACTTGATCAGTTCCCTTTCATCCGGCTTCACGTATTTTTCAGCAAGGGTCTGGCGTACGTATTCCATTCCCTCACGTACCACTTCGTCGTCAGGATCTGAACAATATCGGCCCAGCAGAAACTCGAT
>JGI11705J14877_10000557_pt1 | contig 23185 bp, 37 predicted proteins | sample Etolaghawater15m_FD_14877 | JGI IMG/M metagenome (IMG submission 14877)
TGCTTAAACTGTTGAATACCTTTAGAGTATCCATGGGTGCCGACACAGTTACGAACTGCTGTACCCCATTGAGATAACTGATGTGTATCCCTGGGCTGGAGCAATGTGTAATTTGTTGTGTCATTGTATGAGATTTTAATAGGTTCAGGGAATAAATTTTGGGGCAAATAAACATTAGGATTCTTTACCTTCCATGCTTCTTTCATGACATGATCATGCCATTCAGTAAGACGCCAACGTCTTGGCTTAAGATTATCAGTGATACCACCTTGAATACATTGATCAATCATTGCCAAAGTATCAGTTAACTCACTGGTATAAATTTTGTACTTACCAGTTGTAGAACTTTGTACACGATGAAAACATTGTTTGTATTCTTCCAACTGTTTGTCGTAATAACGCTTAAGCATATTCATGAATGAATCAAACGAAACATTATTACAAACCCAGTCGATAGCAGCCTGGTATCTAGTAGCAATGTTAAGCTGCTCAAACATATCAGAATGATTCTGCAATACATCTACATTTGCATCAGGATAAATCTGATAAATAGCTGACAATGAATCAAGATACTGTGCAATGCAATTGACTGGTTGACAAATAGTTTCCATAGATGCTTGAAGCCCTGCGTTGTTATATCGCTGTTGAGTCTCAAGCAATGCAGTTGATAGATACTTGCGGAACCAAGGTCGATCAAGTGTTGATTCAAATACTGCAGTCTTTGTCAGTTGTTTAATCTTATTCAAGTGATAGTCAACCGTATGTTCATACGTATCAAAACTATGGGTGTTACCACTGAATGCATTTGGTTTCATCCAGTAACATTCTTCTTTCATGCAGTAATAAAGACTGCTACCTTCATTAGTAATGCGCTCAAAACCAGGATAAGAATAACGCCCAGTCCAGACTGGGATAGTTTTAAACAATTGATTTTTCCATTCTTCAATAGCATTAAACATGCTGTGTGTTTGACCATATGATTTAACACGATGGTCATTATCTACATCAAGCCAGTAGTTTTTACAGTAACCTTTATTTAAGATTTCCTTGTTGACAATCAGTGTTTTGTGTAGCCATTCAGTACGACCAATCTTGGTGCGTTTCATCTCATCAATACTATTAACAATGGCTGGTTTGTCATATTCATAATGACGGAACAACTTGCCACTGAACTGCTTCAATGCAGTTGAGTTATCACGGAATGCAACAGTGATGCCATAAATGTAGTCAGCATTTTTGTCCCGTGGCATCCAACATGCAATCCAGAATTGTCTCATGTAATAGATTACAGCTAAAGGCTGTGGATCTTCACCAAGTACAGGTTTGTTGAACAAATGAAATGCTTGTCGTGCTGGTGCTCTGTTGATATTATCAATAGCTAATTGTTGATCAGAGAGTTTAACAATATTCTCTGGGATAAGACCAAGAGAGATTACGTTACCCTTGGGATACTTAACAGTCCTAGATTTTGATTGTGTTGATGTAGCTAATTTCTTGAGTGTTTTGTCATACTTGATGACTTCTTGTTGCAGGTTAGATGGGAGAGAGAAATGCATTTGAATTAAGTAAATAAATGGGTAGTTTAGGAATTACACAGAATGGATGCCCAGATAGATCAGATAATGCAGTCCACCTCAAAGTCATCGATGTATGGTGAGTCAATGACACGCCAGGCAGGACACAGTTCTTCAAGGAACTTCTTAAACTCTTCTTCATCCTGTGGCACATCCATTTCAGATGGATCAAATGAAGTAGCACAGAGTGCTGGACCAAATTCAGGCGGATCAAAAAGCGTTTGAGTGGCGATGCATTTAGCATCTTCAATGATTGCTTCAACGTAACAATAATCTTTGCCAAGTTGAAGATTTTCAATAGAAAGAATTGCCATGGTGGTTTAGTGTGCAAGTTTTGACAGTGTGTTGTAGAACACAGCCCGACTATTGAGTCCTAAGCAAAATACAATAGTAACAATTACTCATTGTTCTTATGTTTTCTGCAGAGGATCTCAATAGTTTGCATCTCGGTGCCTGGTTCTTTTACTGCTTTTGTGCAGGTTGTTGTTACCAAGTATATAAACGTCAATGAATGTTTGCAATCCTGGTTGCTAACTTATCAATGACACCCGCACTACGATCATCTTCTTTGAATGCAAGCTTGAATTGCTCAAGTTCATCTGCATCTAGTAGTTGATTGTGAAACGCATCATAAAAAGCAAGAGCATTGACAATTGCATACTGTTCATCAAGGCTGATGACCAGATGCTTTTTGATGATTGTTGTTGTCATGATGGAATTTGTTTGTAATCAATAAAGTTAATGCACCATCCAGTCTTAGATGAGATTTTCTCAACGAGATCATCTTCATCGTCAGCATCCCAGGTGGTGCCAGAGTATACAGCGTTTAAGTGATCCTCAGTATTGAGTTGATCACTTAATGTCCAGTCATCATCTGATGAATCAAGACTGCAATCAAATTCAATCTCGGTAATTTGATACTTCATTAACAGTAGTGTGGTCGTTCTGTGGGATACATCATTGCGTAGTTATTGGAGAAGCTGATGTCCCAGTTGTAGTCTGTAGTTGACAATCCAAGGCTTGGCTGGTCCCAGACTTCGTACTCTTCGCAGACCTTGATGAAGGTTTTGATCGCCTGCTTCTTGTTGAAGATGCAGTAGGTGCGCTCTGGTAAACCTTGGTTCCAGTACCAACCACCTTCTTCGGGTCCGCCATATCGTTGGATGACCTGGTGGACCGTGACGGTGATGGGTTCTTCTTCCTCCCACTCTTGGAAACTATCGTACTGTTGGATTGCAAGACGTTGCTTCCAGGTTTTTGGGTAGAAGGTTTGCATTTCTTTGAGTCGAGACATGAGATAAACTCCGTAATGAAAATGGAAATGAGAACGATTATCACATCAATGACGTGATACTCAGGTTGGGTTTGAGTTGTTTTATTCGGCACGAAGACACCTCACTTCATATTCAAGGATGGAATTGACTTCCTCTGGCGTCCAATCTTCAGGCTCAGTTTCTCTGATCGCCTCATGAAGATCGTCAAGGATGTCAGAGTCAATGAATTGTTGATCTTGCATGGCTTCTTTCAACGCCATGTCGTTGTCAAAAGAGCTGGTCATGATGTTAGTTTGATTGTGTTGTACAAGCCATCAATCGTCTCCAAAGTTGTTGGTGAGGAAGTCTTCAAGTTCAATGAGTTTGTTATCACTGAGAGAGACAAGATACTCATCAACAATCATAGCGAGCAGGTCGTGATCTTCCCTGCATTTAGCATACAAAAACTCAAAGAGTTCTGTGCCAGTAGCATAGATGCTGTCGATGTCTCCGAGATAACCATCGCAAGCATGGTCCTCGTCGTTAGGGCAATTTCCACCACAATAACGGCATGGTTCTTGTTCGTTTTTACGGGCATTGTTGGTTTCAGTCATGTTCAATAAGGTCTAAGACTGTGGAAATCGGCAGGTGTGACTGTGATGAAGCGCTTCTGGTTATCAGACTGTTTCTAGAACTTTATCTTCTTCTTGTTCTTCTTCTTCGCTGCCAGCATCAGTAAGTTCTGGATGCACTGCATACATAATCTCAGTAATCTTTTCTTCTAACAAAACATTACGTTTGTAAAGTGACAAGCAAGTATCTGAATTGAAATCATTCTTGCCATTAACTGATTCTTTCCAGATGTTGTACCAATAAGAAAGAGAATCATGACACATTGTTCTTAGTGTGTAGATCTCTTCTTTAGTGAGGAGAACAGCAACAAGTTGGTCTTTGTTCATGGTGATAATGCAAGGGAACATGAGCAGTTTAAGGTCATGCTTAGGACCATTCATCACATTGCTATGTATGGATGCTCTTCTCTCTCAAGAGGAGCAACATCAATGATCTCAGTGTCCACAACACCATCACCACTGAATTGATAATCAATTTCACTGATGACTTCGTATGGATCCACTGAAGGATCAAGCTTCACTTTTACCAAGACATAAACTGTTTGGTTCATAGCGAATCAATCAAAAGAGGTTCGTTTTCCATGATCTCATTGTCTGGATCAAGTCGAGACACGATCCAAACATCAGGCCAACGGCAATCAACTTCAAGAGTTGTTCCATCTGGCAACTCAATGTGTTCGATGCGTCCAACAGTGAGTTTCATGAGTCTTACCCTTCTCAGAAGATGTTAAAGAAGGTCATGTTTCCAGAATCACGCACTGTTGCAGTGTAATTACCCCCTGGTGACATGATGTTCGCAATAGTCATGACACCTGCTTTAAAAACAGCAGCCGTGATCATTCCAGATGGAGTGTTGGCAACAAAATGTTGCGTTGGTGTGGGACCAGGAATGTTATTGATGTGGCTAGAAAGAACGTCGTAGTTGTCCATTAGATGTGTGCGAGTAAACGATGAATGTGATCCAAAGTGGACCACAGAAAAAGAAAGAGCAAAGTTGTTCTTTCTCTTAGTGTGATCAACAAAAAGAGACCCACCAACTACAGTGTAGCGGTGAGTCTCATGAGTCTTACGAGTACTGATTAGAACGCAACTTCAGCCGGAGCCTGTTGCGTCTTCTCATACTCAGCCTGTTTCTCCTGGCGCTGAGCGGAACTGATCTTACCTAAACGGATTGTCTCACTGGAGGTTACGACAACTTCGTAACGACCACGAGGCTCTCCATCCTGGCTAGTCCAGGTCTTGTAGCGCAGGCGGTGTGTTAAAGCGATGGTATCGCCTTGGTTGTAGCGAACGAGGATGTTCTGTCCAACGCCGTTATAAGCGGTCATTGGCAGAGGACTGTCCTCATCGCTAGCACCGACAGGTTTGATACGGAACTCAACAACTTTGAGTGCGTCAGTAATGACACGCTCTTTGATTTCGCTGACAATGGTGCCAGTGATAGTTCCGATGTTAGTAGCAGACATGGTGTCTTCTGGTGGTAGATGTGTGCAAGTGCGTCATCCTTAGGGCCAGGACGCAATTGGCCCAAGAGCGGAGGTCTAAACCCATAGATACTATTGAGAATAGATCTCAATAAGTATCCATGAAGATCAAACAGAACAATAAAAATTATTCTTATTTGATCTTATTTCCTGTTTAGCTCTTGATTAATCTCTTCAAATGAACCATGGACCCAATCTTGGAATTCAACATAGCCATTACGCCATCTGATTACTCGAAAACGATTGTTACCTCGTTTAAAGTATTCAGAATTCCAAGCAATAACAGTTGTAACTGGACCCCACGTTCTTACACATGGAGTCCAATTAGGTTTCCTTTTGGCAGCTTCAATTGCCTGGCGATAAGTTAAAACCTCAGCCATTATTCTGAAGCGATAACTCTTCGCAGGTAATATCAGCTTCTTCATTCATGATGCGACATTCATCTTGAATGATTGGATGCCATAAGCCACTGATTGGAGAAAATGGTTCGTAATTATCACGAGCCCACTTTCTGAAATCAGATTGCTCATGATCGTCAAGAACTTTGAATAGTTTCATGATTAGAAATCATCAGTAGGACATTGATAGAACTCTTCCACCTGGCGTTTAAATTCTTTAACGCTATGCGGAAATTCCATTAAAGTTTTAACTGATAACTGTTTCCAGTCACCATCAATAAATTGTTCGTAATGGAGTTGAGTTGAATCACCTCCATACCAGACAACTCTTTCATGGTTTGTCGGCTGGTGGATTAACATGGTGTTAATGCAAAGAGATAAAACTGGGACTTACGTTTAAAACTGCCCAGTTACGTTAAGCTGCTACGTCTTGTTGCTTCCAGTTACTGCAAGGTTTTCTGGAAATGTAATAATACCCAGAGCAATCAATTAATTTGTATTCATTGCAGAGTGAAGTTGCTTCTTTGTAAGTTGGAGCTTCATCTACAGTTTCAAGAAATGTTTTAGCTTGTAGATAGGTTCTGCGTTGGATGTATGCAGGCATGAAATTGAAATGAGTGAAGTAGTACAGGAATGAAAATCCTGCAGTAGTTCATCTTATAGAAGAACTATTGCAAGAAAACCATGCGTAAAGAAATAGAAAGGGGCATAAGCTTTGTTAATACTGATGATTAACATTACTTATACCCCTATTTGATGATTACCTCAGGGCTTAAGAGGTGCTGAAGGACCATGGATTCTGGTGCGAGAAATGCAATGTTTCTGCTCTCCAAGAAATCCATTAATTACAACAAGTTGATGAATGCTACTAGCTTTACATTGTTGAACAGCAAGATGAGATAGGTAATCTTGAATCTTATCTGCTGCTAAGAAACCAATGCCTGCACCAAAGGCGATAGCAAGGAATGGTTCAACTGGGAAAGTTTCAACAAAGTTTTCAAGCTTGTTCTTGAAGGAAGTCATTGTGAAAGGAAATGTTAAGAAACAATTAAGAAAGAGAAGCCAAGAAGAGTCAGCTCCTTGGCCTTGATCGTAATCAATTAGAAGCTAAGCCTCTTAAACTTAACTCAATTTGATCACATTTCTTATAGCCCTGCTGCAATAATCTTTTGACAGAATCGCGGATCACTGCAACAGGAGCTGTCAGCATGATGTGCTCACTGCAACCCTTCGCAGGGTTAACTTTGAGCAACTCAGCATGATCACCGTGAACATTCACAAGATAAGCATCTTGGTTGTTCTTCTGGTACTTAAAAGTGCACCACATGATGATAAAAAGCAAAGGACATGCAGGATAATGAATCCTGCAGAGAGAGGTCGAAACCTCTCAGTGCAAGAATCAGATCATTTAGCTATTACATCTACAAAATCCACTGCTGGATCTTCTGGATGTACTCTTACCTTTGGTGCAAAGAATCTTGCGATTTTGCACCTTACCTTGGTGGTTGTACCACGAATGGCCTGTCGGCCTTGGGGCGTGGCAGCAGCAGCAACTGCAGCTACACCAAGCATTACGCCAGTAGCAACTAACTTCTGGTTAGTTGTTAATTGACCAGCGTGATACTTACGCAGGTGATCATTCATTAAATCACGCACAGTAAAATCAGCAGCAGCCTCAGCAATGTTCAGCTGCTCAACGAATTGGTCAGGTGCCATAGTGTTGTGGCGATGCCGGAGCCTATCCCGCTCGGTCAGGCGTCTTGGGCTTACACCAGGCTTTCACCTGGCAGCCAAGCATCAAACGAAGAATGTCTTTAAATAAAAACATTCATCAAATTATTTATAACTTCAAGGATTAACTAGATCTATAATTTATATACCGAAGGAGACTTAACTCCAAATGAAACTTATCAACGAAGCAAAATACTTACATAAGTTTCATACACTTAACATTGGTTCGGAGCTGCTCAAAAAGAGCAACTCCTACCAATAAATCAACCAGCAGAAAGCGGATAATTATCCACAGCTTCTGCCGGAGCCCCTGAAAGGCGCGACTGATCTCCAGGCCGAATCGTTGAGATCGATTGCGGGGGAAGGGATTTGGGGGGAGGATAGGGGCGATTTCGGTGTGAAATGCCCCAAATTTTACCAAGGGTAGCAATTAGCGGCCATTAGTTCCTCGTGGGCCATATGATCCAAGAACTCTTGATAAGATGAGTAACCCATCTCATCTAAAGTTTTAAGAAAATCAGCGTGAATCCACGCTTTGATTTCTTCCTGAGCCTTGGTTTCAAACGTAGTCATAATTAAATAAAAAGAACTACACCCAAACCATCTCTCCCTCCGCCCTCACACACACACTCACACACCTTCGCATCCAACCTTTCTTTTTTTCCTACGCCACTCACCTGCCTAGGTATGTTGCTTGATGTCTCTTCTAATTTTTAATCCAAAATGGCCCTCTTTAAGGGCCTTTTGGGGTATTATTGATCTTAATTTGTAGGTTTATGAGGCTTAAAATCGTTATATCTAGAGTTTTTAAAAATAATGCCCGTATCTCCTGCAGATTTTAACCTTTGGGCTCGTGTAACTGGTAAAAAATATCCTTCAACGCCAGAAGAAAAGGCTGCTGTTGCTCCTGAAGTACATAATTTTACCCGTAATTTTGGTAAACAAGGGGCAATAGGGGAAGAACAACAGCCGCAACAATCTAACCTGGCATCAAATATTGCTAAAGGTGCATTAATCGCTGGTGGTGTTGCTGCAGGTATTGCTGCTGCTCGTGATCCTCGCGTTCAACAAGCAGTTCAAACTGGTTTTGCTCGCGCAAAAGAAGCAACAACAGATGCAACAACTCGTGTTAAAGAGTTTTTGCAAACTGTTGGTGGTCCGCGTACTGTTGATGCTGATGTCGTTGGTGTAAGTTACGATGTAACGCCAAATACAACAGCACAGAACTATCAACAACAAGTTGTTCCACATCAAATTAGTGGTGTTGAACCTAAAGGTTTATTGACCGGTCGGGATTACACTCAAGCAGAATCTCTTGCAACTCGTCAAACTTCAGGTCCTGTTTCTGCTGGTGAGTTTGCACGACAGAAAGCACGTTCTGCTTTTAGTGAAGCGCTTCAAGTTCCTGGCGAAATGGGAATGAGTCCAACGCAAGCCAGGGAAGAACGCCGTGTTCAACAAGCTTTAGAACGTATGAATATGATGGCAAAACAAATGGGAGATCCATTCTCTCATAGTGAAAGCTTGCCATCCAATATCTTCCCTGTTCCTACGCCTGAAGGGGAATATGTTACAACTTCAACAGTTGTTGGTAAAATTGGAAGTTTAATGGGCAAGTTAGAACAAGGACCAGAGTTTAGTGGACTTGTTAAATATCATTTACCAGAAGCGGTTGAAAATGATGTTACAAATACCGCATTAGCTTCTAGTATTACGCCAGACAATGCAGTACCTAAAGCGCAAACATTTAATCCAAATAGCTTAACTGGTCAGCACAATATTGCAATGGAGGCTGATAATCAACGTGATCTTGCTGGTGAAGCATCAGCCTTAGCAGAAGCAATAACCTCTGGTACAACAACTCCAACACGTCAACGTTCTCGTCGGCTTTCAGAAATTTCACCCCAAGAGCTAAAAGCTTATGAGCTTGTTGCTGCTGGTGGTGAAGCAGGTGTTCCAATTTCTCTTGAACGTGCCATGGAGATTGTTGGTGGCGCACAAGATCTCAGCTTCCAAGAACAACGCCTATTTTCTCCTGGTGAACGAGTTGCTGTTGGAGAACAAACCTTTGAACCAGGCCAACGTCAAACTGGCCGCATGATGGGTGTCCGCACTGGTGCTTCTGGCAGTGAACGTGCTCTTGGTTTAGCAGAGCAATACGCAGAAGCTGATGTTGCAGGACTTACCTCTCAAGGTCGCAAGTCCGCTGGTGCAGCTCGTTTACGTGGACAAGAAAATACTCCCGATGTTTCTGCTGTTCTTGTTGGTGCAACAGGTCGTCCTCTTCGTGGCATGGGATCTATTTCACCAGAATCTCTTCGTGAAGCTTCAGGTGTATTTGCAGCAGAACAAGCAGCAAATCGTGAAATGACTGCTGGTGCAGTTGAAAGTTTATTGGGACGTTCTGGTTCTGATGTTGAATACGAACCTTTCACTGATGTTACAACTGGTTCAACACCAGAAACTCAAGAACGTGCTCGTCAAACCGTAAGTGCAGCACAGAAGCCCAGTACGACCAAGCAAATGAATCAATTGTTTGCTACACATTCATTTAGTAAACCAACAGGAACACTAACAAGTTTAGATCCCGAAAACCTTTCTCCTACTAGCAGTGCAGAAAATGTTCCGCAACCTAAATCAATTAGAGGTACAGCAAGTTGGGAAGAAACTTCTCCAGGCGGCGAAATTAGGGTGACAACTCCTCAGTTCTTGAATATTAAAACTGAGTCTGGCATTAAAGCAATGACAACAAAAGCATTGCGTCGTAATTATGGGCATATTGCTGATGATGTGTTTGTTCGTGCTGCTCAACATTATGCAGAACAAGATGGTATTGAACTTCCTGATCCAATGATTAATGAATCAGGCCGTATTGGTAACTATGATTTTAGGAATGCTGCCAATCAAGTTCTTTATGGTGCTGGTGAAGCAAGCGTTGAACGCTCCAAGATGATTGGTAAAGCATTCAACCAAGGCTTAAAAGCATCTGGCTTAGATCTTGCAACAGAAGATCCCTATGCTTCCCATAAGCTTTTTGCTATTACTCAAAACCAAGAACGTGGCCAAATTGCTCTTCAAGAATACACTCGTAAGATTGGTCGTATGCAATCTCAAGGGTTACTTAAAGAAGGTCGTCAGGTTCCTCGGGATATTGCAATGCGTAAACCTTCGCAGGGTTGACAGAGATAGAATTGTAATTAATTAGGTACTTACAATGACTGCACTTGAACCTATCATTGCAGCTATTCTTGGCTCTGGCGTAACTGCTGGCGTAGCTTGGATTGTCAAGCAAATTTCAGAACACAAAGCATTAGAATACGGTCCTATCGTAGCTCGTGCTTATGACATTATCGATCCTCTGCTTGAACAACACATGCAAGCCTGGGGTGGATCCGATGTAGAGTTTGCCATTGAACTTGCCATTGAAGCTATTGCTGATGGTGAAATCACTGGTAACGAAATTAAAGTTGCAGCCCGTGAAGCTTCTAGTCGTTGGTTGCCTGCTGTTGCTGCAGAAAAAGTTCGTAAGTATGTTACTGCTTCTAATCCGCCCGCTGAATTAAAAGCTGCTGATACTCTGGCAGATACTGTTAATGGTATTATTAGTAAAGAAGAAGGGTTAACCAAAACCCGTGAAATTCTTTCTAAGTAATGGCTGATAAGTGGATTCAAGATGCAATTAAACGCCCCGGTGCTTTTACCAAGAAGGCAGAAGAACGGGGCATGTCTACTAAAGAGTTTGCATCACAAGTAACAAAGAATCCAAAAGAATATGATGAACGTACTGTAAAACAGGCTAATTTAGCCAAGACTCTAGGTAAACTTCGGAAAAAGAAAGGAAAGTAATGGCTTTTCGTTATAACAAAGGAATAAGACAGGGGCTTGTTGATAAAGGAGAGCCGGTTGATAGCCGTATTACAACAACTTCATTCCCTACAGATTTTAGAAATAAATTTGTAGCACGAATGAAAGATACAAACATTGATCCCAACAAACAATCTTTTGGTGTATTTAGTAACGAAGAAGCAGAACGTTTTGCAAACGAAAAACTTCCCACTGTTGACAATGCTCCAAACTTTACAGACGAAGAATCAAACCTTAGAGCCAATGATTTTTTAAATAAATATCGAGCATCTTTTATTGTTCCAGACGAAGAAAAAACTAGTGCAGAATCCACGCTAGGATATATATCAGGTGATCCAAATTCTAATTTAAGGGGTGGCTTCCCAGGAGGCATGGAGGTATCGTGATTCGTCAAGCAGGAAAAGCATTAGGAGCATTTTTCTCTCGCCCTGGCGTACAAAAGTTTGCTAAAGAAGCAGCAACTAATGCTGCCATTGAAGGTGGTGTCGGCATTGCTGCAGAGCAACTTCTTCCTCGTGCCCTAGGTGTTACACCAGAAGCAAGTGTTGCCGAAAGTGTTCTTCGTCAGGGTGTTGGCGCAGCCATTGGTTCCCCTGTCGCTACTGCCTTACAAAGAAAAGGTTTACCTCAATCTGTTGCAAATCTTGCTGGATCTTTCGCAGGACAGCCAGTTGGTCAAGCTGTAGCCCAAGCTGTTCTTCCTGGCCCTCAATCCTATCCATTAGGTGTCGATCCTGAACCTCATCAAGCAGGTCACGCTGGATATGGACAACTGATGGCAAAACAACAAATGGAGGCAATGGCAGAAAGAGAACGTTATAACAATATGATTAACCTTGCTCTTGCTCGTAATTACAGCCACCCAAGTTTTATTCATCATCAAAGCAGCGGTACGCCTCCTCAAGATATTGCAATGAATCTAGTTAAGTCTGGATTCGGTGCTTCTAGTTATGGTTGATTATGAACTTTAACTACTTAACAAATAGTACTGAGTTTGTAAAGCGTTTTGCTGGTGATGTTACTGACGCATTAAAAGCAGGAATTAATCGTACACCGTGGGGACAGTATGCAAGTAGCTTCGGTACTCAATATGAAGGACCAGGAGCGCAATATGTAGGTACTGCTGCACGGAAAACAGCAGAAGCTGCTGCTGATGTTTTGACAGATAAAACACGTCGTAAAGTTTGGGCATATACAAATCCATGGCGAATGGCTGGCATGGCTGGTCAAGCTATTGGTCCCCGCCTTGGTGTTGGCCCTACTGCAGGAGCTGTTGCTGCCTTTGGTATCCCAGCAATGATCCATACCTTAAGTGGAACCTCAGGCCCCATTACAGAAGGATTACGTCCAGCTGGATATAAAGCAGTTTATCCTGTATCAAAAGAAGAAGATCCAACTGGTCGCACAGTTAAATCAGCACCCGTAGAATTCGGAATGCGTTATCTATTAGGACAACGCAGTCAATTATTACCTTATCAAGAATTTAAAAAAGAACGCCCTGACGTAGCACCATCAACATTCTCTCAGTATCGTCGTTATCAAACGATGAAGCCAGAGGCTGGAGAACTCATTAAAGTCGATCCGGAAGGCCAATCTTTTAGCGCTTTAGGTGGCGTTGTTCGTGGCAGTGCTCGTGGGCTTAATGACCCTGAAATTCGTATTAAAGGGGTACCAATTACTGCTAGCGCAGCATTAGGTACTGCCGCTGGTGCCGCAACAGTTCGTGGTTTAGCTGATGCAATTAAACCCACGAAAATTGACCCTAAAGTTACTCAGGCGGCTCAAGATCTTATGTTTAAAAAACGTGATCTTGAAAATGAATTAAAACGCACTACCTCGTCTGAAATGAAAGTAGAGATTTTAAAGGAACTTGGAAATACAGCAAAAGAATATGCTGAAACATTGAAGGGAATCCCAACTCCTAATATCGCACAAAAAGCTGGTCAAGCTTTGGGTGATTTTAAAGATCCAGTATTACTTGCTGCTGGTGCTGCTGCTGCATTAGGTACTGCTGCTGTTACTAAAAAGTTAATGCAAAAAGCACAAGAACGTCGAATTAAAAAAGAAGATCCCGTAGAATATTTAAAGTATAAACATGGAGATTTTTCTACTGCTGCTCAAGCTTTAGGACAACCCCAAGCTCGTAGCTGGCAAGATCTTTCACAGTATGTTAAATAAAATGAACAGTTACTTTAATCAAAAAGATTTTGAGCCCGGCGGCAAATATGGTCCAGATGCTGAAGCAATGCAAGATCTTATTGATCAAGCATCTCCATTTAATGTAGCAAATAAATCGTTTGAACCCAAATACAACTCTAGAGATAAAGCAATCGAAAAAAGTTTAAGTTGGCTGACCGGTACTGGTAGAGATCGTTATCGCAAAAAAGGAGAACAGCAACCTCAAACGCAATTTGCACCACAATCTGGTGGTGGAGGCTTTAATCAAATTGCTCCGGATATTTCTGTTTTTATGCCGCAGCAACAACAACCATTTACAATTGCCGCTCAACAACAACAAGGTGGTGGGATTGGTTCTACTATTGGTGGCGCAATAGGAACTGTTGGTGGTGCATTAATTGGTGGTCCTTTTGGTGCATCAATAGGTGGTAGTGTTGGAAGCTCAATAGGTGGCCTCTTTGGTTAAAGGTTGCTTCCTATAAAATATTACTTAAGAGGTATTAAATTATGGCAGTTCCTATTATTCCAATTCTTACAGGTGCAGGTGCACTTTTAGGTGGAATCAAGGGTTATCAAGAAGGTGGTTTAGGTGGAGTTGTCCCTGGCGCATTAACTGGTGGAGCTGTAACTGGTTTAGGTGCAGGTGCCACACGTATGGCAGGATCTAAACTACTTGGTAGCACTGCTCTTGGAAAAGCTGCTCTCACCAAAGCTGCAAGAGGTATTCCTTTGAGTGATGCAGATAAAGCATTATTAGCAGCACCAGCAGCTGCGGCAATTGGTGTAGGTGGAACAAGTGCTCTAACCGGCGGGTTTGGAACCGCAGGTCCATCTTCTCGTCTTGCGGGAGATCTTGTAAGTGCTGGATCTCAAGCAATTGGCTTAGGTCGAGCAGCAACATATTCTATTAACCCAGCTACTGGTGAAGTAACCTACAGTGAACCAGCGGTACCTAGTGGTCTGCCTTCTCCTGCTGGATTGCTAACGCAACAAGATCCTCTTGGTTCATATCAGGCAAATCTTCTTTATCGTCAGCAACTTGGTGATGTTGAAATGGATCAAGTTAAGAAACAAACTGCCTATATGGCGCCAGTTATTGATGAAATGAAACGGCGTGAGATGCAACGTCAACTTGCCGCTGCTAAAGTTCGCCAAGAACTTGCTACTGGTGCACAACTTACAGCACAAGGTCAACGTGGTGCTCAAGCACTTGCTTCACAAGGTATGGGTGCAATTGGTCAAGGTTTAGTTTCTCAATATCAATATGGTTGATTATGGCAGTTTCTGCAAAGAATTTTCCTTATAAGTTTACACAGGAAAATCAATATAAATTTGATCCTTCCAAGGCATTTACAAATGTGCCGCAATTAAATATTGCAGAGCAAATTCCTTTTTCAGTTATTGGAATGGATCTTGGTACAGGTAGGCGAGAAATTAATCTTCAGCAACCTTTACCCCCAACGGCACCTAGCGATATCTACGGTGGTAAAGGTGCATTAGGCAGTCCAGAAGAACAACTTCAAGTATGGGAACCATTCTTAAGTCGTCAACGTGGTGAACAACTTCAATATGCAAAAGCTGTTTCTGATCTGGAAGCACAACAACAACTTGGATTAATTCAACAGCTTTATCCAACTATTAGCAAAGCAGCACAAGAAGCAACACAACGAAACCTTGCTGCTACTCTTGCTTATGAAGAAGGTTCACCCAAACAACGTCAAGCCAGAATGCAATCTGCTCAAGCTGGAGAAGCTACAATGATGCAGGCTATTGCTAATCAAGCACAAGCAGCAGCAGCCATGCGTGGACGTTATCAAGGTAAAAACGTAGGTATTGCTTGATCTAAAATTACATCATAGTTAAACGGTAAAACAATGGGCGGCGGCAAGAAACCATCTCCACCAAAAGTAAAATATATTCCGGCACCACCACCGCCGAAGCCAGCGCCTGTCCCGACGCAATCTTTTAGAACTCAACTTGAACTAACAAAAGTTAGTAACGAACAACAACGATTAAACATGGAGCTTGGTGCTCAACTTGATCGCACTAATGAAGAGTTCTTTGCTGGTCAAGATATTCGTCGCCTGCAGGCTCAAGGTGCTGAACAACGACTTAGCACTAGAGTTGGTGGAGAAGAGCAACGTAAATCTATTGCTGCTACTGGTATTCAAGAACGCCTTACAACTGCTGCTCGTGGTCAGCAAGATCGAGCAACTGTTGCTGCTACTGGTGCTCAGCAGCGAGCAACTCAAGCTCAACTCTTGGCAGGACAAGAGCGTCAGATTGGTTTAACTGGTCGAGAGCAACGTAGAACTGTTGCTGCTACTGGTGCTCAGCAGCGAGCAACTCAAGCTCAACTCTTGGCAGGACAAGAGCGCCAGATTGGTTTAACTGGTCGAGAGCAACGTAGAACTGTTGCTGCTACTGGTGCTCAGCAACGCTTAACTCAAGCTCAACTCTTGGCAGGACAAGAGCGCCAGATCGGNTTNACTGGNCAAGAACAACGTANAACTGTTGAAACCACCGGTGCTCAGCAACGCTTAACGCAAGCTCAACTCCTTGCTGGTCAAGAGCGTCAGATTGGATTAACAGGACAAGAGCAGCGAGCAACGCAAGCTCAACTCCTTGCAGGACAAGAACGCCAGATTGGTTTGACAGGTCAGGAGCAGCGTTTAACTCAAGGTCAGCTTCTTGCAGGACAAGAGCGCCAGATTGGATTAACAGGACAAGAACAGCGTAGGACTCTTGTTACTTCTGGAGAACAGCAACGTTTGGGTACTGCCGAAACAGGTAAACAACAACGTTTAACTCAAGCTCAACTCTTGTCTGGTCAAGAACGCCAGATTGGTTTGACTGGTCAAGAGCAACGCGCTACCATTGGTAAATCTGCCGAGGAGCAACGGTTAACCGACTTGCAACAAGAGATGTTTAGGCGCTATAAAGAAGAAAGGGATTACGCGCAGTCACGCGCTGCTTACAGATCATGATCGAATGGTTAGATACGTTAACGGAAAAAGAACGAGAAGCGTATTTAACATTCTGTAAACAAATAAGTTCTCCGATTCAAATGTATCTTTATGCCCGTTTTCTTGGGTATCAAGGTACAATTGTTGATTGTAATAACTGGTCTAAAAAAGAATTTAAAAAACGAAATCTTAATTCTATCCTTGAAGTAGAAATTGATTCCATGCAACAAGACATATCAAAGTTGCGTGATGGTATTGATCTTGGTGTTGTAAAACAAGATATGGGTGCTGCTCGTATTGCAATGCTGCAAAAAGAATTGCGTGGCGCTATTAAACAAATTAATGATGAAAAATACTTAGCAGATAAACAAGGTTTGATCCTTGCTGGTGCTGATCGAGCCCTTAGAGAAATTCTTCTTATTTTTAAAGATGATCCTATTGAACAACCACTTCAAGAAGCTTCAATGGGAGTCTGGACTAAAATTTTGGCAGAAGAATCTTAAGATTACTGTTGTAGTCTTAAGTCATGGCAAATACATCTCTTTATAGCGTTTACAGACGTACAGCTCGTGCTGCAGCAAAACAACAAGTAGTTAAAAAAACATCTAATATTGATATAGAAAGAGCACGAACAGATTTTTCTTATTTCTGTGAAGTAGTAGCAGATAAACCACCAGCAGAACACATGAAACTTTGGCATGAGCATTTACATACTCATGAAGATAGCGAATGCTTAATTGGAATTGCTGGCCCTAATGTTGACATCTTGGCACCAAGGGGCTCGGCTAAATCAACTGTGACAGGTTTATTTGCAGCATGGGCAATTGGTGTTCATGCACTTCACCGTCAACCATTAAAGATTCTTTATATCTCTTATACAGTTGATGTTGCACGACCTAAAAGTGCAGCCATCAAAAGAATCATTGAAGAAAGTAAAGCATATCGTGAGGTGTTTCCAACAGTAAAGATTGCCAAAGGAATTAACTCCAATGAGTATTGGAGTATTGATTGGAAGTTTGCAGGAATTAAATCTACTGGTGAAGAAGAGTTTACAATTTGCTGTGCAGGTTTGAAAGGTGCAGTGACCTCAAAGCGGAGTCATTTACTTTTGCTTGATGACGTTGTGAAGTCGGCTGATGATATTAAAAATAAAGATATTAGGCAAGCCATGGAAGATAACTGGAATTCAGTTATCGTGCCAACCATGTTTGAAGGTGGACGCGCTATCTGTCTTGGTACACGATTCCGTCATGACGATATTCATCAAACTACATTTACTCCTAACAATAATTGGATTCAAATTGTTCAATCTGCCATTACTTTAGACAAGGATGGAGAAGAAACTTCTTACTGGCCTGAGATGTGGTCACTAGAGTACCTTAACGAAAGGCGTAAGCAGGCTCCAATTAGTTTTAGTTTTCAGTATCAGAATAAAATCATTCAAACCAGTGAGATGTCACTGTCTCCTGATCTAATTGTTAAAGGTCAGATTCCTACTGAATTTGACTCTCTTGGCGTTGGTGTTGACCTTTCTGCTGGTGTTAAAGAACGAAATGATTACACCGTTTTTGTAATGGGTGGTCGCATTAAAGATAAACTTTATATTATTGATTGCAAGCGCATTCGCGTTATGGGCAACATTGAAAAATTAGAAGCCCTAATGGAGATGATGTACGAGTGGGGAGTTATCCATAAAGATGGTGATCAATATTATCCAACAGGTAGTAATATTGATGTATGGTCAGAAGCCGTTGCATATCAGGCATCATTAGAAGCCGATTTCAAACGCATTTGTTTAGAAGAGCACGGTCTTCATAATTTGTTGTGGCATCCTGTCAAAGGATTCCGTGGCGATAAAGTTGCAAGGTTTCGCGGCATCATGGGTTTATTTGAACGCCACAAAATTACATTCAATAAGTATCGTAAGTTCCAAGCATTAACAGATGAGATCATAAACTTTGGTGTTAGCTCACATGACGACACGGTTGATGCATTAGTCTGGTTATGCAATGGTCTGATGACCAGAGGAAAACTTCAAATTGAATTTTAAAAATTTGCTTAAAGTAAGTTTATCTACTATAGAGTATTGACGAATTAGACTATCTACAGTACTTACTAATGGCCTCTAATTTCTTTTACGAAGGAATTGAACTTGAGCAAGATGCTTATGGTTCAGCTGTCATCAATCTTCCCGATGAACTTTGCCATGACCTTGGTCTTCAACCTGGCGAACGTTTTGAAGTTGAAGCTGATGAGGAATCATTGACATTCAAACGCATTGCACCTGGTTACGATATTGAGGCATAATAGAAAAAAGAAATTAACTCATGAGCGAAACTAAAACAGTATTCGACCAGATGTTGCGCTCCGTGGTCAACCGTGACCCAGGCGGTGGTGCCGATACGATGCTGATGAGTGCACACCTCAGCCAGATGCGAATGTTTGGCATCAGGCAGGGTGTAGAGTTTTATCCAGAGCAAGACAACTTTGGTACTCAACGGTTTGATTTTGTTCAACAAGTTATTCGGTTTAACAAGCTTGATGCAAGGCTTGATTCCATTTGGGATAAATTTTTAGCATATGGTAAGGGTCTCTTTTATATCCGCCCAACAGAAAAAACATATCGTTTGTATTGGTTTGATAAAGATGCTTATCGAACTTATTACACACCAGAAGGAGATCTTGACGAAGTTATTATCATCTATCCGTATAAAGTAAAATCCTCTCGTGGTTTTGCTGGTGTTGGACTTAGTACTGATAAACGGTACATGCGTCTTCGTATTACAGCGGATACCATTGAAGAGATGCATAGTGAACAAGAGTTAAGCTTCGACACTCCTCAAGAATTTACTGCATCTCAAAAAAAAGTTCTGACGAACACATTACAGTTTATTCCTTGCGTTGAAGTATTTAACAATCCTGATGCATTTGGAACTGATGGTAATGGTGAATTTGATTGGTTAGCTAATCAAATTGTTGCTCATGATGAAATGGTAAAAAACATCAGGGCAAACCTTTCTTTCTTTGGTAATCCAACACTTCTATCATCTAGACCTAAACAAGATATTGTTGAATCAAATAATACAGAAGTAGCACAACGTCCTAGTATTTCAAGTCAATCTGGTTTTACTTCTGACCTTAATTTATTTAGTTCTACTTATAAGCAGGATCCTGTAACGAGGTCTCCTGCGGGCTACATTGGTAGCCCTGGTGGCGGGATGCGAGTACCACGAGTGATTGCAAACCTGGAGCCAACAGATCGTGTTGGTTTTATTACTCCAAATGCAATCAGTACAGATCAAGCACGTTATGCAGAACAACTGCGTTCTGAAATTCGCCTTGCTTTGGGTGGTATTGATGACCTTTCAATTACAAATGTAACAGCAACTGAAATCAAATCAGCTTACGGTCGCGTTAGTGCTACTGCTAAAAAGAAATGTCTTCAGTTGTATAACTATGGCATTTGTCGTTGTTTTGAGTTAATGATCTTCCAGGAAGAACAAATCTTCCGTAAGACATTAGCACAAGCTTCTGGTATTAAATACCCTGAAATGCCAGAAGATCAATCAGAAGAAGCACTTGAAAAATATAACAAACAAAAAGCAACTTATGAGAAGAAACTTCAGAAAGCAATTGATACTGCTATTGAAACTAAAGAGATTCCAGATGGTGTTCTAGGACTTGCTCCTGATGGTGATCGAACAGTATCTTGGCGCTGGATGGGTCCAGTGTATGAAGATACTGCTCAAGATAAATTAAATCAATCTATCTTTACTCGTAACCTACAAGAGTTAGGGGTTGATAGCATTGAAGCACTGAAGTATTTGTTCCCTTCAAAAACGGATGATGAAATTGCCGGAATGCTTTCCGGTTTTCCATTCCGTATGGTGGGTCAAGTACAGAGGGCCTACTCTGCATTTATTGATCTAATCAATCAAGAAATGCGGACACCGCACCCGCAGCAACCGGATCTACCGATGGCTGCGGACCCACGTCTTGATCTCACTCCCTTCCTTTACAGAACTTTAGAAAGCCTACAAAAAGAGGTAACCTATGCAGGCCGATACCGCAGCGCCGATCCAATCGGCACCCCAAGCATCCCCGACCCAACCGATCAGCTACGCGGCTCCGGTGCAGACCGCAGCTACGGCTCCAACGGTTTCTACCAATTCCCAATGGGTGGCGCCGCAGCAAACAACGGTGGCCCCAGCCCCGCAAATGCAGGCCCAGATGGGGGTGCCACAGAACTACGCCCCTACGCAATACTCCCCCCAGGTGCCCCAATCGGCACCACAGGCGGAGAATCCTTACAAGGAAGCGTTCAATCGGGTAGTGGGGCTCCTGAGTTCTCCAGTGCAGCTCCCGTTCCTGGGTCAACAGTCGGGGCAGAGCCAACAAACCGTCCCGGCCAATTACAGTTCCCCGCAGGTTCCCCAATACAACAACCTGGGTCAGCCGATCTCGCAGCCTGGGATCGAGAACAACCCGGCCTACTTCAACGGTTATTCCCAAACTTCGCAGGAACTGACCAGGGATCAGCTCCTCGCAAACGGAGTAAGCGAAGCAAGTCTTGAAGTTATTGATCACTTCGGTGCTGATGCTCCTGCTGTTCTTAACCAGTACAGCTGCAACCTGGAAGATAGCCTGATTCAAAGCAATCAACAACTGCAACAAGCCGTTGGCTTGCTTCAGGAGTTATCTGATGAGCACCGTGCTTATGAAAAGATTCTGACTGATCCTGATGTGCTTGCAGATTATACCTGTGAGTTCTTTGGTGAGAATGGTCCTTATCCGATTCCCGATGAGGAAGTGGGTTATCAGCAAGCTGCACCCCAACAGTTTGCACAAGCCCCTCAGGCAGCTCCTGAACAGTTTGTTCGGCCCCAGATGCCTGTTCCTCCTCAGCCGCAGCCTCAGGGCAATCCTGCGGACTTCTGGAACAGCTTTGGCAGCCTTGCAGAACAAGATCCTGCTAATGCGTGGCGTTATCTGAATGCTGCTCAGCAGAATCCTGAAGTGTTCCGTTCCAAGATGCTTGTGATGGAGTGATACTCGGAATCTCAATAAACACCATTTATCAATAAAACAAGTAAGTGTAAAATAAGGGGTAGTGATAGCTGCCCCTTATTTATTTAAGACCATGATGCAAAAGAAAAAAGAACAACGCATGGCAGGTGACCGCATGGCCTTTGGTGCTGGTAATATTACTGGCCCCGGTGAACAGCGTCGTGAGGTTGAACAAGTACAAATCGGTGACCCTCGCGGTCAAGGTCAAATGATGCCTCAAGACCTCGCTGGTGGTTATCTTAATCTTGCTATTCCTGGTTCACCTCTTGGTGAAATGGGCCTAATGTCAGGCATTCAAGCACGTAATGCTCAAATTACTCAAGATGCTATTCAAGCGCAGCAATTGCAACAGCTGATGGCAATGCAAGCAATGCGTGGTCAACTTCCTGTTGGCATGATGCCTCAACAGCAACAAGGTTAATCCATGGCAAAATCAGCAAAAAAAGCTGTTAAGAAGGCGCAGCAAGCAAAAGATATGATGTTGCAAGCTGCTTTGCAAGCGGAGATGATGCAGCAAGGTCAAGTTATTGATCCTGAGATTCAAGCGCAACAAGTTGCAATGCAAGTGCCCACTGTTAATCCATATGCTCGGATGGGTACTGTTCCGCCAAATGTTTATGACGCTGATAATCGAGTCAGTGGTTACATTGGTATGCAGCCTGTTTTTAATCCAGAAGCTTGATTATTAATTACGATAAATAAACCTCTGGTATAATTTTAAGTAATGGGGCCTATGGCTCCAGGCCAGTAATGGCAGAACCTTGAAAACTTAATAAGTAAGACAGGAAATGCTATTGCTGTTCTGGACCAATAGGGGTCCAGTATCAGCTAAAAACTTTACGCTGAATTAAAAATGTTTATTGATAACGACTTCCCTAAACTGCTAGGTGCAGAACTGTATCGCCCTCATCCGGCCTACATTGTTGAGATGGCCTGCGAGCCCGTGGTAGTTCACGATTTCACCAAGCAGCCTGGTCAGACTGTTCAGTTAGACCGTTATCGTTTCTTCGGTAATCCTGGTACTAAAACCAGCCGTGAGCGTACTCAAGATCAAACCATTGGTACTGCTAACAGCCGGTCTATTGTTAAGGATAAGGTCCTGGTGTCTCTCCGTGAGTACACCGGTCCCGCTGATCCGAATAACACTAATCTTCCGAGCACCTTCAAAATTGCTCGTGAGACCCTGATGACTGCTCAGCGTCTGCTTCTGGACACTGGCAATCTCAATATGTTCCACCAGTCCATTGGTAGTCTTACCCTCCTGGATGACTATCGTCGCTGGCGTGATCGTGTCTTCCTTGATGAACTCTTCAAGGCAGAATCTCGCGGTCAATCCTCTGACACCCAAGGCGGTTATTACTATCCTAATAACAAAGCCAAAACTGGTGCAACTACTCTGACTGCTTACTCTGCTACTGAGTACGCTTCAGAACGCTTCAAGTTTAATGTTAAGACCGACCTCCTCGAAGTGGTCAAAGGTCTGCGTAAGCGTAATGTGCCCGTCTTTGCTGACGGTTACTATCGCTGTATCGCTGATCCCTCCTTCATGAAGGATCTGCGTGCTGATCAAGGCTTCCGCGAAGTGGCTCGCTATCCTGGCATGGGTCAGCCCAATCCCCTCATGGGTATGATGGCTCCTAACGCTGCTCTTTATGGCGGCGGTCAGTATGGCCAAGCTCAGTTCGTTGGTGGCGAACCCGTAATGCCCTCTGGCTTTGTGTTTGAAGGCGTCCGGTTCTTCGAGAGCACCAACTTCCCCTCTAAGTCTATTACCGTAGACATCGGTGATGGTGGCGGTGCTACCTCTCATGATACCCCTCCTGCTCTGTTCTTCGGTCCTCAGGCAGTTGGTGTTGGTATTGGTGGTCCTAATGCTCAGGTGCTGATCAATAATAATGATGACTTTAGCCGTTTCATTATTCTGATCTGGCAACTGTATGCAGGTTTTGCTAACCTGAATAAGGACTTCACCACTGTTGCTTTCACCATTACTGAGTGATATAGGAGGTTAATTAAACAATGGCTACTTACAAATCTG
>JGI11705J14877_10000558_pt1 | contig 23168 bp, 37 predicted proteins | sample Etolaghawater15m_FD_14877 | JGI IMG/M metagenome (IMG submission 14877)
ATCTCTGTCAGTGTCATCGTGATTATTATTGCATTGATAGCATCCATTTCTCCTGCATTCAAAGCAGCAAAGCTCAACCCAGTTGATGCATTAAGACAAAATTAAAAGGATAACCATGCGACTCACAAAATTTTACCTCTCTACATTTATTATTTACACCTTACATCTTGGACTACTGACTTCTGCGGATGCTTGTACAGGTATTTCCCTCAAAAGTAAAGATGGTGCTGTTGTTGCTGGACGGACTGTTGAATGGGCATTAAGCAATGCGCAACATAACAAAATGATTATAGTGCCTCGGAACAAGCTCTTTCAGGGCATCACACCTAAAGGGACAAATGGCAAACAATGGAAAGGCCGTTTTGGATTTGTTTCGATGACAGCTTATGATCAACCTTACGGACCAGATGGACTTAATGAAAAAGGTCTCTACGTAGGTATGTACTACCTTCCCGGATATGCAAGTTACAGTAAGTACGAATCCAAAAACACACAAAACTCCATGAGTGTAGGCGATTTCATGCAGTGGATGCTTTCATCATTTCAAACTGTTGAGGAAGTAAAAAGAAATATACAAAAAGTAACTGTGATTAATGTCGAAGACCCAAGTTTTGGTGGTGCACCACTTCCTTTTCATTGGAAAATCTCCGATCCTTCTGGAAACAGTATTGTGATTGAATTTGTCAATAATGGTGAACTCAAAGTCTATGATGCTTTCTTAGGCGTCATCACAAATGCACCAACCTATGACTGGCACCTTACTAACCTTAGAAACTACATCAAACTTTCACCCAAAGCAGATCTACCCATAACCATTGATAACATAAACTTAGGTCCATTAGGCTCAGGCTCAGGGATGGTTGGGTTACCAGGAGATTTTACACCTCCTTCTCGTTTTATCCGTGCTGCGGCACTAACTGCTTCCGTTCGGCCGCTTAAAAATGCTGATGATGCTGTATTTGAAGCATTTAGAATTCTTGATAGTTTTAACATTCCATTAGGTGCNATTGCCCCAACAGAACAAATTGCCCAAGATATAGAGAGTGCTACCCAAGTGACTTCTGTATCGGATCTAACAAATGTACGCTACTATTTTCATACGATGCATAACCGTCAAGTTCGTATGATTGATTTAAAGAAAATAAACTTTGAACAGGCGAAAGAACAGATGATCGATGGTGACTTTGGACAAGTACACGTCATTCGTGAAATTTCCATTANCCCATCAAGCAGCCAAAAATAAGTAGCATAACAAAATGTTACACTTTAATTTATAGTCCTTAGGAGTACATGATGAAACCATTTTTATTTTTTATGCTTATTCTAACTTTACCTCATGCTAATGATTTGCTCGAAAGAGTCGATAGAAACTTGCAACCTGTATCGAGTGAAAGTTATAAAAAACTTGTCAATATCGAACCTGATGGCAGTAAAAAAGAGTTTTTACTCTACCAAGTCAAAAAAGGTAAAGACAAGATGGTCTCCCTTTTTTTGGAGCCGGAAAGTGAAAAAGGAAGGGCTACATTAAGACTCGGTGACAATATGTGGCTTTACATTCCAAATGTGGGAAAACCCATCCGTATTGCCTCTATGCAATCTGTAGTAGGGGGTGTCTTTAACAACAGTGATATCATGAGACTTGATTTTTCTGCCGAATATAAAGTCATCGAACAAAAAGAAAATAGTACACAATACATACTAAACCTCAAAGCGAAAAATGATACTGTAGCGTATGACAAACTCATCATGACTGTAGATAAAAAAACTCTTACCCCAAAAAAAGTCGCTTGCTACAGTTCCACGCAAATGCTTATCAAAACATTACACTACAAAGATATCAAGAAATTCGCGCCAGGTATTGTAAGACCTGCCATAGTTGAAACGGTTAGCCCTTTTTACAAAGGCTATAAGTCAATCATGGTCTATGGAAAAATCACACCAAAACATTTTGCAAATGAAGTCTTTACACTTGAGAATATATCAAAAGTGGGAACACTTAGAAGATGATATATCCGCTTCTTGCACTTGTACTGCTTGGTCATATGGCACTTTATGCTGATGATTACAGTTTTGACATGGGAAGCATAGAGGTAAAAAGTTTTGAATACTCAGGATACCTTCGTTCAGAATACAAATACCAAAATCTTAATCAAGATTCTCCTCTTTATGCGCTATTGAATCGAAATGACAATGTTCAAGATACATCCCTGAATGAAGCACTGTTTCGTTTCACTCAGTATAAAAATGATTTTAAACTTATTGGTGCACTCTCTGCAAGATATGAAAATATCGATGGAAGTGATGAAGATATATTTACTATTTACCAACTCTATGCGCACCATACACTCTCCATAAACCACTCCATAGACCTGGGTAAAAAAACACTTAAATGGGGGACAGGGTATTTTTTTAATCCTGCTGCTTTTCTTGACAGGCCCAAAGATCCTATACAACCAGAGAATGCTTATGAGGGGTATAGTATGGCAAACTATATTTACAATAAAAGTTTTGTGGGTGATTTAAAAAACCTGAAACTAGATTTTGTCTATATGCCTACTTCATCAAAAATCAATAATGATTTTTATGCTCTAAACTCCCATAATCTAGCCACAAAACTCTATCTTTTATACTTTGATACAGACCTTTCACTGATCTATCTTTACAGTGATTCCCAAAAAGACAAACTAGGATTCACATTTTCTAGGAATCTAGAAACATATTTTGAAATACATGGAGAATATGCCAAAGAACTAGATGGTTATCATGCTTATCTTTTAGGTTTTAAATATGTGACTCAAAGGGATATCGCTGTCCTTAGTGAATATTATTATCATTCAGAAGGACTTACCAAAGAGGACATACGTTCTACTATCAAACCACTCCCCTTTTGTGCTAAAAGTTATTTTGTCCATAAATTCTCAAAAAATGAACCCTTTGGCATCGTATATGCTTCTATGTATTTCAAAAATTTGCTCAATACTGAAGACTATAGCCATCTAGATACTTTAGGCTTTATCTATACCTTTAAAAATAATCTGGAAATAGACTTCTCGTACAATGTAAACAGTGGAAAGAACACAAGTGAATTTGGGAAAAAGATGGTAAGTGATTTTGCTTGGTTGAAGGCAACCTGGTATTTTTAGGACTCCATTCCCAAAAGTTCTCTCACCATTTTTCTGTCATCAAAAGGATGTTTCACACCCTTGATCTCCTGATAATCTTCATCACCCTTTCCTAGTATCAGCAGTACTTCATTTTCTTCAAGTGCTTCAAGTGCCATTTTGATCGCCAGTTTTCTGTCTGGTGTAGCCGTCACATGGTCTTTCCCATGTAAGCCTACAAGAATGTCTTCAAGGATCATTTCAGGCACTTCATCTCTCGGATTGTCACTGGTCACATAAATCTTGTTTGCATATCTGCCTGCGACAGCTCCCATACGAGGTCGTTTCTCTTTATCTCTGTTACCACCTGCACCAAAAACGACTGAAAGATCTCTATCCTTCATGGACTCTAACACCGCATGCATACCATCATCCGTATGCGCAAAATCTACGATAACAAGCGGCGCGTTACTCACCACTTCCATCCGACCTGAAACCCCTGCAAAGTACTCAACGACTTCACATATCTCTTCTATGCTTCTTCCTGTTAGCATCTGTACTGAACCTATAGCTGCCATAAGGTTAAAGAGGTTAAAGAGCCCTACCATAGGTGAATGAAATGTTGCTTCAGTTTGCAAATGCTTAATACCCGCTGTAATACCGTGCAACAATGAAAAAGCCTGTACTTTAAACGTTGCAGGTTCATCTACCCCGTAACTCTGTGCCCCTATCGGGTTATAGGTAATGTTTTTGATATCGTCTTTGTTCAGTAATTTGGGTGATTCATCTGCAAAAAAGAGACTTTTTACACGTCTGTACTCTTCAACTGTCCCATGATAATCCAAATGGTCCGATGTGACATTTGTATGCACTTTAAGCGCAAAGGCTAAGCCTTCTATACGCTTTTGATCTATCGCATGGGAACTAACTTCCATAATGAAGTAGTTGCATCCCAGGTCCATCGTCTGTTTCATATTATGCAATGTTTCTAAAATAGAAGGTGTGGTCATGCTCTTCTCTTCTATCCGTCTCTCTTGGGCAAAGAGTCCTCGAGTACCTTGCAGTGCAGGCTTCTCATTCAAATCAAGTAAAAAGGAGTATATAGCAGCCGTTACAGTCGTTTTACCATTGGTTCCTGTAACGCCGACCACTTTCATCTTTGCAAGTTCCCAAAAAGAGATAAGCGAATCCACACTCACTGTTTCTGGTTTCACCTCTAATTTGTCATAATAAACACTGTTTTGTGCTGTTTTTAAAAACAGTGTGTTTTCATCGAGTTTACTGGTATCATCCGTAAGAAAAAGATAAGCATCTTTTTGGAAATCCAATTTCACTATTTGTTTCCTCTGACAACATGATAGAGCGCCAGTATATCCTGATCATTCCCAAATAAATTTACTGAAGCATCTAAGTATCCCAATGCCATCTCATCAAAACCTTCATGCGAAAGTTGTGTAACAAAGTCCATAAACTCGTCTTTATTAGTGATTACCACTTTGGTTGAGAACATAATATCTTCAAATGTTTTTTTAAAGCTTCCTCTATTTTTTACAAGCTCTAGAAAATCACTGTAACGTATACCATCGCCATATTCTATTTGTTCTTCTAAAGGTTCAATCAAAAGTTCCTGTAGTTTGTGTTTTGAACTGTCTAAGTTTTCGATCAACCCATCAATAATATCTACAGCATTTTCTTTTTCACTTTTAATCATCTGATAATAGTCAAATAATGCCTGTGCTTCTTCTTCACTCTCTATGCCTAAATCACTCAGATAGACGCCTATCTTTGCTTCATCTAACGTAGGATAATCTTTTAAGATCAACCCATAACTTCTAAGTGCATTCGCATAATCTCCTTGAAGGAATTCATGTTCAGCTCTCTTAAGTAGTAAATCTTGACTGATTTTGCTCATGTTAAACTAATTGATCCAATTTATCTTCAAACCCTACAGGTACATTTTTGACAGTTATCTCTGGATGAATAAGTGTTTGCATTTGTCTCTCTACACCAAACTTGATTGTTGTACCAGAGCTTCCGCACCCAACACATGCACCTTGAAGCTGCACATAGACTTGTCCATCTTGAATGGCAATGAGCTGTATATCACCTCCATCCAGTTTAATAGAAGGTCTTACTTTTTCTATTACATTCATTACTGCGGGTTTTAGTTCTTCATCTGAAAATGGTATCAATGGTTCTCCTTAGCGTGCTTCTCTAGAAGCATATCATAAATTATTATAACAAAATCATAGTAAAATCTTTGCTACTATATTTCTTAAGTGTGTTATACACTAAAAGTGTTTCTTTGTCAATGGGTGATCGGATTTTTTGAAATTTTAATAGATAGTATTCAAGGCGATGCCTTGAAATACTGAAGGTTCAGTGGTAATTATACGAGCTCGATAATTGCCATAGGTGCTGAATCACCTTTTCTCATACGTGTTTTAATAATTCTTGTATATCCACCATTTCTATCTGCATACTTTGGTGCGATTTCGTTTACAATTGTATTTGTACACTCTTTATGTTGTAACATTGCAAAAATTGCTCTGTGTGCATTAAAATCACCAGATGAAGCTTTTGTAACAAGCTTTTCAAAGTAACTTCTAAGCTCTTTTGCTTTTGGCAATGTCGTCTCAATTCTACCTTCTTTTGTCAAAGCAATAGAAAGGTTTTTAAGAAGCGCCGCTCTATGAGAAGACGTTCTGTTTAGTTTACGGTAACCATGCTTATGTCTCATAATATTCCTTTTTTATCATTAGGTCTCCTTGTTTACAAGCAAAACTCATAAACAATTCCACTCACTAAAACCTCACCTATGGTTCGGTGTGCTTTAGTTAAGACTCAAAGCTATGCTTTGAGTTGATCTATTTTCTTTACAAGATTCACTCTTGTAACATCTGCAAGTTCAAAATCTGAACCAAATCCGTGTTCTACAAGACACTCAGATATTTCATCTAAAGATTTTTTACCAAGGTTTTTGATATTTTTGATCTCATTTTCACTCATCAATACCAATTCACCAAGATACTTTAATCCAGCTCTATCAAGTGAGTTGAATGATCTTGCACTCAATCCAAGACTATCTACAGTTTGCATAAAAGGTTTGAGTTCGCTATCATCACTGCTTCTTTTTACCGGTGCTACAGAGATATCTAAATCAAGTACCGTATTAAAAACAGAAAGTTGCTTATTCATTACTTCCAATGCATTTGTGAATGCTTCAACCGGACCGATCTGACCATCCGTTTCGATATCAAATGTAATCTTTTCGAAATTTGGATTGTCCTCAACAAGTACGGGCTCAATCTTATAGTTCGCTTTTCTTACCGGAGTAAAGAAAGCATCAAGCGCAATACTGTCATTTTCAACATCATCTCTAAGGTCTTCACTTGGTACATAACCAATACCTTTTGAGATAACCACTGTAAAGTTAAGTTCTGCATCTTCATTCAATGTTGCAAGTGGAAGATCACCATTTACAACTTCAATTTGATCATTGTTAAGATCTTGTGCACTCACTTCTTTGTGCCCAGAGAAACTGTATTTTAATTCAACCTTATCACTCTCGTCTTTAATTTTAAAACGAATGTTCTTAAGGTTGATAATAAATACGGCAACATCTTCATGCATACCTCTGATATTATCAAACTCATGTGCAGCCCCTTCGATCTTGATCGAAATAGGTGCATAACCAATCGAAGAACCTAAAATAAGTCTTCTAAGTGGGTGTGCGAGTGTAACAGCATAACCGCTTTCAAAAGGGTATGCAACGATTTCAGCACGGTTAGCGCTGACTTCGTTTACTTCTACTTCTGTTGGCATAAATGGTGCAATTTTAATTTTTCTCATTAACTAGCCTTTAGTAAGATTATTTAGAGTATAGCTCAACGATTAGACGTTCTTCAACTGGGATTGCGATTTCTTCTCTCTCTGGCACTCTAGTGAATAATCCAAAAAGTTTTTCTTTGTCCATATCAACCCATTCTACCATACCAGTTTGGTTAGTAAGTTCGATTGATCTAACAATCTGAGGGTTTGTTTTACTTTTCTCTCTGATCTCAATCTTTTGCCCTGCTTTTACTCTAAATGAAGGAATATCTACCCTCTTACCATCTACAGTAACATGTCCGTGATTTACAAATTGTCTCGCTGATGCTCTAGTTGTAGCAAATCCCATTCTATATACAACATTGTCAAGTCTTTGCTCAAGTAGTTGAATAAGAATCGAACCCGTGTTACCATCTTTTGAGTTTGCTTCTTTATAAAGTGCTCTAAATTGCTTTTCGCTTACACCATACATAAATTTAGCTTTTTGTTTCTCTCTTAATTGGAGACCATATTCACTAATTTTTGTTCTTCTTTGTCCATGTTGTCCCGGTGCATATGGTCTTTTCTCCAATGCACTTTTACCAGCGAGTCTTCTCTCACCTTTTAATCCAAGATCAACACCAAGTCTTCTTTCTAGTTTTTCAACTGGACCTCTATATCTTGCCATGCTTATACCCTTCTCTTCTTAGGTGGTCTACAACCATTGTGTGGAAGTGGTGTAATATCTTTTAAGAATGTTACACGAATACCTTCAGTTGCACCGATCGCTTTAACAGCAGTATCTCTACCAGAGCCAGGACCCTGAACTTTGATTCCTACTTCTTTTACGCCATTTTCCATTGCTTTTGCCATTGCATCAGCTACAGCTTCAGTCGCTGCAAAAGGAGTTGACTTTTTACTACCTTTGAAACCCAGTGCACCCGCACTACTCCAAGAGATAACATTTCCCATTTCGTCAGTCACTGTAATTACAGTGTTATTGAAAGTTGCAGCAACATATACTACAGCTTTAGCAATACTTTTTTTTGCTTTTTTCTTAGCCATCTAACTTACTCCTTATGCCGCGCCGACAGTTTTACGCTTACCTTTACGAGTACGCGCATTTGTCTTTGTCTTTTGTCCACGACAAGGTAAACCTCTTCTGTGTCTAAGACCTCTATAAGAACCTAAATCCATAAGTGCTTTGATATCCAAAGTTACTTTTTTTCTAAGATCACCTTCAACCATAACATTTTCTTGAATATCATTACGAATTGTTGCTGCTTCAGCATCTGTAAGTTCATGAACTCTTTTGTTATAATCAACACCTGTTCTGTCAAGAATTTTTCTTGAAGTGGTCAAGCCAATACCAAAAATGTAAGTAAGTGCATACTCCATTCTTTTCTTTTGTGGTAAATCAACACCTGCAATACGTGCCATGTTTATCCTTGTCTTTGTTTATGTTTTGGATTTTTACAAATCACGCGTACGATACCCTTGCGTTTAATGACTTTACAATCATCACACATTTTTTTAACTGATGGTCTAACCTTCATTGGCTGTCCTTTAAATAGTTACGTGCATGGAGCAAGGCTCCTCACACTACGCTGACGCTATGTCACCCTCAGCAGGTGGCTCACGCGACTAGTCGCTTTTTTAATTTGTTGAACATAACGTTCTGCACCTAGAGTGTAAACACTCATTTTTTGCGTGGATAGACGATGTTTTGTCTCTCCAATCCTTGAGTAATCGGTGCAAGTTAACCAAAGATTCTTCGCGCAGTTTCCTAAAGCCTAATCGTTTTAGGGATGGGGATTATACCGAAAAATTTATTAAATTTATCTTACAGTAATATGAACACGAGGTTTAAAAGGGGGGAAGAAAGTGTTTACAACTATTTTGTAAACACTTACATAAATGAGAAAGTTCTCGTTCTATTTGTATCTAAATGTGATACGGCCTTTGTCAAGACTGTATGGAGTAAGTTCAACTTTTACAGTATCGCCTGGAAGAATCTTAATGTAGTGCATTCTCATCTTTCCGGCAATGTGACAAAGAACAATGTGTCCATTATCCAATTCAACTCTAAATGTCGCATTTGGTAAGGCTTCAACTACTTTACCGTCAATTTCTATTACATCATCTTTAGCCATTGTATTCCTTTGTAAATTTTTACTTTATACGTTATGTCAAAATTGTGAAGCTTACGCTTCAGTCAATATGATAGCCTTACCGTCTACTACTGCAACCTGATGTTCATAGTGTGCTGATCTAAGCTGATCTTCACTCACCACTGACCATTTGTCATCAAGCAATGCCGGTGTACCACTTTTTTGACACACCATAGGTTCCAAACAAAAGACCATACCATTCTTAATTTTGGGTCCTTGATTTGTTTTTCCCTCAAGATAGTTTGGGATATTGGGTTCGTCATGTGGTTTTGTACCGATACCATGACCACAATAATCACGTAATGGTACAAAGCCTGCTGAAACAATATAGTCTTCAAGAATTTTTGTCAATTCTTTAAAACGCATACCTTCTCTGATAGAATCAATCGCATGGTAAAGAGAACCTTTTGCACATGCTATCAATGCTTCATCTTCAGCAGATATTTTACCCACTGCCATAGTGATTGCTGCATCACCAAAATAACCATCCAGTTTTGTTCCGATATCTAAACCGAGTACATCGCCTTCTTTAATCACTTTATCTGTAGGTACACCATGAATACATACTTCATTGAGTGACGTACAGACAGAACCCGTAAAACCATACAATCCTTTAAACGATGGTTCAGCACCATGTTCGCGTACATAGGCTTCACCTAAAGCATCTATTTCTTTCAGTGTCATACCCGGCTTGATTATATTTTGAAGATATTGAAGTGTTTTACCTACGATCTCGCCAGCTCTTTTGAGCTTAGCGATCTCATCAGGTTTTCTAATAGCAATAGCCATTATAGACCTACATTACCCAATGTATCATATTGATTCATGGTTCTTTGTGCTTCGATCTTTCTCATTGTATCGAGTGCAACCTGCACAATAATAAGTACGGCAACCCCACCGAAGTAGAAAGATGCACCCATTCCAGAGATAATCATAAATGGTACCGTAGAAATAATCGCAAGATATACTGCACCTGAAGCTGTAAGCCTACTTGCAACTTCATTTAAAAATTCTTTGGTCTGTTCACCTGGTCTAACACCAGGGATGAATCCACCTTGTCTTTTCAAATTATCTGAGATGTCTTTAGCATTAAATGCGATTGATGCATAGAAGAATGCAAAGAACATGACCAATAAGAAAGTAACCACATTAAATGTGATCCCGCCTGGTGCCAATGAATCAGCAATGGCCATCAGCAATGGTGTAGTACTTGACTGAAGCATTGTTAATGGGAACATCAATACAGCAGAAGCAAAGATAGGAGGAATAACACCTGAAAGGTTTACTTTTACAGGAATATAGTTCATCACTCTCTTTGTCTGATTTTGCATGATTGTTTTTCTTGAATAAGAGATAGGAACCCTTCTCTCCCCAGTTCAACATAAATAATAGCCAAAATCGTAATCAGCATAATAGCTAAAATACCAAGGACAACTAAGAAGTTCATCTCCCCTGCATTCACCGCTCTAACTGTATTACCGATTGCTGATGGCAACCCAGATACAATACCTGCAAAGATAATCAATGAGATACCGTTACCGATACCTTTTTGTGTAATCTGTTCACCAATCCACATAAGTAACATTGTACCTGCTAACATAGAGAAAGTAGTAATTATAGTAAACATCATAGGATCTATCATCACTGCAGCCTGTCCTGCTTTACCTGTCATACTTTGAAGTCCCATAGATACGCCTATCGCTTGTACTACAGTAATAAAAATAGTGAAATAACGAATGATTTGCATATATTTTTGCATACCGTCACGTTCTTTTTTCATTTGACCAAGTGCTGGGAAAGTTGCTGCAAGAAGTTCCATAACGATGGAAGCAGTGATATAAGGCATAATACCTAAAGAGATGATACTTAAACGTTCAACGGCATTACCAGAGAACATATTCATTAGCCCAAGGGCATTGTTTGAATTGCTGTCAAAGAATTCTTTGATAACATTCAAATCAACACCTGGAGTTGGGATATAGGCTAAAACTCGATACGCAAAAAGGAATCCCAATGTAATAAGGATTTTTTGAGTTAAAGCATTGCCCATAATTATTTTCCGCTTGTTGTAACAGCTTCGTCTTTGATTTTAGCCGCAAGATCTTTTGCAGATACACCAATCAACTTCACTTTCGTTACATTTTTTTGTAATTTATGTACTGACTTGATAGTCTCAAGAGTAATCTCAGAAAGTTCAGCGATTGCTTTGATTTTTTCTACATTGATCACATATGGTTTTTCAACTGTAGAAGTAAAACCTATTTTAGGCAATCTTTTGTAAAGTGGCATTTGACCACCTTCAAAACCTCTTTTTCTGCTGTAACCAGATCTAGACTTTTGACCTTTTTGACCACGTCCAGCTGTTTTACCTGTTCCTGAACCTTGACCACGACCAACTCTTTTTCTATTTTTAGTTGATCCTGGAGCAGGTTGTAAATTATGTAAACCCATACTTTACCCCTTACGCTTTAATTCTAGTAAGTGCTTGGATTGTCGCTCTTACTAAGTTATTTGGGTTGTTAGAGCCGATTGATTTTGAAAGGACATCTTTTACCCCTGCAAGCTCAAGTACTGGTCTAGCAGCACCACCGGCGATAACACCTGTACCTTCACTCGCTGGTCTAAGCACGATTCTACTTGCGTTGAATTTGTGCTCAATATCATGAGCGATAGTTGTACCTTTGATGTTTACGTTCACAAGGTTTTTGTGTGCATCATCAACCGCTTTTTTAATCGCATCAGGCACTTCTTTGGCTTTACCAAATCCATATCCTACTGTACCGTTTCTGTCACCAATAACCACAAGTGCAGTAAATCTAAATCTTCTACCACCCTTAACAACCTTAGTAACACGACCGATATTAACGATTACTTCTTCAAATTCTTTTTCTATTTCTTCCATCATGATTCCTTAAAACTTGATTCCGGCTTCTCTAAGTGCATCAGCAAATGACGCAACAACACCGTGGTAAAGGTAACCATTTCTGTCGAAAACAACAGTTTCAATGTTTTTAGAAGCAAGGTTTTTAGCCATCTGAGCAGCTACTTTTTTTACATCTTCCTGGTTTACTTTAAGACCAAGTTTTCTACCATCAACAGAGGCAAGTGTAACACCAGTAGTGTCATTAATAGCTTGAGCATAAAAGTGCTTGTTTGACTTAAATATAGTTAATCTTGGCAATGTATCTACACCGAAGATTTTACCTCTTACTCTAGCTTTTCTTTGAGCGCGAAGTTTATTTTTTCTTTTTTGAATACTTTTTAACATCTACCGCTCCTTACTTACCAGCTGCTTTACCAGCTTTTCTGATGATCACTTCATCAGTATACTTCACACCTTTACCTTTGTAAGGCTCTGGTGGTCTGAAATCTCTAATCTCAGCAGCGGCTTGTCCAACTGCTTGTTTATCGGTACCATTAATAGTCACAATATTCTTTTCAACTTTAATTTCAAGTCCCTCAGGAATATCAAAATTAATGTCATGAGAGTGTCCTAGTTGAAGGTTAAGTACTTTACCTTGAACAGCTGCTCTATAACCAACACCATTGATCTCTAAAGATTTAGTATAACCTTTATCTAAACCGATAATAATGTTGTTAAAGAGTGCTCTGTATGTTCCCCAGAACGCTGCATCTTGTTTTTCATCACCTTTTCTTTCAAAAGTAACTTCTGAACCATCAATACTGATTCCAACTCTACCATGCGTTTCAAGTCTTTTTTCAAGATTGCCTTTTTTAGCCACGAGAGTCGTACCGTCTAGTGATACTTCAATACCACTTGCCACAGTTACTGGTCTTTTTCCTATTCTTGACATCTTTATTCCTTACCAAATACTACAGATTACTTCGCCACCGATGCCACGCGTAAACGCTTCATCATTAGCAATAACACCCTGGCTTGTTGAAACAACCAAAGTCCCGTAACCATTTTTAAATGTTCTAATATCGTCTTTACCTTGGTGAACACGTCTACCAGGTTTAGATATTTTTTTGATCTCATTGATCACGCTTTTTTCATTCTCATCATATTTAAGAACTACTTTTATTGTTTTTTTGTTTCCATCTTCTTTTACTTTATAACTTTCAAGGTAACCCTTGTCTACAAAAATAGATACGGTTGCTTCAATCGTTTTTGAGTGAAGAAGTGTTGTTACGTCTAGTCTTCTTTGCGCAGCATTTCTTATACGAGTAAGAGAGTCTGCAATTATGTCTGTCATCATCTTTTAATTCTCCTTACCAGCTTGCTTTGCGCATGCCTGGGATAAGACCTTCATTGGCCATCTTTCTTAAACACACACGACAAAGACCAAAGTCTTTATATACTGAGTGAGGTCTACCACAAATATTACATCTTGTATATGCTTGAGTAGAGAATTTTGGTGCTCTCTTCTGCTTAGCAATCATTGATTTCTTAGCCATTAGTTCTCCCTTTAGCAAAAGGCATACCAAGCTTTTCTAAAAGCATGAACCCTTGTTTATCATCTTCAGTACTCGTTACGATAGTAATGTTCATACCGTGTGTCTTAATTACTTTATCAAATTCAACTTCAGGGAACATCAATTGCTCTTGAAGACCGAAGTTATAGTTACCACGTCCGTCAAAACCTTTTCTTGGTGTACCTCTAAAGTCTTTTACTCTTGGAAGAGCAATAGATACGAGTTTATCAAAGAAGTTATACATATTTTCACCTCTAAGTGTCACTCTTATACCTGTTGGAGCACCTTCTCTAGCTTTAAAACCTGCAACAGATTTTCTAGCCATAACAATTACCGCTTTTTGTCCAGCGATAAGTGAGATAGTGTCTGCCATGTTTTGGATAAGTTTGTTGTCTTTACCCTCTTCACCAGCACCAACAGAGATAACTATCTTTTCAAGCTTAGGAGTCTGCATCGGGTTTGCAATCCCACACTCTTCTTTGAGTGCAGGAACGATGTCATTGTACTTTTGCTTCATTCTACTCATAGGATTATCCCTCTACTTTTTTTACATTTGAGATGTGAATTGGCATTTCTTTGTTTGAAAATCCACCCTCTTTGTTTTGCTCGCTTGGCTTGACAGCTTTTTTAGCTGTTTTACAACCTGCAACGATTACTGCATCTTTTTTAGTCAGTACTTGAAGCACTTCTCCAACTGTACCTTTGTCATCACCAGCGATAACCATTACCTGGTCACCTTTTTTGATTTTGAATGTTTTAGCCATTACCATACCTCCGGTGCAAGTGATACAATTTTCATAAAACCTGCATATCTTGTTTCACGACTTACAGGACCAAAGATACGTGTACCTATTGGTTCTCTTTTGTCATCGATAATCACTGCCGCATTGTCGTCAAATCTAATAAGTGAACCATTTTCTCTCTGGATCTCTTTTTTAGTTCTAACAACGACTGCTTTAACAACCTTACCTTTTTTTACTTTTCCAGTTGGAAGTGCTTTTTTAACAGAAGCAACGATAACGTCACCTACTGATGCATATCTTCTTTTAGATCCACCAAGAACCTTGATACACATGATTTCTTTTGCTCCAGAGTTATCTGCAACATTCAATCTAGTAAAACCTTGGATCATTACACTTCTCCTCTCTTCACGATTTCAAGAAGTCTAAAACTTTTTGTTTTTGAAAGTGGTCTACATTCGATAGCGCTCACTGTATCTCCAACATTAATGTCATTCTTCTCATCATGAATAAGATATTTTTTAAATCTTTTTACAGTCTTGTGATATCTTGGGTGAAGTACTCTTCTCTCAACCAATACGGTTGCAGTTTTCTCTCCAGCCTTTTTAATCACAGTACCAGTTATTTGTCTTTTTGGCATGTCTGACCCTTTACTTCGATCTAGCAGCAGTTAATGCTGTTTGAATTCTTGCGATATCTTTTTTCGCTACTCTTAACTCAGCAGTGTTTGTAAGTTGCATAGTTTTTTGCTTTGCATTTAATGTAAACAATTCGAGTTTCTTCTCTTTTAGCATCGCTATAAGGTCTGCTTCATTTTTATCTTTCAAATCAATATAGTTCATTACTATCCTTTAAAGTGATAATTTTACACTTAAATGGCATTTTATGAATAGCAAGTGTTAACGCTGCTCTTGCAAGTGTCTCTTCAACACCAGCCATTTCAAAAATAATTCTACCTGGCTTAATGTTCATTACCCATTTGTCAACACCACCTTTACCTTTACCCATTCTTGTTTCAAGTGGCTTAGCAGTAAGTGGTTTGTCTGGGAAAACTCTAATCCAAGTTTTACCTGTTCTTGCAATTTTTCTAGTCATAGTAATACGCGCAGCTTCGATTTGTCTAGAATCTATTCTACCTGCTTCAACCGCTTTAATCGCAATATCACCAAACTCGATCTTGTTACCACGGAAAGATTTTCCACGGTTACGACCCTTCATTACTTTTCTGAATTTTGTTCTTTTAGGCATCAACATAACTATTCACCTCTTTTTCTAGATGGCTTTCTACCACCTTTTTTCTCTTCTTGTGGCTCAGCTTGGATACCTTTAGCTAGAACTTCACCTTTGAAGATCCATACTTTAATACCAATGATTCCATAAGTAGTATGTGCTTCAGCAAAACCGTAATCGATTTTAGCTCTAAGTGTATGAAGAGGAACTCTACCCTCTAAGTACCACTCAGTTCTTGCCATCTCAGCACCACCAAGACGTCCAGATACAGAAATTTTAATCCCTTTTGCACCTGATTTAAGTGCACCTTGGATTACTTTTTTCATCGCACGTCTAAATGCAGTTCTTCTCTCAAGTTGCGTTGCAACATTTTCAGCAGCAAGTTGACCTGAAGCTTGAGGACGTTTCTCTTCTTTAATGTTAATCGCTACATCTTTACCAAGCATTTTGATAAGTGTTGCTTTAAGTTTTTCAATGTCCGCACCTTTTTTCCCGATAATGATACCAGGTCTAGCCGTTACGATATTGATTCTTAATTTTTTAACTGTTCTTTCTATGATGATGTTAGAAACACCTGCATAAAAAAGTTCTTTTTTAAGGTATTTTCTGATTTTGTAATCTTCAGCGATAAAATCTGCTGTTCTACCTTTTGCCGGGAACCATCTTGATTCCCAGTTTCTGTTGATTCCAAGTCTAAGACCTATAGGATTTACTTTTTGACCCATATTATGCGTCCTCCCCAGTTTTTTCAGCTACGCCAACTTCAACTAAAATGTGCGCTGTTGGTTTAATGATTCTAGAAGCTGTACCTCTAGCTCTTGGTCTCCATCTTTTCATTACCGCTGCTTTGTCAACTCTACAAGAAGTAATCGTTACTTCTTCAGGTTCAAAGTCACCGTTAGCAACTGCAGATGCAATTACTTTAGAAATGATACCCGCTGCCTTGTTAGGCATAAACTCTAGTGATGCAAGAGCAAGTTCAGCATTCATACCCTGAACCTCTCTAGCGATAAGTCTAGCTTTAGTAGGTGAAACTCTTACGAATTTTAATAATGCTCTACTCATATTAACCTACCTTCTTCTGCACAGAACCTTTATGGCCCTTAAATGTTCTTGTTGGTGCAAATTCACCCAATTTATAACCTACGTGGTTTTCAGTTATAAATACAGGTACAAATTGTCTACCATTGTGAACATTGATTGTCAGTCCGATAAACTCAGGGAAAACNACTGATCTTCTTGACCATGTTTTAATAGGTTTATTTGAACCTTCTTCTTTTGCTTTAAGTACTTTTTTCATTAGGTGACCATCAATGAATGGACCTTTTTTTGTCGATCTTGCCATATCTTAGCCCCTTACTTTTTACGCTTAGAGATAATTAACTTATCGCTAGCTTGTTTCTTACGCGTTTTATACCCTTTAGCCGGAGTACCCCATGGAGATACCGGATGACGTCCTGAGTTTGTTTTACCTTCACCACCACCATGCGGGTGATCAATAGGGTTCATCGCAGAACCACGTGTTTGTGGTCTAATACCAAGGTGTCTGCTTCTACCTGCTTTACCGATAACGATATTTGAGAAATCCTCATTACCTACTGTACCGATAGTTGCAAGACATGCACCAAGGATATATCTCATCTCACCAGATGGAAGTCTAAGTGAAACGTATTTACCATCTCTACCCATGATCTGCGCATAACCACCTGCAGAACGTGCAAGTTGTCCACCATGACCTGGGCTCATTTCAATGTTATGAACCAATGTACCTACTGGGATACTCATCAATTTCATTGCGTTACCCGTCTTGATATCAAGACCTGACTCAGCTGACATGATTTTATCACCTACGTTAAGGCCTTTGGGTTGAAGTACATATCTTCTGTCACCATCAACATATTTGATCAGACAGATTCTACAGTTTCTGTATGGATCGTATTCAACAGTGGCTACTGTACCTTCGATATTAAATTTGTTTCTTTTAAAATCGATGATTCTATATAGTTTTTTAGCACCTGCTTCTCTGTGACGAGAAGTGATTCTACCATTAGAGTTTCTACCTGCAGATCTTGGAAGATTTTTAAGTAGTGCTCTTACACTTGCTTTAGCAGTGATATCACCACTGTCAAGGTTAGTCATATAACGACGTGAAGGTGTGGTTGGTTTGTATGTTTTAATTGCCATCTACTATCCTTATACCGCTAAGCTTTCGATTTTNGCATCTTCTGGAAGCTTGACATAGAACTTTTTCAAGTCTGGTCTTTTTCCTTCGATACCTTTAAATCTTTTCACTTTACCGTTTACTCTCATTGAGTTTACTCTAAGTGGATTGATCCCGAAAAATTCTTTAAACACTTCTTTAAGACCATTTTTAGTCATTCTTGGAGTTGTTTGAACTACGATGACACCTTCTTCTTGAAGAGCCAAACTCTTCTCTGTATACATAATTGATTTAATATCTGTAATATCTGCCATCTTAAACCTCTTTAGTCAATTTATCAAATATAGCTTTTTCAATCACAATTGAGTGATATGCAGCTGCAAGATAAGCATTAAGTTCATTTGATTCAATAAGGTATGCGTTCTGGAGGTTTCTGAATGCTAAGAAAGTCTTATCATCAATCATCTCTTTCACGACAAGTACATCTCTTTGCTCAAGTCCATTTACAAATGCCAATGCATCTTTTGTTTTACCTGATGCAATTTCGATGTTATCCACAACAAAAAGTCTTTCATTCGCTGCCATTTCTGCCAGTGCATGATAAAGCGCAAGCTTCTTTTGCTTTTTGTTTACTTTTTGGTCATAGTTTTTATTTGTACTTGGTCCAAATGCAACACCACCACCAACAAATACAGGTGATCTCAATGAACCTGCTCTTGCACGTCCGCCACCTTTTTGAGCCCATGGTTTCTTACCACCACCACGTACATCAGATCTTGTTTTAGTCTGTGCAGTGTTGGCTCTAAGTCCAGAGGCATACGCTTTACAATAAAGGTAAAGGTTATGTGGGTGAACTTCCAAAAATGCTTGTGGAAGGTCTGTTGTTTTAATTACTGTTGTTTTACTCATTTAACAATCCTTACCAATCCTCTAGCCCCATTGTGACCAGGAATTGAACCTTTTAATACTAAGATGCCATTTTCAGCATCAAATGACATTACTTCATTTTTAACAGTGACTTGTGAGTTACCGTAATGTCCAGGCATTTTTTTACCTCTCATTACACGACCAGGCCACTCNGCATTACCAATTGAACCGATACGTCTACCGAATCTGTGTCCATGAGAACCAGGTCCGCCACCAAAGTTATGACGCTTCATACCACCGGCAAAACCTCTACCTTTAGTGTTAAGTGAAGTTTTTACCGTTGCAGTTTCAGCCAAGATTGCTGTGCTTAAATCACCTGCTTCTGTACCTTCAGCCACTTCAATAGTCATAAATTTGTTAAACTCTTTAGATACACCAAATTTAGTCTGTTGACCTTCAATGCTCTTATTAAGTTTTTTACTTGAGTTATATGCAACAAGTGCTTTACCGTCTTCTTTCACTTCACAAACTTTCGTTTCAATGACTTTCAGAAGTGTAACTGGAACAGCTGGTACATCAACAGTTCTGCTCATACCAATTTTTTCTATAATAAATTCCATTCCCTACTCCTACTTGTCCATTGATCTGATTTCAACTTCGATTTCAGGTGCTAGATCCAACTTCATAAGTGAATCAATAGTATCTGAAGTAGCCGAAACGATGTCGATCATTCTTCCGTGAATTCTGATCTCAAACTGCTCACGAGCGTCTTTGTTGACGTGTGGTGATTTGAGAACCGTATAACGCTTAAGTTTAGTTGGCATTGGAATTGGCCCTCTAATCTCTGCACCTGTACGTTTAACTGCATCTATAATAGCAGCAACTGATCTGTCTAATACTCTGTGATCGTAAGCTTTAAGCTTTAATCTAATTTTTTCCATATTTTACCTTTAAAAGAACTCGTTAGTACGTGCCTAAAACACAGGGTTTAAACCCTCTAACATAAATTTAGGAACGCGAATTATACCCAAAGTTTTTGAAAGGTACAATACTTTTTAGTCTAAAAACGCTACAATACTGAAAAATACTTCCTTTTAATAAGGAAACATTGTATGGGTAATCATGGAATTATTGGAATATTATCAAAATCAACGTCATGCAACAGAACATTATATTCCTAGAAAATGTCAATTACCACACCATGGTGACATTAACCTCTATGGCGTACGTGGTGCAGGCAAGACCGCTATGCTCTTGGATCTCTTGCAAAAAGAAGATGAAGAGTCAACCCTGTATATCGATTTGGAAGATCCTAATCTTATTTTCAATACACTTTCTACACTTTCATTACAACAGTACATAGACCGTAAAGGTATCACACTACTTGTGCTTGATCATTACACACAAGGCTATCTTTCCCATTTTCCAAATGTACAGAGGCTTATTGTTCTCTCGCGCAGAGGACTTGATAAACAAGATCTTTTCCCTGTTGAACTTTTTCCTCTGGACTATGAAGAGTTTCTTGCCTTTGAAACCAGTGCAGCACAAAGCAGTGGCTTTAACCACTTTTTACGCTCAGGCACCTTGCCTCAAATTGCCAAATCACAAAAAACCAATATCCAAGCTATGAAAACCTTTTTACAAAGCGCCTTTGATGAGAACGAAAAAAAGCTACTTATGATCCTTGCCCAACACCATACCAAGCACCTTAGCACTTATCAGATATATACATTTGCAAAAGAGAAGTTTAAAGTTTCAAAAGACTGGCTCTATAAAACAATGAAGCTTTTTACTGAAGAGAAACTCGTTTTATTTATCGAAGACCGTTACCAGAAGTCTGGGAAAAAAATGTTGCTTTTTGATTTTGCTTTTGCCAAATACCTTACTATAGGACAGCCTTTTATTATACAGTTTGACACGATGATTGCCTTAGCCCTTTTGAAGCACCGCATAAAGGTGCAAACACTGGGTATTCATGGATACATAACCACAAAGGATGAACTTATCATCCCTGCGCCCTTTGAAAGCGAAGAGAGCCTTTGGGTCAAGTCTCAAAGCAAGTTTTCCATCTATAAAAAATATGGCATCAAAAAGATAACCATCGTCACCGTTGCGAACACCTATGAATACACGATAGAAAAACTACATTTTGAAGCCATCCCTTTTAATGAGTGGAGTGTCATCAACACGGAAGAATAAACGCCTAACTATAAGCTAGCTTTAGCTAAAATTCGCATGCCTCTTTTCAGACCTGTGCAACGGTTCTGAGAGATAACGGGTCAGGATGGGAACATAGCAGCCCACCTTTCTTTACTGTGTGCCGCAGGGATCTGGGGAGGGGTGCTACACTACGTATCTTATCTTCAACCAATAACTAAAAACTATTTTTTACTTATTGAAACAAGATATTTATTTTTAAAATGTGACAAGTCACATAAGCCATCTGCTGAAGATAACTCAGCATTAGCGCAGCTTTCTTGGACTTTGTTCAAAAAGTGTTCCATCAATGATTGAGAGGTGTCCGAGTGGTCGAAGGTGCAGACCTGGAACGTCTGTGTGGGGTAACTCACCGAGGGTTCGAATCCCTTCCTCTCAGCCAGACTGCATCGTAAATACTATTCAATCGTACCCATACAATTTAACTTTATACCATTTTAGTTGCTTCTTTATACACTCTAGCTTTATCTTTTTCTATACTAAAAAATGCCAGCATATTTCCCAGAGCACCTATGACCAGTCCATCGATGCCTAAAGGGGCACTAAGTAGCATATTCCATACTAGCGTGAAGGTGATGCCTGTGGTTGCTCCTACGATGAAGCGGTTTGTGCTGACATAAAACCCTAAAATAGCTGCCGCCAAAGGGATAAGCACAGTAGGTGCCCAAAAGTTGTAAGCGTAAATTAAAATACCGATAATACTTTCAATCGATAACGCAAAGATAACAGCCAAAATACCCACAAAAAGTGTTACACCTCTTGCATAAGACAACTCTTTTTCGTGAGAAAGGGGGACTTTTTTTATGGGCTTTACGATGTCATTGATAAAGGCAATGGAGGCAGCATTGAGAAATGAATCGGCTGAAGACATGACGATAGAGATGATCGCAGCGATGACAATGCCTTGCATAACTGGATGTAAAGCTTCTTTAATCACATAGGGCATGGCATAGTTTGCATTGATATCGGGGTTAATAGAGAGTGCAACGATACCAATAAGCCCCGTAATGGCAAAAAAAGGTATAGAAAACAGTCCACTAAACAGTGTTCCTCTTGAAACATCTTTTGAAGTTTTACCTATAAGCAACCTTTGAATATACGGAGGAACCAAAGTTTCACCCAGTAAAAATGTGATAAATAATGCTACAAGCGTAAGAATGGCAAGAGGTTCTGTAGGTAGAGAAAGGTGTGCTTCGGGAATTCGTTTGACCATATCTTCCCATCCACCTGCATATTCTATGCCCATAAATAAGGTCAAAGGAATACCGATAGCCAAGACAACAAACTGTATCACGTCGGTCCAAATAACTGATTTCATACCACCTATGGTTGCATAGGTAATGACGATACCACATCCGATGATAATACCCCAAAATCTTCCGATTTCTAAGAAGAGATCAAATATATACCCTATGGCACCAACCTGAGCCCCAAGGATACCGGCACAAAGCATGACACCAAAAATACCTGTAAATATTCTTGCATTTTTACCATAATGTGGTTCGATAATGTCTCCTACGGAAATGGCTTCTGGATATCTTATCATACGAGGAGCTATATACTTAGCAACAAGTATCTCTTTTAAACTAAACCCCCATAGTGCCACTATATTGGAAACACCAATTAAAAAAACTTTTTCTGCATTTCCCAGTGAAAACCCACCACCGATAAACGATGCCGAAAGTGTGGCAAAGATAATCAGTGAACCAAAAGACTTACCTGCTGTAGCATACTCTTTTAAGCCGGTGATCCCTTTACCTGCCCATACACCTACAAGAAGTACTACCAATAGATAGATGATGATGATTGCATTTTCCATAAATCTCTCCTTTTATTTTTTGATTGCAGGATCTTTTTCGACTTCGTCAAGATCCTGCTTGGTCGATTTAATCGTTCCCATTTCAAATGCATGTGTTTTTAACAAGGCAAGATTGACATCATAAAGCATATCTAATTTCATCGTCCCTCTCTTAAGTACAAGATCCAATACATGCCCTCCAAATTGTTTATCTTCACTGATAAAATGGAAGTGGTATCCCGTGACATTGACTTTTGAGAAATACGTTGGCATATAATACCCAATCAGTGTCCCTCGTATATGCTTGGCTTCAAAAAAGTTCTGTTTCTCCCTAATGTACTGGGCAAGTGCTGGATACGGTTTGGATGCTTTGGGCTCGCTTCGTGTTTTGACAAAATCAAACAAGCCGTCAATTTTAAATGCACAAGGATAATTTTGGCACAAGCTCTCTGTATCTAATGTTTTTTTCAAGTTTTCATAGGAAGAGATATCGTGTATTTTTCTTTCTGATTCAGGTTTAAAAAAATGTATAGAAGCAAAAGGTACACCTAACGTATCTTCTGCTACCCGTACTTTTCCTGTGCCTTTGACTTGATAGACGATGCCATCCTCTACAACCATCTCCCCATCGATACC
>JGI11705J14877_10000559_pt1 | contig 23131 bp, 23 predicted proteins | sample Etolaghawater15m_FD_14877 | JGI IMG/M metagenome (IMG submission 14877)
TACTATAATATTATTTTTTAATGTTAAATTATATATATTATTGTATAATATATTTAACTTTAATTACAAAAAGGAAAATAGTTGAAAAACAATAATAAAATTGCTTTTTTTAAAACTGGTTCTTTTTCAAATACAAATGAGAGTGTTTACAAAGTATTAAAAATTGAGTTTCCTGATTATGAAATAGACGTAATTGATCTTTGGGAAGAAAAACTTGTTAATTATAAATCATTTAAAAATATATTTCATGCTTTTATTGAATATGGCTTTAGCATGTTGTATTCAAAAAGAAACCTCAATTATGGTTTAATTTGTAATTCGTATATATTTGGTTTGGTAAAAAAGAATATCAACAACGTTTATGGTAAAAAAGAATATCTGTTTACATTTCAGACGCAATCTCAATTTGATATGAGTATAAAAGGAATAAAAAATTTTGTCTATACAGATCATACTGCAAAAGCATCACGATTGTACCCTGATTATAATATAGTAAAAGAATCTCGTAGCGAAAAATGGTATGAATGTGAGAAAAGTATTTATAGTAATGCAACTATAAACTTTACAATGAGTGGTGACATTTCGCGTTCAATGATTGAAGAATATGGATGTAATCCTGCCCAAGTTATTTGTGCAAATGTTGCTCCGAATGCACAAATTCCACAGAATATAGAAGTGAAAAATGATAAATACATACAACCACATCTTTTATTTGTGGGAAAAGAATGGGAAGAAAAAGGTGGACTAATTCTTTTAGAAGCTTTTGAAAACATTTCTAAATTTTATCCTGAGACTAAGTTGACAATTGTTGGTTGTACTCCTGAGATAAAGACTGTAAACTGTAATGTGGTTGGAAGAGTTCCCGTATCAAAAGTTGGTGACTACTTTGCAGATGCTTCAATATTTTGTCTTCCAACTCCAAGAGAGGCATTTGGTATTGTTTTTTTAGAAGCTATGGCCTATTATTTACCTGTAGTTGGCACTAATATTGGAGCTATTCCAGAGTTTATTATAGAAAATAAAAATGGATTCATGTCTAATGTTGGTGATGTCGATGGATTTACTAGAAATATTCTCAAATTAATCGAGTCTCCTGAAAAATGTCAACAGTTTGGTGAATTTGGGCATAAGTTATTTTTGGATAAATATACTTGGGATAATGTAGGGTTTATAATAAGAACAAATATTATAAACTCTTTAGAAAAATAAATAAACTTGAAATGGAACAATAGTAAATGAAAATACCTGTAATAGGAACAGCTGGTTTTATCGGCCATGCATTGGCAAAAAAACTTTTAGATTTTTGTGATGAGTTTGTGGGACTTGATAATATTAATGATTATTATGATGTAAATCTGAAATATGGAAGATTAGATGAACTAGGTATTTCTCGTCATTCTAAACTTGATATGGTACAAATATTTTTATATAGAACAAAATAATTAATACAAATGTGGAGATATCTTAATTTATGATGACAAGTTTATGAGTAAAAATAAAACCTTATTATCGAACACTATATCATTGTTTATCTTAAAGGGATCAGATTATATACTTCCATTAATTTTGTTACCATATTTAGTTAGAGTATTAGGAATCGAATATTTTGGATTATTAGCATTCGCAACGGCGACAATTAGTTTTTTAAGAGGTGTAGTTGCATATGGATTTGACCTGTCTGGAACGCAACAAATTGCTACTCATATAAATAATCATGATAAGCTTATTAGAATTTTCAGTGCAATATTAATTGTGAAGTTTTTACTAGCTACTCTAATGTTTTTTATATTAGTCTTTTTATTACTATTTATAGATAAGTTTCACATATATTGGGAAGTTTATTTATTTACTTATTTGATCATTTTAGGAGATGTCTTTTTTCCAGCATGGTACTTTCAAGGAATTGAAAAGATGAAGATAATAACATATTTAAGGTTATCTTATAAATTAATTTTTGTTGCCAGCGTATTATTATTTGTAAATCAGCAACATGATTATGTGCTAGTGCCGTTATTTGACTCGATTGGAGCTATTGTGGCTGGTGCTATTTCTTTATATATTGTATTTAAAAAATATAATATAAAATTAATACTTCCATCTTATTCAGAAGTAATGTTTCAATTTAAAAATGGATGGCATATTTTTCTTTCACAAATTTCCGTCTTAATGTATACATCAATAAACACTTTTTTGTTGGGTGTATTGACTACAAATGAGGCTGTCGGTTTTTATTCATTGGCGCATAAAATATATTTAGCCATTCGTGGATTATCAGGTCCTGTTATTCAGGCATTATTTCCATTCTTGTCAAAACTATATAATAAAAACAAATCTGACTATTATCAGAAAACTAAAAAAATAAGTATTATATTTTTTAGTATTTTACTTTTATTTTCTCTTATAACATACATGAACAGTTCCTATATCGTTAGGTTAGTGTCAGGAAATCAACTAGTAGAATCCATTGCTGTTTTAGAAATTTTAGTTTTTGCAATACCTTTTGCAATAGGTAGTTTTTATTCTACTTTATTAGTCATTAAGTCAGAGGACAAAATATTATTAAAAATTACTTTTATAAGTATGCTTGTAAACTTGGTTTTAGTATTTCCCTCAATTTATTTATTTGGTATTTACGGGTTGGCATGGCAATTTGTAATTGTTCAAATAATACAATATATATTACAAATTAAATACAATATTGATATTTGGAGAAATTAAATGAAAAGAATTATCAAAAAAGTCTATTATAAATTAATTAGTGCAAACAAGGTTGCGGAACTAGAAGGGGTTAAGTTTGGAAAAAATTGTTATTTTAGAACAAAAAATTTTGGTAGTGAAGCCTATTTAATTAAAATAGGGGATAATGTACGAATAGCTGGTAATGTGAACTTTATAAATCATGATGGATTGAGTGTGATTAGAACGAAATATGAAAAATATAAAAATATTGATAATGTTGAAAAAATTACTATTGGAAATAATGTATTTATTGGGTTAGGTGCTATTATTCTTAAAGGTACTACGACTGAAGATAATATAATAATAGGAGCTGGAAGCTTAGTTAAAGGTCATTTAAAGGCAAATAGTATTTATGCTGGAGTACCTGTAAGGTATATATGCTCATTAGAAGATTATATTAATAAAAATAAATATAATTTTACTGATACAAAACATTTAAATGAAATAGATAGAAGAGAATATTTTGAAAAAAATATACTTGGTTAGTCAATAAGTATTCTATATTGCTTGCAAAATTAATAAAAAAGAAATTATATGGTTAGAACAATTAATTTATCAATTGAAAAAATGAAATATTATGAGAAAATAATCCTCCTAATGCTCTCTTTTTTAATAGCTACGGAAGGTATTTTTGTTGGAATAAAAATGTCCATAATTGATATTCATAGGTTTATTGAAATTATTATTTTTTTGTATTTCATTAATACTATTATATATGAAATAAATCATAGTAAACTATTACGAATTATATTTAGGTTTCAATTATTCTTATTTTTATTATTATCTTTAAAGCTTTTTACTGTTACATTTATATATGAAGAAATTTCAACGTCAATATTCTGGGATATGGCTAGACTTTTTTTGATGTTTATGTTGTTTTACTTAATATTTATATATTTAAAATATATGAAAAATGGACTTCGAATTATTTTGCTATTTAATTTTCCAATAATGTTGATTGCGTTTATGCAATTTAATCTTTTTCCTTTCAGTGATTTTGCATGGGATTTTAAAAACACTTATTTTGCTAATAATTCAGTTGATCTTGCAATGAGTAATGATGCTGATACACAAACTGCGTTTAGAACAAGAGTTATCGGACTGTATGGATTTTCTATTCCACTAGCATACATTTTATCTGTAAATATGATCATGACTGCCTACTTGTATTTAAAAAGTAATAATTTCATATATATATTATACCTAGTATTTTTAGGTGTGATCTCTATCTTTACGTTAACAAGATCAATTCTTTTAAGTTGGTTTGTAATAATGAGCTATATTTTATTTAAATTTTTTAAAAATACCAAATTTTCTACTAAAGTTGTTTCATTTATAATATTATTAATATTTTCTATATTTGCAGTAAACCAATTTACATCGAATTCATCATCATTTAATAGACTTAGTGGTGTTGAGGATGCTTCTGCTGCAGGAAGAATTCCATTAGCATTAACAGGAACATACGCAATGGTGAGTTATCCATTTGGGGTATCAAAAAACGCTTATGATGATATCAAAAAAGAAATGTTTCAGATATATCATCAAACAAATATTTTAAACTTTACATCGCATAATGGAATAATTCAATTTGGACTAACATATACCTTGATAGGTTTCTTTGTGTTGGCATACTTTTTAATGAATATTTTTAGAATTCTTCGCGATACCTTAGATAAAGAAATGTATATTTTTATGTTGGTTGCTTTTTTTACATATCTTGTTAATGCATTGTTTCATAATAATTTCATATTTGTAGAAGATTATTATTCAATGATTATTCTCGCACTGCTCGTTTATGAATATGATCTAAATACAAAAAATAGAGGATTATTATGAAAACAAAAGTTTTGTTTTTTTTACCCAACTTACATGGTGGAGGAGCTGAAAGAGTTTCGGTGAATATTATCAAGCAACTAGATATTAAAAAATTTGATATTACACTAGTATTAGTTCAAAAAGAAGGAGAGTTTTTAGAACTTATACCAGATTATATAAATATTATAAATTTGAATTCAAAAAAAGTAATGTTTTCAATTTTTTCTTTGAGGAAAGTTCTTGTTGACTTAAATCCAGATATTTTATATACAACTTCATTAAGGACACATATTGTTGTATACTTAGCATTGAAAGGTATAAAAAATAAACCTACCGTTATTAATAGAAGCCCAAATTCTCCAAAATTACTAATTGAAAATAATCAGCTGAGTTACATATGGAAAAAATTATTAGAAAAAGCTTATTTAAATGCTAATATTATTATTGCTCAAACACCGGAAATGCAAAAAGAAATTAGTTCATTGCATCATATAGATGCAGAAAAGATAGTTGTGTTATTAAATCCAATAGATATAAATACAATGGAAAAAAAAGTTGAGAGCACGATCAATCCATTTAAACCAGAATTTATTAATGTAATTGCAGCGGGAAGGTTAACGGAACAAAAAGGATTTGATATATTAATTAAAAGCTTTGAAAAAGTAATTTCAAAAAATAATAAATTTAGATTGCATATTATTGGGCATGGTTTGTCTAAGGAAAAAGAGACATTGGAATCCTTGATATCATCCTGTAATATGAATGAGTATATCAAGTTATTGGGATTTCAAAAAAATCCATATAAGTTTTTTTATTATTCAAATTTATATGTTTTATCATCGAAATGGGAAGGTCTCCCTAATACAGTTTTAGAAAATTTATATTTTCATAAACCGATAGTTGCAACACGTTGTATACCATATATGGATACGTTAATAAATGATGGTAAAAATGGACTTCTTGTTGCTGTTGCAGATATTGAAGCTTTGGCTTTAGCTATCTTAAATTATAAAGTAATAGATACTAGTTTTGAAACTATAAAATTTGATAGTTCAGCGATGGAAAATATATTTTTAAATCAAAGAAATCATTAGCCTTTAAACAGTACTTTATATAGAAGAGAAGCAAATTTTACTTATCCTCTAAATAAATATAAACTCATTATTTATAATGCGGTGATAATATTGTAGTCTTAACCATAGGGATTGTTTTCTTTGATATATTCTGTAACTGTTTTATTTCTAAATCCAATGAATCCATATTTGCTTCATCAATTGTTTTGTAATTATGGTTTTTTGTACCATTTAAATATTCGATAGAGTCATAGAAATAGTTATTCTCAATATCAATAATAGATACGTTGTCATTTAGTATTGGATCATCATGATAACTAGGGTATGATGTTCCATCTGATAGAATAGCAATATTGTTTTTATAGGTATTTCCATACCCTACATTATAAAATTTAAAGAATGAACCTTGATTTGAACTATTGCTTTTTACATTATAAAATAAATTATTCTCAAAAATTATTTTTTCTGAGTTGTATATAAAGACACCATATGTTTCTTTATCCTGAGGATTGACAATATTTAGATTAGCAAAAATATTATTCTGTATTGACCAGTTACTTGCTGCGTAAGGCATGGGGGCTGGAGAACTAATTGCTAAAGCAGATTGAGAATCAAATATTACATTATTGTTAAATAAAACATTATATATTCCAAAATGTGCAACAACCGCTGTACCCATCCCGGCACTAATAGACGCCGAAGCTGTAGTATCACTTTCTTGATAACCATATATAATATTGTTTGTAATAATTAATGGCTCATTATAATGGCTGGAACCAACTTTTAAGTCAATTGCATTTTCTGCAATCATGTAGAATCCCGTTGCATTGTAGCCATAGTTTTTATAGTTTCCATTGGTGTAAGCTTGACCATCTATCCAAATCCGGTTACTATCAATAATTGTATTATTATAATAAACATCAATTATTCCAGAATTTTTAACGGTTTGAATGCCATCTCCAGCATTTCTTATATCGTTATTTAATATTTTAGTTCCAAAAACTTTTGCTCCTTCAATATTTGTATTAATAGCAATACCTACATTATCGTTGACCCTGCCTTCGTGAGTCATATGATTAAGATACGAATTTTGAATTGTATTGTTATGACATAAATTCTTTATTAAGATACCATAATAGTAATCTTTTATATGGATCTGATTTAAAATATTATTTGTTGATTGGTTTGTAAATATGAAAGAACCATACGAATGATCATTTATATTTGATAAACGATTTATTATCCAATAATTCGCATTATCAAATGTAAGTGATATATTCGCTTGCTCTTCAATTAAGAGCTTGGATGGATGAACTGATGAAGTTGGATTATCAGGATCATGCAATGATATAGTTCTTACTTCTTCTTCTGTTCCACTAGTGTTAAGAACTATTCTATTTCCACTATAGTCGCCTGCTTGTATATAAAAATGCTTAATATGTGGATTGTTTAGAGCAGAGCTATTCCAATTAGCATTCGAAGGTGTGATTAAAATATGTGTATCGTTATTTGCATCATATACTGGGATGTTAATTTCTTCTAAATAAATGGATGGATCTACTATTCTTGTTGTCGGAATTATGGGCGGTGAACTTATTATATTCTTCACTTGTGTTGTTGAAGTAGAATTATTTTCTAATGAAAGGTAAAAATTACCATTAATACTACTATCCTCAAGTAAAATATCTTTATAATTTGGAATATTTATAGTAATGTTACTCATATTATTTTCAGGAGACTGAGCATAAATCAACCATTCTCTATTGGGACTCTCGCCTTTCACAAGTGCAAAAGCCCACACTTTAATACTAGAGCTTTCGGTCCATGGCCTTGTTGGATTAGCATCCACATCTAGTAAAAACCATCTAGGATCATCTTTATATTGTGCCGGTATATTGCGGTTAAAATTACTTTCTCCATTGCTTACTAGTTTTCCATTTTTCCAGAAATCTGAGAGTATGTCACTATTGTATATAAGTTCTACTGAGTCTGACATCTCATTAAAAAGTGGCTCCATCTCCTCTAGCATGCTATTTGGTGAATTTTGACGAATTATACTAGGGCGTAAAAACCAGAGTCCAAATTGAGTGAGTCCTCTGTAAAGGGCAGGATCTGTCATGTTGGAATTGTGAGTGATGCTTAACTGCTGTATAAAATTTGGATTATTTCTTTTGGCTTCTTGAAGCATAAAAGGGAGGTTGTTGAGTGCTATTTGCGGTGCATTTATGTTGGCATAATCCATATCTTTTGTGAGATCAAAGCTAACACTAGTACCGTCCCCTGCTAGAGGAGATATATCTAAATATTGCTTTGTAAGCGTAGAGTTGATTAACCATGTTGAGATCTGCCCAAGGTCGTCCGAAAAATCATCATAACTTATGAATTTAATATTATTTTTCCAAGATTCTTGCGTAAGTCCTTGTTTAAATCCAATATGCATTTGACGGTATTTTTCTATCCATTGTGCCCCAATTAATGTACGTTTATAAGCATCATTTTTATCTTGCGGATAGTTTTTCATATAACGAGAAGAAGTGTCGATGTCACTCCAGTAAAGTCTAGAAGCTCTATCTTTATTGATAAATAGCACCAACGGTGGGTTAGGATACCACTCTTGGATTTGTGTCATCAGTGCTGTAGAAGTCCATTGTTCTCCTATCTCATTCCAAAGATTATTTGGTCCAAAAGGACTTAGTCTATCTAAAACATTGCCTTGCATATCTACAACATTTGGATTTTCACTTTTTGCCAAAGTTTTGTAGTAACTGTCTTTTGTAAGTGCAGATTCTGGAGCAGGAAGTATAAACACTAAAGGAAGTTGAAGCTCTGCTGCTTTTTTAATAGACTCTTCATAATAGGCATTGCCTATTGTATTTGAGTAGTAAGGATCAAGTTCCCAAGAGACAAGCACATGTTCACCTTTTTCTAATCTGCTTAACATATATGTCGGATTCATAGCATCTGCCTCACCAATATCCCAATGTGCCATAAGGGGCAGGGGAGAGTAATCGGAACCTGAAAATGCCTTCAATGCTTGAGATGTTACAACTGCAGCCATCTCACTGATATTTGGACTTGCTGCGGTTACTATATCACCTATGGAAATTGGTAAGGCTCCTGTATAGTTAAGAGCAGTTGCGTTTGTTACTAAATCTTGTTTCATCGGAGGTATATGTTCTTTTTGTAAATAAAATAGAGTGGCTGTAATTATAAATGCAAGGCTTAAACCTAGAGTTAAGTATTTTACAAACAATTTGTTCATTTTTCTAACTCTCCTTTGTTCTATGTGAGTATGTAAATGATGGTAGTTTTTCATTGATATTCTTTTCATCTTTTTAGCCTTGTGTAGTTCTTTGCATATATGTCAATGCTGGCAGTTCTGCTATTTTTGTCGTAAGGTTACTCTGTGCTGTGATATAGTTAACAGCTTTTAGTTGAGAATCTGGGTCTTGGGCGAGTCTTGCTGTTATGACATCGGCTATTATATTATCTATATTTTCAAACGAGAGTCCAGCTAAATTTGTAGTTGAAGATAGGTGAGTAGCTAATATTGATAATGTCTTTTCTGTGAGTGTTATACCATTTAGTGGCTGTGCATCTTCATCTAGTGATTGAAGTATCATTGATAATTTTGTTACTTCTGAGTGAATAGTAGCCCCGCGTGCAACTCCGAGTAAATCTTGAATATAAAATGTGTTGTCAATAGTTTTTTTTTGTATTTCACCTATTTTGTATTCACCTAGGTAAACACTCATAGGAAAGTTTGCACACACAAAAGAACCATTTTGTGCTGTTTTAGATTCAGATGAAGCACATTTTACTGTTAATCCCTCAACTGAGCTTGTATCAGCTATATTTAAATAGCTTGTTTGAATTGTTCCTAAGGACAAAAGCTTTTCACTGGATGTTTCACCCTCTCCACCACCACAAGCACTTAAAAGTACTACCAGTATTGAAAAAAATATTGATTGTATTGATTTGTTTTGCATACAATACTCCTAAATAAAAATATGTGAGATAGATATAAAAAAGGAAAAGTAAAATATTATACTGGCGGTCTGGCAATCTCAGAGAGACTCATGACTTTCCGAACTTGCTTCGCAACAAGGTTAGGCTTTGCAGGATTTGAGTACCTATCTATGTTGCAGTCTATCACAGAACAGTAAACGCATAATGAAGCATTTGAGTAAGATTTCGAGTCTTTATTTTTTTGACAGAGCTTTGCTCTATCAATGTTTCAAAAAGTATTTATTCTTAAGGTGCTTAATATCCTTGAGGATTTTTAGTTTGAAAATTCCATGTATCACTACACATCTCCTGAAGTGAATATTGGGCTTTCCAGTCTAAAATTTGCTCTGCGTTTATAGGATCTGCATAACAAGCTGCTATATCTCCGTCTCTGCGTGGAACAATCTTGTAAGCAATTTTATGACCCGAAGCTTTTTCAAATGCTTTTACTACTTCAAGAACACTGTAGCCTGTTCCTGTACCAAGGTTGATCGCAGTACATCTGGGAGCATCAAGAGCTTGAAGTGCTTTGAGATGACCTAGAGCTAAGTCAACAACATGAATGTAGTCTCTTACTCCTGTACCATCAACTGTGTTATAATCATCTCCAAAAATACTTAGTGTTTCACGTCTCCCGATTGCTACTTGTGCTACAAATGGCATGAGGTTATTTGGAACTCCTTGCGGATCTTCACCAATAAGCCCACTTTTATGTGCACCAACGGGATTAAAGTAACGCAAAATTATGATTTTATAAGTAGAATCACTCAGGTAAAGATCACGAAGTATCTCCTCGATCACAAGTTTAGTTTGCCCATATGGATTTGTAGTTCGTAGAGGGTGTGTCTCATCAAGTGGAAGATATTCTGGGTCTCCATATACTGTTGCAGAAGAGCTAAATACAAGTGATTTTATATTATTGCTTTTCATCGCACGGAGTAAACAGAGTGTCCCTTGAACATTGTTGTCATAATACTCTAATGGATTGCTGACTGATTCACCGACTGCTTTAAGGCCTGCAAAATGGATGACAGCTTCACATCCTTGCATAGCCTTAGATAAAGCTACTTCATCACGAATATCGCCTTGGATAAAAGTGATTTTAGAAGAAGTTATTGTTTCTACTCGCTGAAGAGCTTCTATTGAGCTATTAGAAAGATTATCAAAAACTTTAAGAGTAAATCCTGCGTTTATAAGCTCTACACATGTGTGTGTACCAATGTATCCTGCACCGCCAGTGATGAAAATTTTCATTTATTCTCCAGTTTAATATGTGATTTTTTTGTTTTTTGAGTTTTTATACTCTTTCTTCGTCGTAATCTTTGGTCAAATAAATTTAAAAATACAAAGAAAAGTAAAATGAAAAGCGTGACAGTTAAAAAATCATTATCTTCTCTGAGTTGAAATCCTAAAATAGAAAAAATTATTTGTATACAAACAAGTAAAATAACTGTGAAACGTACATCACCTTTTACGTTGAGAAGAAAATGATGCATATGATTTTTGTCGGCCTTAAAAATAGATTGTCCTCTTTGTGAGCGACGTCTCATGACAACAAAGGTATCAAGAATAGGTAGAGCAATAATAAATAATACAGAAGCTGGTGAAATGTACTCTATTGATTTAATGCTTAATATGGCGATCACAAATCCTAAAGTCAGTGAACCGCTGTCTCCCATAAAAATTTTTGCTGGATTCCAGTTGAAAAGCAAAAAAGCAATGACTCCCGCAATAAAAGAGAATGAAAGTGTGATGAGTAAAATATCATTATAAACCATTCCAATAGTAAAAAAAGTACTTAACATTACAAATGAGATACTTCCTGCAAGTCCATCTAGCCCATCAATGAGATTAAAGCCGTTTGTAAAGCCTGCTATGGCAAAAAAAGTAAAAGGAAAGATTAAAAACCAAGGCAATACCAAATCATGAGAAAAATAATTTCCTAAATAGTTAATAGAAATACCATCTTGGTATATTAGAATTGTTGCAAAAAAGAGTACTATAAATTTTAGTCGCGGAGAAACATCATTTCTATCATCAAATAGGCCAACTAAAAATACTAATAATATAGCTATATATATGTAGATATAGGATGTGAAATATTCAAAGTTGAAAAAGAGTGTTGTAATAAATACAGACAAAAAAATAGCAATACCAGCACCACGAGGAATCGTATGCGTGTGCGCACTTCTTTCATTAGGGATATCCATTAACTTTAAAAACTCAGCTTTACGGATTATAATCATGTGTAAAAGTGTAGAAATAATAAATATTGTTATTAAAAGTGAAATATGCATAATGAAATTTTAGCATATTACTCTTAAAAATTAATATATCATACTATAGGTTTAGAAGCATATAACTTTTTTTGATATAATTGCGCCAGTTAATAATATAGGACACATTTTGAAGTTTACAAATGAAGAATTGAAACAGAAAATTAATGCATTAAAAAGTAAATTAAGTGTCACGGTTGTGGCTCACTATTATCAAAGAGATGAAGTTTTTGATATTGGTGATATTACTGGAGACTCTTTAGAACTTGCAACGAAAACTAGAGATGACGATGCAGAGTTTGTACTGTTTTGTGGTGTAGGTTTTATGGGGCAGAGTGTAAAAGTTTTAAGTCCAAATAAACGTGTTGTAATGCCAAAAATTGCATGCTGTGCAATGGCGAGTATGATAGATGGCATGCAGTATGAAAACGCAGTAAAAGCTATGAATGCAGCAGGCATAACAGATGAGAATATTTTACCTATTACATACATTAACTCAAACGCAGAAGTAAAAGCCAAAGTTGGTGAGATGGGTGGACTTGTTTGTACGAGTTCAAACGCTAGGATGATTATTACCAATGCACTTAAAGAAGGCAAGAAGATTCTTTTTGTTCCAGATAGATGTTTAGGACAAAATATTGCAAATCAGATGGGCTTAAAATCTTGTGTAATTGGTGATGGAAGTGATTTAAACGCAGCGGACATAATTTGTTTTGATGGTTTTTGTTCTGTGCACCAACTTTTTTCTGTAGATGATATCGCATTTTATAGAAAAAAATATCCTGGAATTTTAGTTGCTGTGCATCCTGAATGTGATCCATCAATCTGTGATGCGTCTGATTTTGTTGGTTCAACTTCTCAACTTATCAAATACATCAAAGATTTAGACCCTGAACAAAAAGTGGCAGTTGGAACAGAGTTTAACATGGTAAATCGCTTAAGAGATAAAAATACTTACATTTTATCTTCTACAAAACCTGAGTGTCCAACTATGAATGAAACGACTTTAGAAGATGTCTATGTGACTCTTAAAGCGATAGATGATGGTGAACCTATTAATGAAATACACATAGATGAAAAAACGCAAAAGTGGGCAAAAATCGCTCTCGAGAGAATGTTGACATTATGATAGAGTCATTTGTTAGAGCTGCTTTAGCTGAAGATGTTGGACGTGGTGATTTGTATGCTTTGGTGGAACCTGCAGTAGATTCGCTAAAGCGGAGATTATCGCAAAAAGTGATGGTGTAGTTGCAGGTGTTAAGTATATAGATGTGTTAGCAAAAATTGAAGATATAGAGATTGTATGGGGAAAGCATGATGGTGAGAGTTTTGTCAAAGGCGATGTTATAGCAATACTTAGAGGTGACTCACATACACTTTTGAGAAACGAGAGAACGATTTTAAATATGCTTCTTCATGCTAGTTCAATCGCCACACTTACAAAAAAATATGTGGATATTGTCGCACCTTATAGCGTGAAACTCTTAGATACTAGAAAAACAAGACCACAACTTCGCGTTTTTGAAAAATATGCTACAAAAGTAGGTGGAGCTGTAAATCACAGAATGGGCCTTGATGATTCACTTATGATAAAAGATACACATTTAAAGACCATAAAAGATTTAAATGCATATATCAAACTTGCTAGAAAAAATATACCATTTACAACGAAAATAGAGATAGAAGCTGAAACATTTGCCATTGCTAAAGAGGCTATGAGTGCAGGGGCTGATATAGTTATGTGTGATAATATGAAGCCAGAGCAGATAGTGGAGATTATGGCCTATCGAGATGCAAATTTCCCCTATATACTTTTAGAAGCGAGTGGAAATATATCTTTAGAGACTCTTGAATCTTATGCTAAAACAGGAATAGATGCTATTAGTAGTGGCTCTTTGATTCATCAAGCTAATTGGATTGATTTGTCTATGAAAATGAGTTAAAATTGTGGCCTGTATCTGATAAAGAGTCCTATTTTTCTTTTAAAATATTTTTTTCTTGTAGAAATTCTATTGAGCTAACCCTTAAATAATGATTTTGTTGCTGTAATACTTGCTATTTTAATAGAAAATAGGAAGGAAATCGTTTATAGTATATAATTGCACTTAAGAGTATAATGAGGAAGTGACGGGTGATTTCGCTAGAAGCCATAAAAAACGCAAAACATATTGTCATTTTGACAAGTAACAGCTCTTTTGCGGATGCAAGTGCGTTTTATACATCTCTGTTGAGACTGCATAAAAAAGTATCCATTGTTTGTGAAAAAGAAATCCTCAATAGTAGATTCTCATTTTTGCCATGGTTTGAAAAATTAAGAGGAGTGATTCCAAGTTCTGCTGATTTAGTGATAGATTTAGAGGTGGAAAATGAATCTTTATATGAGTTTTTCAAATCGAACAATATGAGGATTAATCAAAAGATGGCAACAGCTCTGTATGCGAGTTTGTTAGAAAAACTCAATGGCTTTACTATGAGTCGTGTTGATGGCACAACTTTTGCTTTGCTGAGTAAATTCATAGCAGATGGAGCTGATTATAAATTATGTAATAAATTTATAATGAAAAGAGTTTCATTATCTGCACTTAGATTAAAAGCAATCATGCTCAAAAATATGGTTTTGATAAATGATTCAAAAGCTGCTCTTTTTTGTGTAAATGAAGATGATTTTAAATCAAGTGGAGCAAATCTGAGTGAAGCTTTTGTTGCAATGAATGATGCTTTATCTCTTCCATACGTAGAAATGGCTATTTTAATTAATAGTGAAAATGAAATTTTAAAATTAATAACAGAGGAAATATAATTTGAGTTACAATAGAAAAAAATCTCCATTGATTGGAGTACTTATAACAGTTTTAATAGTTGCAGGTGCGTTTTACATCTATTTTTCATCTACATTTGAGAGAAATGAGCCAAAAATTTCTCTTGCGAACAATAGTTATTGGAATCTGAAAAAACCGCTACAAATCAGCATTGATGATGATAGTGGCATTAAAATGTACAAAGTGACACTTAAATCAGCAAGTAATGAAACAAACCTACAATATGAACAGTTTTTAGATCCAAAAAAATCTTTAAATATAGAAGTAAAACCTCCTAGAAGCACTTACTCTATGAAAGATAAAAGCATAAGCATAATAATAGAAGCGCAAGATAGTAGCAAGTGGAACCTTTTAAAAGGTAACAGTGTAAAAAAAATATTTAAACTCACTATAGACAAGCGAAAGCCACAACTCAATATAGTAAGTAATTCTTATAAAATATCTCGTGGTGGTTCAGCACTTGTGATTTTTAAAGCAGCTGATGAGAATCTTGAAGAAATCTATATTCAAGGCAATAACAAAAAAAGATTCAAACCCCAGCCTTTCTACAAGAAAGGTTACTATATTTCACTTCTAGCGTGGCCAATTGTTGATTCAAGTTTTAAAGCAACAGTCATTGCAAAAGATTTAGCTGGAAATATTTCTAAATCTTACGTACCATTTTATCTTAAGGAAAAAACTTATAAAGAATCAAATATTAAGCTTACTGATAAATTTCTCAAGGGAAAAATAGCGCAACTAGCAGAAGAGTTTGAAGAAACGCAAGGCATTAGAGAGCCTATTGAACAGTTTAAAATTATTAATGAAGATGTGAGAGCTAAAAATGAAAAACTTATTCATGAAATCACATCTAAGGTTGAAGATATTCAAATAGATACATTTAAGATAAATAAGATGTATCCACTTAAAAATGCTCAAGTTGTAGCTGCGTTTGGTGATCACAGAAAGTATTCATACAATGGTTCCCAAGTAAGTGAATCCTATCACTTAGGTTTAGATTTGGCAAGTAATGCAATGGCAGACATAAAACCGCAAAACGGTGGAGAAGTTGTTTATAGCGAATACAATGGTTTGTATGGCAACATGCCAATTATTCACCACGGTTTAGGTTTATACACTCTTTATGGACACTGCTCAAGTGTTCAAGTAGCCAGTGGAGATAATACAAACAAAAATATAACTATAGCAAAAACCGGCAAAAGTGGGTATGCTATGGGGGACCATTTGCACTTTGGAGTTTTAGTTCAAGGTATTGAAGTTCGTCCTCAAGAGTGGATGGATGCAGAGTGGATGAAATTAAATATATATAATATAATAGATAATGCTAAAAAGATAATAAAAAGAGACTAAGGATTTAATATGTATCAAACAACTATAAAAAAATCTGTAGAATTAGTGGGAATTGGACTCCATAAAGGCTCTCCTGTAAAGCTAATCTTAGAGCCATTAGAATCAAATAGTGGAATAGTTTTTTATCGTAGCGATGTTGATGTTTCTATCCCATTGATACCAGAAAATGTTGTAGATACTAAAATGGCTACAGTCATAGGTAAAGATGGCTATGTTATTTCTACGATTGAACATATGCTCTCAGCCGTTTATGCCTATGGAATTGATAACTTAAGGGTTATAGTAGATGCTGATGAAGTTCCTGTTATGGATGGAAGTAGTGCAAGTTTTTGTATGCTTTTAGATGAAGCTGGAATTACTGAACTTGATGTTCCTAAAAAAATTATGCGTATCAAAAAAGAGATAGAAATCAGAGAAGGAGATAAGTATGTAAAACTTTCTCCTTCCCCTGATTTAAAGTACGATTTTACTATTAAGTTTCCTCATCCAGTGATTCAAAATCAAGAGTATGTTTTAGCGTTCACAAAAGAGTCTTATAAAAAAGAAATTGCTCGTGCTAGAACCTTCGGTTTCTTACATGAAGTGCAGTATTTACGTTCAAAAGGTTTAGCACTAGGGGGCTCCCTAGAAAATGCAATTGTATTAGATGAGAAAAAGATTTTAAATCCTGAAGGCTTAAGATTTCCAGATGAATTTGTAAGGCATAAAATTTTAGATGCTATTGGTGATATGAGTCTTATTGGATTCAATTTTATAGGAAACTATGAAGCTATGGCTGGTAGTCACGATTTAAACCATAAACTTACAGTGGCTCTTTTAAAAAATCCAGAAAATTATGAAATTATTGAGTTAGTTGGTGCAAAAACAGCGGAGTTAGAAAAAGCGTATGCCTAAAAAGGTAGATATACTTCTTATCGCTTTAAGTTCTCCTCTTCAAATTGGTATTTATGAGGACAGTAAACTTATAAAAAGTATATTAAGTGAAAAAAAAAGTTCTGATATTCTCCCCCTAATCTATAGGGACTTATTTCAAAAATATAGTGTTGAAAAACTTTTTTTTGCAAATGGACCAGGAAGTTTTATGGCTATAAAAATTGCCTATATATTTTTAAAGTCCTTAAGTATTTTAAAAAATTTACCACTTTATGCAACAGATGCCTTTAAATTCAATAATAATACTCCAATAAAAGCGATTGGAAAGTTATGTTTTGTTAAAATTTCATCAGAAATTAAAACTCAAAAATTAGAAATAGTACCTGAAGCTAGTTTTGTGCTTCCAGATGTACTTGATTATAATGAGTTTACAGCCAATGCAACGCCACTTTATATGATAGGGGCAGTAGGAAGCTAAAGAACTTCCTCTCTTTAAGGGTGAATGTTTTGTGACTAAATATGATTTTAATTTTCTTAAGATTATATGAGATATAAATAGTATAGGAAATATTAGTGATTGTAAGCGTACCAGCAACAAGTGCAAACCTTGGACCAGGCTTTGATTCTTTAGGATTAGCCGTAGATCTTCGAAATCGTGTTGAATTTCATCAATCTAAATTTTTTAGTGTATCCATTAAAGGCGAGGGTGAGAATAACCCAAGATTAAAAGGAAATAACCTTTTTGTCAGTATTTTTAACGATCACTATCTGCGTTTAACAAAAAATAAACAGAATTTTAAATTCACTTTTTATAATCAAATCCCAATGTCTCGTGGATTAGGGAGTTCATCAGCTGTAATTGTTTCTGCAATTGCAAGTGCTCACGAAGCTGCAGGTATTCGAGTTTCAAAACGCCGTATACTAAATCACGCGCTTGTATATGAATCACATCCAGATAATATTACACCCGCAGTTATGGGGGGATTTAATGCAGCTACAGTTGAGAAAAACAAAGTCTTTTCACAAAGAAAGCACCTCCCAGATTATTTAAAGGCTGTTGTAGTTATCCCAAATAAACAGATGAACACAGCAAGAGGAAGAACACTTTTACCGAAGTCTTACTCTAAAGAAAACGCAGTTTACAATCTTTCACATACTGCACTGACAGTTGCTGCATTTTTTAATGAAGATTGGGAAATGTTAAAGTTGGCAACTCAAGATAGATTTCATCAAAAAGCAAGAATGAAAACTTTGCCAGAACTCTTTAGTGTTCAAAAAGTCGCTTATGAGAGTGGAGCTCTTATGAGTACACTTTCAGGCAGTGGTTCTACATTTTTCTCTCTTGTGTATGATGATGATTCAGCTATGATTGCAAATAAATTTAAGCAAAAATTTCCAGACTTTGAAGTAAAGGTTTTGGATTTTGATAATAATGGGCTTATAATAGAGCGATAAAGCCTATTAAATAAAGTAAGATTAAGATATAATGGCGGAAATTTTTAAAATACCTCTTAGAATGTGTATCTCGTGTAGAGAAAGAGATGTTCAATCTAATCTACTCCGACTTCAATGTATTGATGGGAATATAGATTTATTTAAAGGCAGAGGTAGAAGTTTTTATGTATGTAGAAACTGTCTTTTAGAAGAGAAAAAAATCTCTAAATCGCTAATGTATCAATGCAGAAGTGGTGAAAAAGATAAACTTATGAACAAACTAAAGGAGATCATCACTGATGACAGATAAAGTTAGCGTTAAAGAAATTGCAGACGAGCTAGGGATTGCTTCTAAAGATGTTTTAGACAAAGCTAGAAACATGGGTATTGAAGTGAAAGCTGCGCAGAGTAAAGTAAGTATAGAGCAAGCGGAAAGTATTGCTAACTATATTATGAATGGTGAAGATGAACCAGAAGCTCCAAAACCTGATAAAGCGAAAAGTGATACTCCTAAAGATAAAGATCCTAAAAAAACACTTCAAGAGACTACTAGTAAAGCTCCTAAAGTAGAAGAAAAAGTAGTAGCTAAAGTAGAAATTCCTACAAATGAAATTCAAAATGAAGTAATTTCTGAAGAAATAGTTCCTGAAGAAGAAAAAAAAGAAATTGTAAAAAAAGCAGAGAATAAGAGTCCTTTAAAGGTTGTTCAGTCTGGAGCAAGACCATCTATAAAGAAAACAGGTCTCAAGATTGTTAAAAAGAGAAAGCCAAAAGTTGAAGAAAATTACAACTTACCTCAGAAACAGGCATCAGTATCATCATATGGAAAAATGAGTGCTGCAGTTTTAGAAGAATTGGCACAAAAGAAAAAGTCTAAACAGAGTTCACGAAGTGCAAGTAAACAAGAGCAAGGCACGAGAATAGATATCTTTGGCGGTGCAATGAGTGATGTGTCAATGGATATGGATGATCAAGTTACCTTACTTGATTTAAACTCCACAGAAAGAGCTCCTCTACCAGTAGAAGAACCAAGAAAACCTAGAGCTCCAAAACCTGCAGGTAGAAATGCTAACAAAAAACAAGCACCACGTGGTAGAAGAGTTAGAAAAGATACTAGAAAAAAATATACTAAAGAAAAGCAAGTTGATGAAGTTATAACACATGTTGAAATTCCTGAAGATATTCGTGTTTATGAGTTTGCAGAAGCATTAAACCGTCCAATATCAGATATTATTAAAGTTCTTTTTGACCTTGGTATGATGATGACTAAAAATGACTTCTTAGGAAATGATGAGATAGAAATTCTTTCTGAAGAGTTTGAAGTTGAAGTTACTATTATTGACCCTAAAGATGAGTTTACTCATTCTGAAGAAGATATTGAAGAGGATCCAGATGCTACTCAGAGACCCCCTGTTATCACTATTATGGGTCATGTTGATCATGGTAAAACTTCACTTCTTGATGCAATTCGTCAAGCAAAAGTATCTGAGAGTGAGGCTGGTGGTATTACACAGCATATAGGTGCATATACAGTTGAGCAAAATGGCAGAGCTATCACTTTCTTAGATACTCCTGGTCACGCTGCGTTTAGTTCTATGCGTCAACGTGGTACGAACGTAACAGATATTATTGTGATTGTTGTAGCTGCTGATGATGGTGTGAAGCCTCAAACTTTAGAAGTTATTAAACTTGCAAAAGAGTCAGGTGCGCCAGTTATTGTTGCTTTAAATAAAATGGATAAAGAAACTGCACAACCAGATCTTGTTAAAGGGCAAATGGCTGAACAAGGTATGAATCCGGCTGATTGGGGTGGAGATATAGAGTTTATACCTGTTTCTGCTAAAACAGGTATGGGTATAGATGATTTATTGGAAAATATTCTTCTCACTGCTGATGTACTTGAGCTTAAAGCAAATGTAAACGCAATGGCAAAAGCATCTGTAGTTGAATCATCTTTAGAAAAAGGTCGTGGTCCGGTTGCAACTGTGATCGTTCAAAATGGTACACTTAAAGTTGGAGATTTCGTAGTTTGTGGTAGCGCTTACGGCCGTGTTAAAGCAATGTTAGATGAGAACAATAAACTAATAAAAACTTTACTTCCAAGTCACACAGCGGTCATTGCAGGACTGAATGAAGTTCCAAATTCTGGTGAACTTATGATAGCAATGCAAAGTGATAAAGAAGCCAAAGAATATGCTCTTAAACGTCACGAATACGATAGAAATAAAGAACTTTCTCACTCAACTAAGTCAACGCTAGAAGATATGACTTCAATGATTGCAGAGGGCAGATTAAAATCACTTAAAGTTGTACTTAAAACAGATGTTCATGGTTCACTTGAAGCAATTAAGTCTTCACTGAATGAATTAAGAAATGAAGAAGTTAAAGTAAATGTTATCTCATCTGGTGTTGGTGGAATTACTGAAAATGATGTTGAACTAGTGAATAATTCAGAAAACTGTGTACTTCTTGGATTTAATGTTCGCCCAACTGGTTCAGTCAAAGCCTCTGCTAAACAAAAAGGTGTTGAGATTAAAACTTACTCAATTATCTATAAGCTTCTTGATGATATTACTGGAATGCTTACTGGTATGATGGCTCCAAAATATACAGAAGAAAACACTGGTCAAGCGGAAGTTAGAGAAGTATTTAAAATACCTAAAGGTGTTGTTGCTGGTTGTGTTGTTGTTGATGGTAGACTTATCCGTGGCGGTATGGTTCGTGTTATTCGCGATGGCGTTGTTCATTATGAAGGTCAACTTACTTCACTAAAACGCTTTAAAGATGATGTTGAAGAAATTGGTAATGGTTATGAGTGTGGTGTTGTTATTAGTGGTTATGAAGATGTTCAGCCAGGCGATGTTCTAGAAACATTCAAAAAAGTTGAGCAAAAAGTTTCTCTGTAAATGACTGAAGCTCAAATCAAACTAAAGAGAACAGAATCACTTTTAAAAGAGTTGGTTCCTGAAGCTCTTGGATCTTTAAACGACAAAAGACTTCATGACTTAGATATTTTAGAAGTAAAATGTTCCCGGGGTAAAAGTGATGCTAAAGTATATATTAACCCTAACAACTACTCAGAACAAGAGAAGCGTGAGTATTTAAAACTCTTAAAAAATGCACGTCCAATAGTGGAGACATACTGTCTTAAAGACCAAGGTTGGTATCGTTGTCCAAAGTTTACATTTGAATTTGACGAACAACTAGAAAAATCAAAAAATATTGAAGAATTATTTAAACGCATTTCAAAGGATATAAACGATGAGTCTTGAGAGCGATATTAACTCACTAGTTAAATCAGTAGATTTAGAGCTTTATGACACTGTTATTGTTAGCGAACATGAAGAGACTATATACCGTGTTAGTGTTATCTCAGCAGAGATTATTGAGGGCAAACGCAGTGGTGTTTCTTTAGATAAATGTGTTGAATTAACGCACCTCATATCTCCTTTACTTGATGTTACTCCTCCTGTTTCAGGTGATTATAGATTAGAAGTTGGAACTGCTGGAATTGAAAGAAATCTATCTAAATTAGATCATTTTAAAAAATCTATTGGTGAAAAAGTTTCTATTCTTAGTAGTACCAAAGATAAAATTCGAGGAATTTTAAAAAAAGTTGAAGGTTCTAAAATATTTGTTCAGACTGAAGATGAACTTGTAGAGATTGAATTTAACAATGTTAACAAGGCTAGAACATACTACGAATGGTAAAAAAAAGTTATGGTAATCGACGATAACTTTTATATGAGCCTTGCACTTAAAGAGGCTTGGAAATATCAAGGTTTAACTTATCCGAATCCTGCAGTCGGCTGTGCAATTGTTGGAGAAAACGGAGAAATTTTAGCAGTTGAAGCTCATCATAAAGCTGGTGAGGCTCACGCTGAAGTAAATGCATTAAAATCAGCTTATTTTAAACTCACAAATGATGACTACATACTAGCTCTTCATGACTCAACAGATATTCATACTCATTTATTAAGTAATCATAACAATATTTTTGAAAATATAACTCTCTACACAACCTTAGAACCCTGTTCACATTTTGGAAAAACGCCATCATGCGCAAGACTTATAAGTGATTTAGGCATAAAAAATGTTTATGTTGGTTCTTATGACACAAATAAAAAAGCAAAAAATGGAAATATGATACTTCAGATGAACTCATGTCAAGTATATACAGAAGTTTTAAAAGAGGAGTGTGATGCACTTCTTTTACCATTTCATAAAACACTAGATGAAAACTTTGTTTTTTTTAAATGGGCACAGCGTTTAAACGCAACTACAGACGATGGTATTATAAGCTCACAAGAGTCACGTGAAAATGTTCATGCAATGCGAGATGTTTGTGACCTCCTTGTTGTAGGCGGAAACACTGTGAGAGTTGATAGACCAACACTTGATGCAAGATTAGTAAATGGAAAGGCGCCGGATATTTTAATAATCTCTAATGAAAAAGAGTTTGATAAAACTATTCCTCTTTTTGATGTAGCGCAAAGAAAAGTTTTTATAGAAAATAATTTCTCAATACTAGCGAACTATAAAAATATTATGATAGAGGGAAGCTCAAAAATGTTTGAGTTAACTCGTGATATAGTGGATTATTATTTATGTTACCAAGCACCTTCATTTGGTGGACAAAATGGATTTGAAAAATTAGATGATAAATTTGAATTTTTAAATATACGTCAAGTTGGGCAAGATATAATTATGTGGATGAAAAGGATGTAAACAATGAGTAGCC
>JGI11705J14877_10000562_pt1 | contig 23064 bp, 21 predicted proteins | sample Etolaghawater15m_FD_14877 | JGI IMG/M metagenome (IMG submission 14877)
TCAAATATTTTTTAAAATAAAAAAAGTGCAGCTGTGGCAACAATTTCCCGAAAGGCAGAGTCCAATCCATGAAAACAAATGAAAGGACCTGACATGAATGTCGTCGAAATGATCCCCATACTCATCACCAGCGCCAGCGTTTTTGCGGTGATAGCCTATGCAATTTATCTGGAATTCAGGAAAAAAAAACTGCTCAGTGATCAGGTGATGGCCCTGATTGAAAAGGGAGGACAGGTTCCGGACCTGCAGGCGCTGATCCCCCGTCCGAATTATGTTCGCCGCGGCTATATGCTCATGGGTTTCGGCATCGCCCTGACCCTCGCCCTCGCGATGAACGTCAGCTTTGCCAGCGGTGCCTGGGGGCTGCTGTTCATCGGTCTTGGCGGCGCCTATCTGCTGGCGGAGAAGACATCCGAAACCCGACCCTGATCTTTCTTCCGCGGGACGGTTGAGAATATGTTAAATTGCCTGTGGAAGCTTAAACTCAAGCCCTGAGCGGCGGGCCGTTTACCGGCAGCAGAGCTCTCAAACAACGGACATTATGACCCCGGACAGCAGGATCCTCACACTCTACCGAAACGGTTTTCACAGACAGGCTGTGGCACTCGTCATGGAGGTTTACGGAGATTCGCTGTACCGCTGGCTGATGAGTTTTGTAAAAAACCGTGAAGATGCCGATGATCTTTCCCAGGAGGTGCTGATGAGAGTGTACAGAAACCTGAAACATTACCGCGGAGACAGCAGTCTTCAGACCTGGATCTTCAGTATCGCCAGGAATCAGGCCCTCACTTTTCTGTCCGGCCGCTACCACCGGGAGATGCGTGAAGACCTCAGNGCCGAAGCAGACACCGGGCACAGCGCTCATTCGGACAGCGCCTCTGAGGGCATGGACCGGGAGGACCGCCGCCTGCTCCGCAGCAGACTGGCCGCGCTGGACAGCGACCTGCGAACGCCCCTGATCCTGTTCTACTTCATGGAATGCCGCTATGAGGAGATCTCAAAGATCCTCGATATGCCGCTGAATACTGTAAAAGCGCGAATACGCAGGGCGAAGATTCGGCTGATGAAGATCATGCCGGAATATCTCAGTGACCGTGAGTCTCCGTCAACAGGACCACGGGAAGAAAAAGCCGGCGGGGAGGACAGCACAGAAAGGAGACAGCATGCGTGAATGTGAGCGGATGATGGAACTGTATGCACTTCATGGACCGGATGAGCCGCAGCTGCTCACTCATCTGCAAAGCTGCCCTGAATGCGCCGCAATGATCCGTAAGGCTGAAAATTTTTCCGAATTCCTGAGCACCGTGTCCGATCTGCCGCCTGCAGGGCCGCTGCCGGAATCAGGTTCCGACAGCGGAGCTGAACAATTCATAACTGCGGGTCAGGCGCCTCAGAACTCTTCGATGCCCAAATCGCTGAAAAGATCGATCCTGGCTCAGATACCGCCTCTCGTTTCCGACCGGATCGCAACCCTTCTGGACCTGGCAGTGGCTCTGTCACTCAGCCTGATGCTTCTGCTGAATTCCAGCCTGCTAAGGCAGCTGTTCAACTGGATCGGCCAGACCTTTGTCTCCGCCGGCAGCCTCAGATTCGAAGGTATGCCGCTGCCGCTCTTTTTCTCTCTGCTGATCGCAGGAAGCGCTGCTGCTCTCTTTGCCTTCTTCAGGGCCAGTGACTGAATCAGGTGCTTCTCTTTACAATGAAGCATTGATAAAGGGAAGGACTCTGAAAGGTTTGGGATTTTCCTCAACAATATTGATCAAACCGATCTGAACACCTGTCAGCGTTTTCGTCCTGTTCACCAGTCCGAAGAGCACACCTGTCTGCTGCCCGTCAATACGGTTGTAGGCACTGGCTCCGATGCCCATGAATTCTCCGCCGTCCAGGACCATAATACGGCCGAAACTCAGCATGATACCCTGCAGATTCTTTGAACCCATTCCCAGTCCGGCAAAGGCCAGGCCTCTGATGGATTCCCCGGCACCCATGCCGAGTCCGCTGACCGCAATGCCTTGTATTCTCGTTCCGGCACCCATACCGATGCCTGAGAACATCAGACCGTTCATCGATTCACCGGCGCCCATACCGATTCCGGTCACCGAGATACCGGTCATATTCCTGCCGAAACCGCTGCCGAAAAGAGACATGGAAAAGCCCTTCATATCCCGGCCGACACCCATGCCGAAACCACCCAGGCCAACACCGGTGAGATCCTCACCGACACCCATGCCGAAACCGCCCAGGCCCAGGCCTCGGAGCGATCCCCCGGCACCCATACCGGCCAGACCGAAGGCCAAACCGTTGATGTCACCGCCGCTGCCGGCTCCAAGTCCGCCAAAGGCCAGACCATTGATATTGCCGCCTGCACCGGCACCGAAGAGACCGAGGGAGATCCCGTTCAGGTTTTCTTCTGACCCGAGCCCGAGAAGACCGAAATTCAGACCGCTCATTCTCGCAGCCATCGGCATTACCCCGATACTCGCACCGGTCACATCACCACTCATCTCATTGCTGCCGACAGGCCAGAGTGTGACATTGATGCCGCGGATCCTCTCAACATTTCTGTCTACAGTATTGATCCGTAACCCATTGAAATTCTTTGAATTGCCAAAACAGATCCCGGTGTTTTTAACCGCGATCTTCAGACCGTCACCGTCGGCGAATGCCGTAGTGAACATAAATAAGACTGTAAGTAAAAGGATTCTGATCTTCATGTTTCCGCTCCTTGTTTTTCTTCTGTGACACAGCAGGAACGGAAATAGTTGTCAAAAGCGGTTCGACCCAGTTTCGACCTGGATCGAACCGCTCAATATTTTTATTTAAACTTCATCTCGATCGTCAGTTCAAACTTATCACGTGTGTAGCTTCCGCTGCCGTCAACATCCTTAACATAGCGTCTGTATGTGGGTTTGACAAGATACTGGCCCTGCTCAGTTTTGGCCACGACATATCCGTAGTCCAGCCACAGAAAACTGAAATCGGTCACAACGCCTCCGCGATCCACAGCCGCTGCCTCATAATAGCCGTTCAGCGTTCCCGGACCCAGTTTGCGTTTGGCCGCAACCCGATAGACTGTACCGCTGAAGCTGTCATTGACATCATCCAGCATTCCGCCTGTCAGTTCCAGACGGATGTCCGCCACCGTATAACCGGCCACCGCACCGACNGTCATGGGATTTCCTCGATCCGTATCAACATTGTTCATGTCGTACATGAACATCGGAGACAGACTGACGCCGGCCAGGGTCACATCATAGCGAAGCCCCAGTGTTGTTCCGTCTTTCTGTTCCACCGTCGTTTCAGCGATCAGGTCTTCTGTGACATTGGTGTTGTTCTCGCTGACTGTGAAGAAAGCACTGAGCTTTCCCGGTCCGGCTTCAGCCCAGAGTTTCCCGCCGTTGACGCCGCCGTTATTGAAAATGATCATCGGGACATCACCGACGATGTTCGGATAATAATGTGCCGCTGTCAGCGCGTCGGCTGATACCCCGAAACGGCCGAGAGTAAAACCCAGTTTTTCCGATTTCCAACCGAAATTAAACAGTGTCCAATTGGTGTTTGACATCTGCGATGTCCCGTCTGAAGATGCGTTGGGCTCATCGGTGCCGTCACCCATTTTTGACCAGCCGCCGACACCGTTGTGTCCCAGCTGCCCCTGAAAAAAGAAACCTTCGCCGATGCTTGCATCAATGTTCAGCCGGGCCCTGTAGAAAAAATATCCGTCACTTACCTTCAGCGTGTCCTCTCCGGCGGCATCACTGTAGGTCTTCACATCCCAGCGCGGCCGTATCCGCGTGTCACCGCTGAAACTGATTTCCGCCATTAAACTGCCCGCCATGAATACGACAAATAACGTCATTAAAAATTTCTTCATTTTCACTCCCTTTTGTTTGTTTTCCGGGGCCAGGCATTCCTTGCACATTAAACCGTCTCTGGACAGATTACCGATTATTATGCCCCGTTTGTTGGTCTGAAGAAGGTTTAGCCAGAACACCCGCTTTGATTTGGCGATCATTGCTGATATATCCCATCATGACTCCCCTCAGAAGTTAAACTCACATCTTCCCAGGCCCAATGTAAAAAATTTTTCGCTTTAATTGAATATTTTTTTCTGTCGCTGGGCTAGCTGCTATTTACTTACAGATATCCGAGTTCCTGCATCAGTTCCACGGCTTCACCATCGGCCATGAATTCCTTCAGCCGTTGAGCATGCTCGGGTTTTTCCCATTTTCTGATCGAACGCGTGTGGCTCTTCTCCAGTCCTCCATGCCAGGCCCCCGACGTCCGGACATTGGTACTCTCATGCCAGTTCAGGACCCGCTCCGTGAGGTTTTCACCCAGAAAATCGGCCAGCTCGCGAATATAGCGCTCAGTGTCGGCCACCAGATCCTCATATCTCAGTGTATAGACCGAAGGATGCTTGCGATGCGGCAGTCCGGCCTTCACATCCTTGACCCAGCGCCGCACCGACACCCAGTAGGCCTCGGGATCCCGCGGGTGCCGTGAGGTACAGACATCCCGCCCGTCGCGGATCAGCTGTATAAAGCGAGTCTCCTCACCCAGATATTTCATGATGTAATCGATGTAAAGGATGTTTTTCGGAGTTTTCTCACAATAGCGCTGAGCTGTCTCCGGCACTGGATAAATCAGCAAATACCAGATAAAGCGGGCCCAGTTCTGCGGAAGCATGCGTCCGTCTGCCGCCTTTTCCCAGCGTGAATAAAGCCGGGACTCATGAGGTATGGAATAAATGCTGTCAAAGGCACCGAGAATGCTCAGCAGCAGCGTGGTGCCGGATCGCCCGCAACCCCCGATAAGGACGGGAGGCTTCTGTGATAGCTGCCGCATTTTATGCCGGATTAAAAGGTAAGCGGTCCGACCCAGGTCCGACCTAGGTCGGACCTGTTTATACATTTCTTCTGCATAATTATTCATACGATTCCACTCAGATTAGCACTCATCTCCCCAGTTTTCAGCCAAAACTACCGTTTTTTTATCAAAATGACTGTATAAATATTCATCTGGAGTGAATAAAGTGGTCCGGCCTAGGTCGGACCTAGGCCGGACCTGAAAGCATGCCCTTCAGCTGCGCGATGCTGAACGGCTTGGATATACTGCCGTTGAATCCGTAGCTCTCAGGGTCAGCCATGATGCTGTCCTCCGCATAACCACTGGTCACATAAACCGGTGTCTTCCTGCAGATCCTGCGAATATCCTGCACCGCCTCTTTCCCGCCGTAGCCCCCCGGCACCGTCAGGTCCAGAAGCACCCCCGCAATCTCCCTGCCCTCTTCACAGAAGCGTTTGAACAGCGCCACCGCATCCTCACCGCTCTTCGTCACCAGCACTCGGTATCCCAGAAGCTGCAGTGCCTTCTCCAGTACATCCAGAATGGTGGGATCATCATCCATCACAATAAAATCACCCTTCCCCGCCAGGACCTTTTCCTCCACCGCTTTATTCTCAACCTTCCCTTCCGCCGCAGCCGGCAGCCGCACAGTAAAACGACTTCCCACATTCATTTCCGACTCCACCGCAATATCCCCGCCGTGCCTGCGAATAATAGAATAACTTGTCGCCAGCCCCAGACCGTGTCCACTGCTCTTGGTCGTGAAAAAAGGGTCGAAGATCCGGCTGACCATCTTCTGCGGAATACCCGTACCCTCGTCCTCAACCGTGATCCGCACATAGTTCCCCGGCGGCAGTTCCGGCACCTCTTCCCGCAGTTCTTCGTTGACGGCCCTGACCCGGATCAAACCCCCGTCCGGCATCGCCTGCTTCGCATTGATCACCAGATTGTCAAAGACCTGACATATCTGCTCCCGGTCGACTTCACAGGAAAGCAGGTCCTCCGCGATCTCAATCTCCGTCTTTACATTGCTCCCGCTAAGCCCGAAACGCACCGTTTTCTCCAGAAAATCCCCGAGATCCTCCAGCTTGCGCACCGGCGCCCCCCCCTTGGCAAAGGTCAGCAGCTGCCGCGTCAGACCCGTGGCCCTGTTCAGGGTTTCCAGTGTGGTGCTCAGAAGTTTTTTCGTCTCCGCCTCCTGCGTTGTGTAGGAAGCCAGTTCAATATGCCCGAAAATCCCCCCCAGAAGATTGTTGAAGTCATGGGCGATCCCGCCGGCCAGTATGCCCAGACTCTCCAGCTTCTGCATTTTCAGCAGCTCCTCTTCAGCCCGCTTCTTCTCCGTGATGTCCCGTGCAAAAAAGGAGACACCCTTCACACCCTCCTCATCCTCAATCGGATTCACCGCCGCCTCAATATGCACCGTTGTCACCCCCACCGGCACCTCATCCACAAAAATAAATCGCTCCCCCGCAAGACCCCGGTCATATCGCGATTTCCACAGCGCCTTCAATGCATCAGGCAACGCCTCCAGGATGTTCGTGCCCGCCTCCAGCGCAACACCGAAATTCGCCAGAAACGCCTCTGAAAACACCTTGTTCGTGTAAATGATCACGTAATCATGGTCTATGGCCCAGATGCTGTCCATGGTGTTCTCAATGATCGCCCGCATGTTTGCACGACTCATACGCATCACATCCTCAGCCAGCTTCCTCTCCGTGATGTCCTGATGCGTTCCGTACATCATCAGCGGCCGCCCCTCCGCCGTCTTCTGAGTCACCTGCCCCCGGTCCAGTACCCAGACCCAGTACCCCAGCCTGTGCTTCATCCTCACTTCACATTCATAGTAGTCCGTCTCCCCGGAAAAATGCCGGTCCAGCTCCCCGCGGCTCCGCACCCCATCCTCAGGATGCGTCAAGGCGTTCCAGGTCTCAATATTCACCGGCTCCAGCTCCTCCAGTCTGTAGCCCAGGATCCTTGCCCAGCGCTCACTGAAAACCGTCTCCCCCGTCTCAATATTCCACTCCCAGAAAGCCGCCTGTGTCCCTTCAAGAGCACTTTCTAAACGCTGTTTTTCCTCCAGATAGGCCACCTCGATGCGCTTCCTGCGGGTTATGTCGATCACAAAAACCGTCACACCCTGTATCTCCCCCCCGTCTATGATCAAAGGGGCATATCGGTTCTCCCACCAGCTCCGCTCATCGCCCTGGCCGTACTCCTCCTCCAGTATAAATTCCTCCCCCCCCATCGCACGGTCAAAATTCTCCTTCGCCTTCCGCCTGTCATCCTCCCGCCCTATCATCTCCAGCATGCAGCTACCAGGCAGAATATCCACTCCCCAGATCTGCCTCATCACCGTCTCGTGAGAACGCGTGTAGCCCAGATAACAGTAGTTCCTGTCCAGATTGAATATGATCACACCCTGCGGACTGCTGATAATACCCTCTCCAATAACCCTGCCCGTCATCTGTCCTCCTCCCTCTGCCACATCTGACGTGTCTCAACTCCCGTCATAATCATTCCCGAGCACCTGACCGCTTATCCCAGGAAGACATCAGGTTTCCGGCTTTTCCATGTCCTCATTGACAGGTGTGCCCCGCAGCTGTGCTGAAAAATGTGAATCCATTAGTCATATACACAGAATAATAATACACATTTTTACAACATCCAACCCTTTTTTCTCAACACGCTATGAAGCAGTGTCCCCTTTTCAGCATCTGATGTCCCGAATTTCCAGGCTGATCCTCTTTTCTCTTGCCAATGACAGGGATATTCCTCATATTATGACTGACTGGTCGGTCATTTAAAAGGAGACGATATGACACCGCTGAAAAAAGACCCGCAGAAAGAAGAGCGGATCCTTCAGGCTGCAGCCCGGATTTTTGCAGCCGAGGGTCTGGAAAAGGGGACCATCGCCGACATTGCCGCTGACGCAGGCATCGGCAAAGGCACGGTTTATCAGTATTTTTCCTCCAAGGATGAGATCTTCCGCGCTCTGCTGATGAGTTTTTTCCAAAGCATGATCGCAGACTGGCAGCAGCTGGCTGAAATGGACCTGCCTCCGGAGGAGGGTCTGCAGCGGATCATCGCCTCCGCGTTTGATCTGCTGGGCGCCATGGAGGATGAGGAGCTTCGCCGCACTTTCCCCGTGCTGCTGGAGATCATGCTCTACGGTTTCCGCTGCTCCCTTCGAGGTGAAAGCAGCAATATGCTGACTGAACTTCTTCGCGATTTCTATGCTCTGCTGCACCCGCTGATGCAGCGCGGTGTGGATCAGGGTGTCTTCCGAAACAGTTCACCCCAGCTCCTGTCCTTCATGCTTTTCTCCACCCTGGACGGCCTCGGGATGCATTATTTCCTGCATACGGAACACCTGGACAGGGAGGCCCTGCGTACAGAAACGATAGAATTTTTCATGAATGCCATTTTAAAGAGGTGATAATATGTTCAGAATTTCACATTCCAAAGTGTCTGCCCTGCTGCAGGTCTCGGCAGCCCTGCTCTTCCTTGCCGCTCTCCTGCCTCCGGGAGGACTTCAGGCAGGTGAACCCGACGGCGATCAGCTTCTCGGGGACATGATCCGCATCATCAATCCGGAAAAAAGTCATGCCGTCATGAAACAGATCATTGTCACGAGCTCCGGGGACAGCCGCGAACTCAGTTATGAAACCTGGTCGCTGGGCTCCGGCGAGATGTCCCTCATGCGCTACCTGGAACCCAGCCGGGTCCGGGGCAATGCCCTCCTCATGAAAGACTTCAGCAACCGGATCTGGATGTACAACAAACGCAGCGGCCGCACCCGGCTATTAGCATCCTCCGCCCGGAAACAGAAATTCGAAGGTTCCGACTTTTCCTATGAGGACATGGGCAGCGGCGACAGCTGGAAAAATGACTACAGCGCAAAGGCCCTGGGTATCGAGCCCTTCAGGGGCAGCGACTGCTATCTGCTGGAACTCAGCGCCCGTCCCGGCAGCGACCTCAGCTACAGCCGCCTGCTCTGCCGTCTGCGGGTCGCCGATTCCGTTCCCCTGCAGATCGATTATTTCGACCGGGAGAATAAACGTCTGAAAATCCTTCACCTGGAGGATATCCGCAGTATTCAGGGTATACCCACTCCCATGATCATGCGAATGGAAAACCTGCAGGACCGCACCGAGACCGCTATGCACTACATCGAAGTCGATTACGGGGTTGAACTCGATGCCTCCTTTTTCAACGAACGGAATCTGGGACGCTGAAACCATGAAACACAGAATATCTCACCGTTTTCTCTCAATCCTGTTCCTGATCAGCCTTTTTACCCTCAAGCTTCCCGCTGCCGAGCTCTGGGGTTATTACGAGGCCGAGCTCGACGCTTTCTCCTCCCCTGCTCTGGAAAATGTCCACAGTTTTGCCTACCATAAACTCAGACTCAATTTCGAAAACCGCCCCACCCGGCTCCTGACATTTCGCGCCGGCCTCAGTGCCCGTCAGTATTTCGGCGACAGCCGCTTCCTCTTCGATGAGTTCGTCCATCCGGATTATATCCCCGATCCCATGAAGAACCGTCTGAGTTTTCCCCTCAGTGATACGCTGTTCATTGATGACCTGCGCATTGACTATTTCGGCCGGCACCTGGCCTTCAGTGTCGGACGGCAGCAGATGAGCCCCGGCTGCGGATATGCCTGGAATCCCGTGGATATCATCAACAGCAAGGATATCATGGATCCCACCTATGAGCAGCCCGCTCAGCCCGGAGTCAGTGCTGTCCTCTCCCTGCCCCGAAGCTTTCTCCTGACCTGGCACTCTGTGGCCTCACCGGGTGTTTCCTTAGAGGACAATCTGCAGATGTTCATCCTGAAAAGCAGCAGCTCCTTCGCCGACCTCAGTATCTCTGCAGCCTTTACACGGGACCCCTCCTTCTTCGATCCCTTTTCCTTTAACAGCCGCCGCATGCTGGGGTTCACGGCTGAAACCGATATCATGGGGCTGGGGCTGAGAGCGGAATATGCGGCAAACCAGCTCGGATCGGTGTTCAGCGACGACGGAGCCCGTCGGGATGAGGCCCTGCTGGGGCTGGACTACACCTTTTCCAACTCCCTCTATATCCTGGCTGAATACTTTCACAACGGTTTCGGTGTCGAAAAGGAGGCAGTGGACCTGCTCTCCCTCGACCGCAGCTTCCGGGCAGTCGTCCGTTCCCTCAACCGGAATTACGCCTTTGTTCACGCCCTCTATCCGCTCACAGACCTCAGCAGCGCCGGCCTGAGCATCATCGCCAATCTGGACGACGGATCCGCCAGTGTCAATCCCCAGCTCGACCTCCTCTGGATAGAATCTCTCGATATTCAGGTTCTGGCCGCCCTGCCCCTGGGTCCCCGGAAAAGCGAATTCGCCTTTCAGGACTGGGCCGCGAGACTGCGCCTGACAGCATATTTTTAATGACAGCATATTTTTAAAATAAAGGAAGAATACAATGCGACAGACTTTTCTCAGATGGATTGCCCGTACTGCCTCTGAACACACATGGAAGTCGGCAGGGCTGCTGCTGATCCTGACCCTCGCTTTTGCGGCCCTGTCCTCCCGGCTGAGCATGAATATGAACCTCACCGGTCTGCTGCCCGAAGGCGATCCCATGGTGGATGAGTTCAACTATATTTTTGAGGAGTTCAACGGTTCCTCCAATGTGTTCATCGTTGTCAAAGGTGAGGTTCCCGACATGGTGGCCTATGCCGAAACCGTGTCCCCGGCCATCCTGGAATTGCGGGACTGGATCAGTAATAATGCCTCCGAAGAGCTGCGGAAGGAGTTGAGACTGCTCGATGAAAAGATTGCCTCAGGCAAGATTGAGAGGAAAAAACAGTTTTTTGAACGCGTGGACTACAAGGCGCCCCGCGAGCATATTCTGGACCACGGGTTGATGCTGGTCAGGAGTTCTGAGCTCAGAAATATGAAGGAACTGTATATGGAAACGGGGCTTCTGCCCTTTGTCACGCAGCTCAACAACAGTCTGGAGAAGGAGTATATCCGCTCGGAGGAAAAGATCAGCACGCAGCAGAAAGAGCGCAGAGCCGTGGCCTTCCTGGACGGGATCGAGACCTGGACAGAGAACACAGCGGCATTTCTCAGCGGAGGGATGGCGGAGCCGGAGCCTTCGGCCCGGGAGGCAGCTGAGGCGGTCACTTTAGGCAGCCCCTATTTTATTTCACCGGACCGCAGTATGCTGATTATTCAGGCCATGCCGACCTTCAGCATGATGGATATGAATTATCTCATGCCCGGTATCAACGGCATTGAGGAGCTGGCGAAGAGCATGGCGGAGGATTTCAATGTGGAGGTGGGACTCACCGGCGGCATTGTGCTGGGCCGGGATGAGTACGTGGCCGGCATGGAGGACAGTATGACCCTTACTCTGCTGGCTCTGCTGGGGGTCTTCATTCTTTTTGCCGTCACCTTCCGCATGCTGTCTGCACCGCTGCTGGCGATACTGAATCTCATGATCGGCGTGATCTGGGCCATGGGTTTCACCTGGTTCCTGGTGGATGAACTGAATATGTTCACGGCCATGATGGCGGTGGTTCTGGTGGGCCTGGGCATCGACTACAGCATTCATATCATCAGTGTCTACAGTGAACTGAGAAACAAAGGGGGCGGACGCACGGAATCCATGGAGGCCACCCTCTCCAAGGTGGGGACAGGGATCATCACAGGATCCTTCACCACAGCCGCAGCTTTCCTGACCCTGATGATCGCCCGCAGCCAGGGAATGGCGGAGTTCGGTCTGGTCAACGGTGTCGGTCTGATCATTATCATGCTGTCCACCCTGTTTACACTGCCGGTCATGCTCATGCTCAGGGAGAAATACCGCAGCTGGAGAGGGAAAAACCTGGATAACTACCGGGATGTGAGCTACCGCCGTGCAGGTCAGACCGCTGTGCTTATTGCCTCCCGCCGGGGCATCTCCTTTCTGATCATCGCCCTGGTGACGGTCGGCGCTCTTTATTTCAGTTCTCATGTCACCATGGATTACAATTATCTGAATATGGAACCGGAGGGACTGGAAAGCATCCGCCTCAATGAGGAGATCATCGAAGCTTTCAATATGAGCAGCGACCAGACTCTGATGACCGCAGGCAGCCTCGAGGAAAACCGTCGTTTTGAAAAGGAGGCCGAAGCCAGAAGCAGCATCAGTTATGTGGAAAGCATCACCGCCTTTCTGCCTCTGGAGGAGGAGCAGCTGAGGCGGGCAGCTCTGATTGACACGGTACATGCTGCCATGCTGACCGCAGCCGTGGATCATCGTCTCGGCAGTGAAGACCGGGATATTTTCCTGGAGGAACTGTTCCGCCTGGAGGCGAATATCATTGAGCTGCAGGATCTGGCCTTCACCGGTGGACAGGACATGGTGGATGCAAAGGCCGGCCGTCTCGTCGGCAACCCGGATAGGCCGGCCCTCACGGGTATTCTCAGCGGCCTCATCCGAGAGCTGGAGGAAAGCCCTCCCGATCTGCAGCGCCTGCAGCTCTGGCAGGATGCCTTTGCCCCGGCCTACAGGGAGATTGTGCTGGATATGGCGGACAGCCGAAGTTTCGGCCTGCAGGACCTGCCCGACGATGTGAAACAGCGTTATATTTCAAAGGACGGCAGCCGCTTTCTGCTCAGCATTTATCCTAAGGGGAATGTCTGGCATATTGACTATCTGGAACAGCATACCGAAGATGTTCTGAGTATCAGCAGCAGCATCGCAGGCACACCGCCCATGTTTTATTATCTGCTGAAGATCATGGGCCGGGACGGTGCCCGCGCACTGGGACTCACCCTCGCCGTGGTCTTCATCTTCCTCTGGTTTGACTTCCGCTCGCTCAGACTGGCCCTGCTGGCCATGGTGCCGCTGGCCTTCGGAATGGTCTGGATGCTGGGGATCATGGGACTGAGCGGCGTTCAGTTCACCCTCCTCAATATTATCGCCCTGCCCCTCATCGTCGGTATCGGCATCGATGACGGGGTGCATATCATCCACCGCTGGCAGATCGAAGGTCCCGCAGGTTTTGACACGGTCTTCGCCTCCACAGGAAAAGCCGTCATCATCACATCCTTCACCACCATGGTCTCCTTCGGTTCTCTCATCTTCGCCACCTACCGCGGCTTCGGCTCCATGGGACTGGCCCTCTTTATCGGCGTCGGCAGCTGCCTTCTCGCGTCCCTCTTCGTCCTGCCGGTTCTTCTGAAAAAAGGGGGAAATGCCTGAAGACAGCTCAGGAACTAAAGGACAAATGAAAGCGCAGGACAGCCGGACCGCTACCCGGAACACCAAGCGCAGCGCCGGGTGACAGCCGAAATAGGACTCTTATCCCAGTGTACTGTTCAGGATAGCCGCAAGCTCGGTCATACGGAAAGGTTTTGAAACACTGGCGGCAAAGCCGTAGGCCGTCGGTTCGGAGATGACAGAATCCTCAGCATAGCCGCTGGCCACGTAGGCAGGAGTCTTCGTGTTAAAGCTGCGGATCTGTTTCAGAGCATCACGGCCGCCCATGGCTCCCGGCACCGTCAGGTCAAAGATCATCCCTGTTATGACCCGACCCTCTTCACTGCAGCTGCGGCAGAATTCTACGGCCTCTTCACCCCGCTCCACCGCCTTCACGGTGTAGCCGAAACTCTCCAGCATCATCTGCAGTGTTTCTCTGATCAACTTCTCATCGTCCATGATCAGAAACAGGCCCTTGCCGCTGTGCCCGGTTCTCTGCTCGGCGGGTCTCCGCTCAGCTGCCTTCCTTGTGGCCGGTATCAGCACCGTGAACACACTGCCTCTGCCCGGCTCACTTTCCACATCCAGCGCCCCCTGATGCCGCCTGACAATGGAGTATGCCGTGGACAGTCCCAGACCGTGCCCCTCGTCCCTGGTCGTAAAAAATGGATCGAAGATCTTTTCAAGATTCACAGCCTCGATACCTCTGCCCTCATCCCGGACCTGTATCGAAACATAGGATCCTCCCGGCAGATAGCTGTGCCCTCCGTCCTCCAGCTGCCGGTTCCCCACTGCGATGTGTATACGTCCGCCCTCAGGCATGGACTGCATCGCATTGATCACCAGATTGTCCAGCACCTGCCCGATCTGGTTGCGGTCAAATTCCGCCGCGGCCGTCCCCGCATCCAGGTCATATACCACCGAGTGCTTCGATCCGCTGAGAATAAACTGCACACTGTCACGGACAAAATCCGGTAAACTCTGTATCTTTTTCACAGGAGAACCGCCCTTGGCAAAGGTCAGCAGCTGCGCCGTCAGCCCGCGGGCCCGGTCAATGGCATCCAATGCCCTCTTCAAATGCTCTGTCCCTTTTCCGCCGGATTCTTCAGAGGCCAGCTCGATTGAGGCAAAAATACCTGTCAGCAGGTTGTTGAAATCATGGGCAACCCCGCCGGCCAGGTGACCGATACTCTCAAGTTTCTGCACCTTGTGCAGATGGTCCCGCAGACGATCCCGCTCCTGCGCATCCCGCTTCCTCTGTGTGATATCCCGTGAAATGCTCAGAACTGTCGGCCGCCTGTCCAGAAGCAGCAGCCGGACCTTGACCTCCACGTCTAAACGTTGCCCGTCTTTGCGAATCAGCTGTGTTTCAAATTCTGCCCAGCCCTTTTCCCGGATCTCCGCGAATCGCGCTTCCAGTTCCTCCCTCCGTCTGGGAATCTCCAGGTCAATGGCGCTTTTGGTCTTCAATTCCTCCCTGCTGTATCCCAGCATATCCACTGCGCTCTGATTCACCTCATGGAAAGGCAGAATCCTGTTGTTCTCCTGATCGACATGATGCACTGTGATCGCATCCAGATTGCTGTCAAACAGTATCCTGTACCTCGCCTCACTGCTGCGAAGCGCCGACTCTGTCAGCCGCAGCTGACGGTCCGTCTCTATATTCCTGCAGACCTTGTCCACTACCCCCGGAAGCCGGTCCACCAGGTCCACATCCTTGATCATGTAATCTGCAGCTCCCATTTTCATCATCTCTACTGCAAGCTGCTCATCTCCGTGTCCCGTCATCATGATAAAGGGCAGGTCCCAACCCCCGCTGCGAAGGGTCTCCAGCAGTTTCTGACCCGTCATATCCGGCAGGTTCTGGTCCAGCAGCAGGACACAGTTGTCCCTTTCCCTGAGTCTGTCCAGCGCCTCACCCGAACTGTAGGCACCCGCAGTGCTGTATCCGTGCTTTTCCAGCCTCCTCCGGATCAGCTGTACCAGCGAAGGATCATCGTCCACAACCAGAATGATCATCTCATCCTGCAGACAGTCGTTCTGCCCTTTGTCCATTTCCCCCTCCAATACACTCAGTTTCCGTTGATACTGGGAACCTGTACCACGGACAGAAAAAGGCCCAGCTGCCGTATCGCATTCACAAATGCTTCATATTCCACAGGTTTGGTGATGTAGTTGCTGCAGCCCAGTGCATGACAGTGCTCCACCTCACGAGGATCATCTGTCGTCGTAATCATAATCACCGGGATCTTCCGAAGTTCAGGATCCGCCTTCACCTGCCGCAGTACCTCAACTCCATCCACCTTAGGCATCCGTATGTCCAGCAGCAGGACATAAGAATCACCGCTCTTTCGAGTCTCCCCCTCTTCTCCGCGACAGAAAAGATAGTCCAGACAGGCCTGTCCGTCCTCAAAATGTTTCACCGTGTTGATGATTCCAGCCCTTCCCAGATTCTTTCTGATCAGGCCTGCATGACCCGCGTCATCTTCTGCAATCAGGATGGTGACTTCTCTGTTCATACAGTCTCAACTCCCTTCTATTAATGATTGGCTGCTGCCGGCATCAGAACGAAAAATGAGCTTCCGACCCCCGGCTCTGATGTCACACGAACCTCTCCACCAAGCCGGTTCACGATCTGACGCACTATGGTCAGTCCCAATCCCTCTCCAGAGCTTTTTCCGGGCTCCAGCCTGTGAAACAGTTCAAAAATCTTCTCCTGATGCTCCTGCTGTATGCCGATACCGTTGTCCTTTACACAGTATTCCACCATGTCTCCCGCCGCCTTTCCACTGATCTCTATCTGAGGAGAGCTGTCCTCCGATGAATATTTGACGGCGTTGCTGATGAGATTGCTGAATACCTGCGTCAGCTGAACACTGTCCCCGCGGCAGGGCGGCAGGTCCCCCGGCAGAAGCTCTGTGCCGCTTTCCTTCATGATATAGTCTAAACCGCTGCAGACCTCCCCTATCAGCTCATTCATGTCCACAGTTTTTATCGACAGGGTCGCCCGGCCTGTCCGGCTGATCTTTAAAAGCCCCTTCAGAAGCCGGTCCATCTGCAAAGTGCTGCTGCGAATATGTCCCAGGGCATCCTCCATGTCCGCGATCTGTCCCCGAATCTCCCCCAGGATCTGCTCAGCACTCTTGTCACCCTGCTCTCCAAGCGACTGCTTCATTTCTTCCAGACTGTATCCGATCTCACGTCCGTAACCGTCCACATTCACCAGCGGACTGCGGAGATCATGGCTGGCAACATAGACGATCTGCTCCAGCTCCCTGTTCTTTGCCGCCAGAATCTCCTGTATCTGCTTGATCGCCGTAATATCCGTCGTGATGGTGGCAAAACGGTTCTGCCCGGGCGAGACCACAGATATGCTGAAATGCTTCTCCATCGGCGGAAAATAGGTTTCGTAATGATAAGGTCTGCCCGTCAGCGCCACCGTGCTGAACTCCTTCAGATACGGCGGCTCCGGGGTACCGTAAACCTCCGTCGCCAATGCCCCCACCGCGCTGTCNCTGGAAATACCCGTTATTCGGCTGTAGGCTGCGTTCACATCAGTGATGCGGTAGTTCACAACCTCTCCGCTCTCATCATAAAGCAGCTCGTGAAGTGCCACCATCTCTGTCATCGAGTCAAACAGGGTTGCCAGGATCCGCCGGCTCTCCCCGTCCTCCCCTGTCCGCTTTTCCCCGCCGGATGCATTGCCGTCCGCAATTGTCCTAACCATCGTCCCCCCACATTAGCATAGCTCTTCAATACCCCGGGCACTGATCATCCTCTGAATATTCCCGGAATTGTCGTATAATTGTGTAATAACTTAGCCCCGTCCGATGAAGATTTCAAAATAAATATACTCTGAGATGATTTTTCATCGATTATGATAAAAAATTACTTGATTAATATGTTATATATTTCTAACATAATATTAGAATAACATAACGGAGTGTATCATGACACGTTCTAAACTTCTTCTCAGTTTCCTGCTGGTCGGGGCTCTGCTCTTCTTTGCGGGCCTCCTTGTTTACGGCCGTATGGACCGTCTGGGTCCCCTGGAATGGGGCACTGCCTTTGTGGTCCTCCTCGTTCTGGCCTTCAGTGTTCCTCTCGGCCTCAGGGCCATCCGTGATGAAAAGGCCGGTATCCCTGCAGAGGACGAATTCACAGCACGGGTGAAGGAAAAAGCCGCTGCCGCCGCCTTTCTGATCTCCATGTACATCTGGGTCCTCATTCTCATCCTGTTCAGCCGCTCAGGCATTGAGACCGAAATTCTTCTGGGCCTCGGAATTCTGGGCATGATCCTCAGTTTTATCGGCTCCTACATCCGCTATAGACAGCAGGGACCCGACAGAACATGATCCCCCTTTTTTCTCCCCTGTACTGCATCTGAAAGGAGTTGAGGATGAAAACCCGCATCCGCGTCCTGCGCGCTGAACACGAACTCACACAGGAGGAGCTGGCCCGCAGGGTCGGGGTCCGCCGCGAAACAATTTCCTTTCTGGAAAAAGGTCACTACAATCCCTCTCTGCGTCTGGCCTGCCGCATTGCCCGGACTTTCCGCCTTCCGGTGGAAGAGGTCTTCTCCTTCGAAGATGAAGAGGATATGCAGTCCTGATCCTTTTGCTGCATTTTCTTTACTGCGTGTCCATTTTCCGCCTCAGAATGATTTTGTTGGCATTCATCGGCAAGGCTCGATAACTTCCGGATTATGATAAGTATCCGGTCACTCAGCCGCCGTTTCGGCCCTGTCACCGCCGTGGATCGCCTGGATCTGGATCTGCAGCCCAGGGAGATTCTCGCCCTCCTCGGTCCCAATGGCGCAGGAAAGACCACTCTCATCCGCATGATCTGCGGTCTCCTGAAAGCGGACAGCGGCCGTATCAGTTTTCCGGAGCGGCCGCAGGGTGAAAGACCCCGTATCGGCTACTGCCCTCAGGAAAATATTTTTTATCCCCGCCTCAGCTGCCAGGAACAGCTGATTTTTATAGCTCAGATGCACGGGATGGGATTCAGGGAGGCCCGGCATAAGGCCCTCTCCCTCCTGGAAAAACTGGGTCTCAGTGCTAAAAGGAACAGCCTTGCCGCCACCCTGTCCGGTGGCATGCAGCGTCGTCTGAATCTCGCCTATGCACTGATCCATGAGCCGGACGTCCTGATCCTGGACGAACCGGAAGCCGGTCTGGACCCCCAGAGCCGCCTGCTGGTCCGAACCTTTATTCAGCAGCTCGGCAGAGACAGGACCATCCTTCTCAGCACCCATAATATGGACGAAGCGGAGCGTCTGGCCGACCGCATCGCTGTCATGGATCACGGTCGCATCATCGCCCTCGGATCAGCCGCGGAACTTAAGCAGACCCGGGCCGCAGAGGATGTTCTGGAACTCATTCTGGACTCTGCGGTTCAGGGGACCGACAACCGCGTTTTCCCCTCCCCGGATCACCCCTTCTTCTCCGACAGCGCCCTGCAGGATCTGGAGCTCACTGTCCTCGCCGGAGCCCTGCTTCTGAAGGGAGAGGATATGGCCGGCCGACTGCCCGCCCTGAGAAAAGCCGCAGCAGCCCATGCTCTGCCCGTGCTTGAGTTCCGCCTCCGTCACAGCAGCCTCGAAGATGTTTTTTTTCAACTCACAGGAAGACAGCTGCGATGAAGATCCCTGCCCTCATTTTAAAAAATCTGCGGGAACAGCTGCGCAGTGTCTGGGTACTTCTCCTCACTCTGCTCATGGGACCCTTTTTTCTCTTTGTCTATTTTCTGATCATTGATTCCTATACCCTGCATCTCGATCTTCTCGTCCTCAACAGCCTGTCGAAGCCCTCCCCTGTCACGGAATTCGAAACGGACGCCCTCCCGCCGGTCCGTATCCGCAGTATCTCAGATTCACTGACTGCCCTCCATCTCCTGAAAAACGGCAAGGCCGATGCCCTTCTGATCCTCCGGGAAGGGGAGAACGGCCCCGAACCGGAACTGATCGGGGATCTGCGCTCCATGGAATATATCCTCACCGCCGTCTGGACCGGGGAGCTCCTGCAGAGTTATTTCCAGCAGCTGAACGGAACCGAGCCCCCCTTCCTGCTCCGGGAAACCCCCCTGGGTTCCTCAGCTGTCGTCAGTGAGTTTGAGGCCATGGTTCCCGGTCTTATCATCCTCTCCATTATTATGCTCATGTTTCCCGCCGGCATTGCCTTCGTTCAGGAAGCAGAACAGAAGACCCTGATCAGACTGCGCCTGGCTCGAATCTCCACCGCGCAGTACCTTATCGGACTGTCCGCGGTGCAGCTGCTGATCGGCCTCCTCTCCGCGGCCCTCACTTTTTCCAGCGCCGTTCTCCTCGGTGCAGACTTCCAGGCCTCCCTCTCCACCGCCTTCCTGATCCTTTCTCTCTGCAGCCTTTCCATCATCGCCTTCTCCCTCCTGCTGGCCGCCCTCACCGATAATGCCAACCAGATCCTGGTCCTCGGCAATTTCCCCATGTTTCTCTTCATGTTCTTCTCCGGAGCCGCCTTTCCCCTACAGCCCTCTCCGCTCTTTGAGATCGCCGGATACCCCTTCAGCCTCCAGAGTCTCATGAGTCCCACACACGCCGTCAGCGCTCTCCACAAAGTCCTCGTGATGCAGATGCAGCTCACAGATGTCCTGCCAGAACTCTTTTCCCTTCTGCTTCTCAGTGCTCTCTATGCCCTCCTCGGAGGATATATTTTCCGACGGCGCCATTTAGCCGACTGAAGACCCCGCCCCCCTGAAGGCACTGCGATCTAAGGCCTTGAATTTTTCCACCTGCTTCCGTACCTTCAGAGCTGATAATCTCAACGTCTCGGCTGCCTCAGCCGCTGCAATCCCGAAAGGACTCAACATGCATATTGAAATGTCTAAATCCCTCTCCAGCGGACACTGGTCCCCGCTGCGAAACCTGCTTACCCTCAGTCTTCTGATCCTTTCTCTGGCGGCCATGTCCGCCTGCAGCGGCAGGAAAGACAGTACCGGAACACCCATGCCTGCACCGAAAACCGATATTTTCACCGCCGTCGTCATGAATGACGCAGAAACGGTCAAACAGCATATCGCCGCAGGGACAGACCTGGATGCTAAAGATCCCTTCGGCTCCACTGCTCTCATCACCGCCGCAGCCTTTGACCGCAGCGAAATCGTTTCCCTGCTCCTCAATGCCGGTGCCGACACAGATCTCACCAACAGCGACGGCTCCACCGCACTGCATACCGCCGCCTTCTTCTGCAGAACCTCTGTTGTGGAACGCCTGCTTCAGAGCGGTGCCGCAAAAGACCTCACCAATAATTACGGCCAGACCGCCCTGCAGTCCGTCAGCAGTCCCTGGGAGGAAGTGGAAGGCGTCTATAAAGCCTTCGCCGCCATGTTCGAACCCATGGGCCTCAGCTTCGATTTTGATCAGCTCCGGCAGACCCGACCCCTCATCGCCGAAATGCTGAAATAATTTCCAGACTGGAGCCCCCGGAACCTTGACCTCCGCCTCTCCCCGCCGCCACGATATTGATGCCCTCCGGGTCATCGCCATCGCCCTGCTCATTCTCTACCACAGCAGTATTTCCTTCCAACTCTGGGCCCCCCTTATCGGTTTTATCAGCAACGCTGAACCCCTCCCCGCCCTCTGGCCGGCCATGAGCATGCTCAATGTCTGGCGCATCCCCCTGCTCTTCTTCATCAGCGGCATGGGAGTGTTTTTCTCCATGAAAAACAGAGACAGCAAAAGCCTGCTCCTGGAACGAACCCGCCGCATTCTCATCCCCCTCCTTTTCGGATCCGTCGCCATCGTCCCCCTGCATGTCCTCATTCTCCAGAATCACTATGACATCCCCCTCTCCTACCAACCCTCACAGGCACATCTCTGGTTCCTGACAAATATCTTCTGCTACGTTCTCCTCCTCCTGCCCCTCCTTCGACTCCTGACTAAATACCCCGACAGCCGTCCCGCTCAGTATCTCCGACTCGCCGTCAGCGGTCCCTGGCTCCTGCCCATCCTCACCCTCTTCGGCCTACTTGAAATCCTCATCGTCACCCCCGTTCGCTTCGAAACCTATGCAATGAACAGCCACGGCTTTGCCCTCGGTTTCCTCGCCTTCTTCTTCGGCTTCTCCTTCGCCTACAGCGGCTCCGGCTTCACCGACACGGCCCGCAAATGGAAATGGGCCCATCTCCTCATCGCCTCAGGCCTCTTCTCCCTCCGTATCTCAGAACTCAGCGCCCCCTGGACCCTCTACCTCACCGCCCTCGAATCCAATGCCTGGATCCTCACTATTTTCGCCTTCGCCCATATTCACCTGAACCGGAACAGCCGCGTTCTCAACTACCTCACACCTGCCGCCTACCCCGTCTATATCCTCCACATGGCCTATCAGTATCTCTTCTCATCCCTCCTCTTCCCCACTCCTCTCAATCCCTGGCTGAAATTTGTCCTGCTCTTCCTCACCACTCTCTCAGCCTCTATTTTATCCTATGAACTCATCATCCGCCGGATAAAACCCCTCCGGCCCCTCTTCGGCCTCAATATCCTGCCTAAAAACGATAATCAAAAATAAAAAACGGCCCCCGAAACCTGATAATCCCCCGCTTCGGGCCTATGTCCCGGTGTTCAGGTCCTTCAGCATCTCAGGGTAGATCTTTTCCTGACAGTCCCCGCAGAGCCCGTGCGTGAACTCCGCATCCGGTATCCTCTCGCCAATATAGGTGGACGGCGGCAGCCACGGCGCACCCGGCTTCTCATCATCCCGGATCTTGTTGCACCAGGCACAGATCGGGATCAGCCCCTTCAGCGATCCGCCTGCCTTCTTCGCATCCTCCGCCACATGGTCCAGAACCCTGCGCTGCTCTGTGAAATCCCGGAAGATCGCAAAACTCCCGATGACCTTCCCACTCATATCCAGCCGCGGCGTCACGGTCAGCAGGATGGTCCGGGTCTCACCGTCCGGCCGGATGATCTCCAGCTCATAACTGCTCTTTTTCCCCGCCTTACGAAGGTCCGTCTCCGCCTTGATCCGCTCCACGTCTTCATCTGCAATGAATTCAAAGACCGACAGTCCTTTCAAACCCCCATTCTCCATACCGAAGATCTGCTCTGCCGCAGGATTGGTAAATATAAACTCGTTGTTCAGATCCGTGATGCCGATCCCCTCGCCCTGATTCTCAACCAGGTCCCGCAGCAGTTTTTCACTGGCCTCCAGCTCTCTCTGAACTTCCTTGCGCATCGTGATGTTCCGACCGATCCCCACCAGACCCGTCACATGCCCGTCCTCATCCCTCAGAGGGATCTTGGATGTCAGCTGCCAACCCACAGTTCCGTCCGGATTCGTCACCTGCTCCTCACGGTTGTCACCGCAATCCCCTCCTCGATCACCACCCGGTCATCTGCATGGAATGCCTCCGCCATCTCCTTCGGGAAAAAATCATAATCCGTCTTCCCCAGCAGCTCAGCCTCCGTCAAAACTCCCACATTGGCCAGATCCGCCGGGTTGGCCATCGTCTTCCGAAATTCCGCATCCTTCGTGTACACCGCATCCGGAATATGGTCAATGATGGTTCGCAGTATCTGCCGCTCACTCTGCAGCTTCTGACGCTCCAGACGGATCTTCTCCCGCAACGCCCACTGCTGACTCTCCATTCTCCGACTGTACTGCCTGAATCTCAGCATCACCCTTATCTGTGCAGCTGCCTCCTCAGCCTCCGTGCCCTCCCGCAGACACAGGTCTGCACCGGCATCCAGAACCCTCAGAAACATGGCCCCGTTACCCTCCTCTCCACAAAGGCAAATCACCGGAATCGCCTGCAGTTCCCGGTCCGATTCAATTGCCTCCACACATTCCAGAAGAGAGCCGGTCTCAACTCCCCCGCAGAGCAGCAGCGCGTCCGGATGTATGTCCCCCACCGTCCGCAGTCTGTCTTCTCCGCTGTCAAGCCGGATACGCTCAACTCCCTTCAGAAAAGTCCCGAGCCTCTCCAGCCACTCCGCTTTCAGACGGCCGTCAAAA
>JGI11705J14877_10000563_pt1 | contig 23009 bp, 21 predicted proteins | sample Etolaghawater15m_FD_14877 | JGI IMG/M metagenome (IMG submission 14877)
CCTCGCCGAGCCGCTCACGGACGCCCCAACCAAACAACACGGCAGGAGGATAGAGCAGCTCAACCATCGCCACACTCCTCGCTGCTCGGACTGTACGCCTCGCTCTGGAGTGCCGTCAACGCCTTCCGCGCTGCTTCCTTCTCCGCGGTCTTGCGGCTGCCAGCGCGCGCTGTTTCCACAATGTGTCCCGACACCTCGACACGCACCACGAACTCGGGGAGATGGTCCGGCCCGGTCACGTCCTCAACCGTGTAGACAGGGCTGAGCTGGTAGCGTTGATGTGTGAGTTCCTGCAGGGCGCCCTTTGGGTTCTCGGTTGCCAGGAGAAGGTCGGGGTCGTCTAGGAAAGGCTCGAACACCCGTTGGCAGAGAGCAGATACCGGGGCCAAGCCGCCATCCAGATAAAGGGCCGCCAGAACGGCTTCCATGGCGTCGGCGAGATTGGATTCGCGGCTACGGCCGCCGTGTTGCTCCTCCCCCCGCCCAAGCAGCAGATAGCGCCCCAAGTCGATCCCGTCCGCAATCTCAGCAAGGGCAGACGCTTTGGCTAGCGCCGACCGGAGCTTGGTCAGCGGCCCCTCTTCCATGTCCGGGAACCGACAGAAGAGGATCTCACTCAGGGCAAGTTGGAGGACCGCATCGCCCAGGAACTCCAGCCGTTGGTTGTGGGCCGTCGCGCTGTCCTGCTCGGCGACATACGACGGATGCGTCACCGCCCGTACAAGGAGCCCCGGGGACGCGAACTGGTGACCGATTGTCTCCCCCAGCTGATGCAGATCCGCAACACACATATGACTCTCTCATGCCCTTTGCAGTAAGAAGCTCGAACCCGCACACAATACGGCGGTTTGCGCCTGATGCCAGCTACGCCGACGTCCCGAGACAGACCGGTTGATTTGCCGCACCTGCCCAGTAAATTAATAGCTTTTCCCCGACTAGTAAACAGAACGGCAAGCCCTCGGTTCGGGGTTCTCAAGGGCACCCGACAACAAGACGCAAGGTGTACGATGTTCAACGCATCCGATCTACGCAAGGGACTGAAAATCGAGATTGACGGCGAGCCGTGGATCGTGACTGAGTTTGATTTCTGCAAGCCCGGCAAGGGCCAGGCCCTGTACCGCTGCAGACTCAAGCACATGCTCAACGGCAATGGCATGGACAGGACCTTCCGGTCCGTGGACAAGATCGACAAGCCCGATCTGATGCAGAAGGACATGATGTACTCCTACTGCGACGGCGTGAACTATGTCTTCATGGACCCGGAGACGTACGAGGAAGTCCTGGTCGGCTCGGATGTGATCGGCGACCAGTCCCACTTCCTGATCGAAGAGGCCAACTGCGAGGTGCTGTTCTACCGCGAGAAGCCGGTGGAAGTCACGTTGCCCACGTTCATCGAGAAGGAGATCGTGGAGACCGAGCCCGGGGCACGCGGCGACACGGCGACCAACGTGACCAAGCCCGCCAAGCTGGACGACGGTTACGAGATCCAGGTTCCGCTCTTCGTCAACCAGGGCGATGTGGTCAAGATCGATACCCGCACCGGACAGTACTCCGAGCGGGTCAGCAAAGCCTGATCGAGCGATGCAACTTGCCGACCGGCGGAGAGCCTTGGAGCTACGCAGCGTGTTGACGCGGTCGATTCGGGGCTTCTTCCACGAACGTCATTTCCTTGAAATCGACACACCGGTCCGCCTCCCTGCACCTGCGCTCGAGGATTATATCGACGCGGAGCCGGCGGGTCCGTGGTATCTGCGCACATCCCCCGAGTTGCACATGAAGCGGCTCCTCGTCGCAGGCTACGAACGCATCTTCCAAATCGGGCCCTGCTTTCGGCAGGGGGAACGCGGACGACTGCACCTCCCCGAGTTCACGATGCTCGAGTGGTATCGTGCATGGTCCGATTACCGGGGCATGCTGTCCGACACGATGGACCTGCTTCGGCATCTTGACCGGACGCTCAACGGGGGCTCCGGCTGCGAGTTCGGCGGGGGCACGGTCGATGTCCAGAGCGAATGGCAGGAGTTGACGGTGGACGAGGCGTTCGCGGAGTTCGCGGACGGGGTGTCGGCAGGAGAGGCGATCGCCGAGGGGACGTTCGAGTCTGTTCTAGTCGACCGAATCGAACCGCACCTCGGCCATGGTCGCCCTACGATCCTAAAGGACTACCCCGTGGCGATGGCTGCTTTGGCGAGGCCGAAGGAGGACGATGCGGGCCGCGCGGAGCGCTGGGAGCTTTACATCGGCGGCCTGGAGTTGGCCAACGCGTACAGTGAGCTCACGGACGCCACAGAACAGAGACGGCGGTTCGAGGCGACGGCTGAACTGCGGCGGCGCGAGGGGCGCGACGTGTACCCGCTGGATGTGCCGTTCCTCGAAGCCCTGGAGCATGGCATGCCCCCGAGCGGCGGCATCGCTCTCGGCGTTGACCGCCTCGCGATGGTATTCGCTGGGGCCGACCGCATCGACGACGTGGTTGCATTCGCGCCCTGAGAGACGTGGGCACAACCGGGCTCTGCGTCCCACCTGGCAGGGGAAGGAACGGCATCGATACCCGGCCCGTACCGCCATCATGAATACGCTCACGCCGGAGGGTTCGGGTACTACCTTATGGGCTGATCCGTTCGAGGGCCGGAACCGGTAACATGAGCGACTCAGGCAACACAGCAAAGCACGCGGGAACGCGTAGTTGGTCCGTGCGCACCTCGCAGTTTCTGCGTCTGTTGGCCGTGATCTCGGCCGTGGCGTTGGCTTTGCGCCTGGGGGTGAGCGTCCAGCTCGCGAGACACCCGTCCGTCACAACCCCCGCGTCGGTCACGGACATGGCAACGTACTTGGCGCTGGGTAGAGAGATCGCGGGGGGGCAGTTGCCGAAAGACGGTTTCTACTACCAGCCCTTCTATTACAGCGTGTTCCTGCCCGCGATCTTCCGCGTCTTCGGACAGAGCCACTGGGGGATCGTCATCATACAGGCGATTCTCGGGGCCGCCACAGTCTGGCTGACAGGTCTGGTTGGCGCTCGATTGTTCGGCCGGAGAACCGGGCTTCTGGCGGCTTGCCTGCTGGCGCTCGCGCGGTTCCATATCTTCTACACCCCGTTCGCGCTCATTGCCGTCCTGCAGGCGTTCTGGCTGAGCCTGCTCGCGTTCTCGGTCGTGGCCGCATTGCGGCGGGATACGACGTGGCGCTGGGCTGTGACGGGACTGGTCGCAGGCTTGGCGACGCTGACACGCGGAAATGTGCTGCTGCTCGTCCCCGGGCTGATTGGGGTACTGCTCTGGAGACGGCGGCGATGTCGAGCCAGAGCGGCGCTCGCCGCCGCCACCGTACTCGTCCTTTTCTACGCCCCGCAGCTTCCGTTCGCGCTGGTGAACTACCGAGTCCTGGGACGGTGGTCGGGACCGTCCTCCGCGCAGGACGCCGTGCTGGCTCTCTCCAACACCCCCGAAGCTCCACCGGGGGGAGTCGAGTACACGGACATGTCGCAGGACTGGGCTGCACAAGCAGCTCGGCCGCCGGACGAACGCGTGCCTGTGTCAACGCAGGTCCTGAGCTGGGCACGGACGCAGCCGCTGCAGTTTGTCGAACTCAAGCTCCGGACCTTCCTTCTGTTCTGGAACTACCTCGAGATACCCAACAACATCGCCATGGAAAACGAGGGAGAGGCCAGCTGGCTGGTCCGATTTCCGCTCCTTGTCGGCTTCGGGTTTATCTCCACGTTTGCTCTGGCAGGGATCGCCCTGCGCCTGCGGAAGCTGCGGAGTTCGCAAGCAGCCGCGTTCACGGCATTCTGCGTGTTTGGCTATTGCGCGGCGACGGTGGTTTTCTACATGCTCGCCCGGTTCCGGGTCCCGATCGTACCTCTGCTTTGTGTGTTTGCGGGTTTGGGGCTGCGTGATGCAGGTCGGACGTGCAGGGCGTACCTTCGAGATCGGTCGCAACCCCGCCGCTCGGACGTGTTGGTGCGTCTCGGCGTGCTCGCCGTGGCGGCATTCGTGGCTTTGCGTGCGTTCTCTCTGTACCAGACGGTCCTCGAACAACGCGTGTCCCGATGGCTGCGTCCGGACGGGATGCAAGTCCGAACTACCCGGTCGTGGATCCTGTACGATCACGGCCCGCTCAACCTTGGGCAGTGGTTCTCGCTCAAGGTGCCGCCCGAAGGACTGTGCGTGCGGAAAGTGTTCCTGATACCGGGCGACGCGTCAGCTGAAGCGATCCACAACCCACGCCTGCGGATCGCCTTCATGGCCCCACCCGGTGACACGGTTGAACTGACCGTCAGCAACGCGGTCACGACGCGCGCCAACTACGCCTTGGAGAAACGCCACGGGTTGCTCTGGGCCACGGTCCCGTTGCTGGATCTGAGTTTCCGGGACGGACAGATCCAGGTCGAGTGCATATTCCATGGGTCGGACTCGGATCAGGCGGGGCCGTTCGTCGATTTTGCACGGAATTGCGAACGGACGATCGGGGTAGCCCCGCCACAGTACCTGCCCACAGAGTGCGAGGCTGTAATGAAACTCGTGTGGGACCATTTATAGTACTGGGTTCGACGAGTTCTATTCCTTGGGCGAGTGTGCAAGCGCCTTGCGATACGGAAACCATCAGCAAGTGGAAGGATACCATGGGTATGGACAAGAAGACAATCCGTGACGTGGACGTCAACGGTAAACGGGTATTGATGCGCGTGGATTTCAACGTGCCAATCAAAGACGGTGTGATCACCGACGACACGCGGGTACAGGCCGCGCTACCCACGATTACGCACATCCTGGACGCGGGAGCCAGCTTGGTGCTCATGAGCCATCTGGGGCGGCCAAAGGGTAAACCCAACCCGGAGATGAGCCTGGCGCCGGTCGCTCAGCACCTTGCCCGGGAACTGGGGCGCCCGGTCAAGATGGCTCCCGCCACTGTGGGCGACGACGTCGCTGCCATGGTCAGTGCACTCGCCCCGGGCGACGTGCTGGTGCTCGAGAACACGCGGTTCCAGGCGGAGGAGGAGGGCAAGGGCTGCACCCCCGAGGAGCAGGAGACCTTTGCCAAGCAACTCGCTGCGTTCGGCGACGTGTACGTGAACGACGCTTTCGGCACGGCTCACCGGGCGCATGCCTCCACGGCCGTTGTCTGCAAGTACATGGACACCAATGTGGCCGGCCTGCTTATGGAGAAGGAGCTGAACTACCTCGGCAAAGCCATGGGCGGAGCCGAGCACCCGTTCGTCGCGGTGATCGGCGGCGCAAAGGTATCCGGGAAGCTCGAAGTGCTGAAGAGCCTGATGGCAAAAGTCGACGCCATTCTGATCGGCGGAGGCATGGCCTACACGTTCCTCAAGGCACAAGGCCACGGGATCGGCGACTCTCTGCTCGAGGAGGAGTTGCTGGATACGGCGAATGAGATCGTTGCGGCCGCCAAGGAGGCGGGCGTGGCCCTGCTTCTGCCGACCGACAATGTGGTCGCCGACGCGTTTGACGCCGGGGCCAACACGCAGTTGGTAGGGGTCGACGTTCCCGACGGCTGGCGTGCTCTGGACGTGGGCCCGGAGACGGTGAAGCAGTACGCTGCGGAGATCGCCAAGGCGAAGACAATTGTCTGGAACGGCCCGATGGGTTGTTTCGAGATGGAACCGTTTGCCCCTGGCACGATGGGAATCTGTGAGGCAGTGGCCTCAAGCGGCGCCGTCAGCATCATCGGTGGCGGCGACTCTGTCAGTGCCGTCAACAAGAGCGGTCTGGCAGACAAGATGAGCCATATTTCAACCGGCGGCGGGGCTTCCCTCGAGTTCCTCGAAGGCAAGATCCTCCCCGGCGTGGCGGCACTGGACGACAAGTAGAGACGGACGCGGGGGGCGATGATCCGCCCCCCTGAAGCACAACATAGCCGAGGGAATCGAACCAATGGCGAGACGACTACTCATTGCCGGCAACTGGAAGATGAACAAGACCGTGGCCGAAGGCACGGCGCTCGCGAAGGAACTGAAGGACAAAGTGGGACAGGTGACGGATGTAGACATCCTCGTGTGTCCGCCCCTCACGACGGTCCCCGCCGTGGTCGCCGAACTGGATGGCAGCACGGTCTGCGTAGGCGCCCAGAACGTTCACTGGGAAGAGTCGGGGGCATACACCGGCGAGGTGTCAGCCGCCATGCTGAAGGACACCGGGGTCACACATGTGATCATCGGCCACAGCGAACGGCGCCAGTACTTCGGCGAGACGGACGACACGGTCAACAAGCGGATGAAAGCAGCGCTGGCCGGCGGCCTGACTCCCATCGTCTGTTTCGGCGAGACGCTGGAGCAGAGAGAAGCAGACGAGACGGAGGCTGTGGTGAAAGCACAGATCGCGGCAGGTCTGGCTGATATCTCCGCGGATCAGATGGCGGCCACGATTCTGGCCTACGAACCGGTGTGGGCCATCGGAACGGGGCGCACAGCCACTCCTGAACAAGCACAGGACGTCCACGAACTGGTTCGCAGCCTCCTCCGTGCACGGTTCGGTGATATCGCCTCCAATGTCCGGATTCTCTACGGCGGCAGCATGAAGCCCGGGAACGCGGCCGAGCTTCTGGGTAAGCCAGACATCGATGGCGGGTTGATCGGTGGGGCGAGCCTGAAGGCCGATGATTTCGCGGGTATTGTGTTATGTGACGGCTAAGGGGCCGACGCCCTGCTGGTCGTCGCGCCTGTGTGACACGCTGATACAGGGCCCTCCACATGGTCGCAATGCACACGTGACCGGATCTGCCGGCCCCGGGACCAACCGGGGCTGGCATTTCCGTTTTTCTGTCGAAGACGCCCGGAACAAAACGCGGACAGCACATGTCAAACGACCAAAATCACATAACAGACCGCGAGCTCGTTGAGCGGTTCCAGGATGGCGACAGGTCAGTGTTTGATGTGTTGGTTGACCGTCATTCGGCCAAGGCGTACCAGATAGCCTACGGGGTGCTGGGGAACCGCGAAGACGCCGAGGAGGTCTCACAGGACGTATTCGTAAGGATATACAGAGCGCTGCACAAATTCCGAGGCGATTCGGAGTTCTCTACATGGATGTATCGGATCGCGATCAACTTGGCTCGGAACAAGTACAGGTGGAACAAGTCTCGTGGTTTGCCGCAGAGACTTAGTATCGACGAGCCCATATCGAACAAAGACGGTAGCGAATCGAAATTTGAGCTGACGGAGGAGAGGCTACAGCCCAACGAAGAGGTAGAGCTTGACGAGTTCGAGAAGAACGTGATGGAGCAGCTGCACGGGTTGCCACCGGTATACAGAGATGCGTTGCTCCTGAGAAACGTAGAAGATATGAGTTATGAAGACATTGCGTCCACGCTGGGATGCAAGTTGGGAACGATCAAGTCGCGGATAGCAAGAGCCCGCGAGGAACTGCGACGGAGACTGAACATATGAATCCGGACGCCCTCAACCAGTGCCCCGAGACGGACGACCTGAGCGCGTGGTATGATGGAGAGTTGCACACGCAGGGAGATGTCGTGTCCGCGCATGTGCGGGAGTGCGAGGACTGTTCCGTGACGGTCAACGCATACGGACGTATAGACGCCTCGATACGCGCGGGTGCGCGCCCTGCTTCGCAACTTGCGGACAGAATAAAGAAACGTTGTCGGGAGCTGCCCTCAAATCGTGCCCCACTGTTTTGGCTCTCCCCGTCAACGACGCCAGCCCTGAGGTACGCCGCAGCCTTGGCGGTCGTGGGGATCGTAGCAGCCGTGTTTACGGTAAGCGCCTTGCGTATGCCTCCGGGAGGAGGAGTCGCGAAGACGACAGCCGAGGATGACCCCGTCATGCCCGGCGACACGACCCCCGTGCCAGAGCAACTCGTGAGTTCCGAACGGGTCACCTTGACTGAGCCACAGCCCAGCGGAGCCCACGTCGATCCGGCGACTCTCCGGAACGCCAACACTGACGGTCTGCCGACGCGGGGGACACCCGCTCGCGTACGCAGACATGCACTCGGGGCATTGGTGTCGCATGTGTGGGTGGCTGACGAGGCCGTTTTGGCGAACGTCCGCGAGGAGATGGAGCGGGCGCACCCCAAGGCCGAATGGCTTGTGACCGAGGGACAAACGCGCTTTGAGCTCGTGGCCCCCGACAAGGACATACAAGGCGTCGTCGACTACTTGGAGTCCGCTGGAACGGCGCTCATGTCGCCAGCCTTTCCCCAGCCCGGACGCGCCGAGGAAGCCTATTTCAGCGGCAAGCGCATACGGTATGGAGCGACGTTTGTTCCGGCCGACTAGGGGTCGGCGGAGCACTTCCTCACAAAGCCGCTGAGGCGTTGCCTCCCCTTCCTTCTCCTCACGCGTTACCCCACAGCGCCCTGACTCAGTGCGCTGTAGCGCCCAGAAGTCGTCGCTTCAGAGAGATCACGCTCGCACGGGTCTCCGGGTCCGACTGCACGCGGCCGCGCACCATGCTCTCGGCATGAAGGACGGTGGCGTGGTTGCGGTTGAACCCTTCGGCGATGGCAGGAGAAGAGAACTCCGTAAGTTCACGGCAGAGGTACATGGCTACCTGACGCGGGAAAGCGATGTTCTTCGGTCGCTTCTTGCTCGTCATGTCCGCGAGTCGGATGTCGAAGTACTCCGCAACCGTTCTCTGAATCTGTTCGATGGTGAGCAGGCCGGCCGATTCCTCGTCCAGCAGAGGACGCAGAAGCTGTTCAGCAGCCTGTTGATCGACGACCGCACCGGTCAGCGACGCATGTGAAACCAGGCGAATGAGCGCGCCTTCGAGACGACGGATGTTGGACTTGATGCGTGAGGCGACCCAACCGAGGATCGCGTCGTCGAGCTTGACGGCATGCTCCTCCTGCTTCCGCCGCAGGATTGCTACACGCGTCTCATAGTCCGGCGCACTGACCTCAGTCGTCAGTCCCCACTCAAAGCGGGACACCAGTCGCTTCTCCAGCCCCGGTATCTCGTGCGGCGGACGGTCCGACGTCATTACAATCTGTTTGTGCCCGTTATAGAGCGTGTTGAAGGTGTGGAAGAACTCCTCCTGGAGCTGCTCCTTACCCTTGTTGAAGAAGTGTACATCGTCGATCAATATCAGGTCCACATTCCGGTAGTGGTTCCTGAACTTGGGTAGAGCCCTGGCGGCAAGGGCGTCGATGTACTTGTTGGCAAACTCCTCGCTTGTCAGGTACTCGACGCGAGCACGTTTGCGGCGTTGGAGGACCTCGTGCGCGATGCCCTGCACCAAGTGGGTCTTCCCAAGGCCTGTCCCCCCATGGATGAACAACGGGTTGTAGGCCTTGCCCAAGTTCTTTGCAACCGCCATGGAAGCAGCGTGAGCGAACTTGTTGTTCTCGCCCACCACAAAGGTATCGAACGTAAAGCGGCGGTTGTAGCGCAGCGCGTCGGACGACACGCTGGGTTCAGCGGTCATGCTACTCGGGAGGGAACCGCGCCGGGGCTTGGCGACTTTGCTGGGAGTGACGTACTCGTGCCCGCTCTCGAAAGCGACACGAACAGCCTTCCCCGTGACCTTCTCCAGTGCGCCGACAATGATCTCGCGGTAGTTGTTGGCCAACCACTCGCTGAAGATGTCATTGGACACACCGAGACGACAGACACCATCGTCGAGGGCCAGGGGAACAATCCCGGCAATCCATCGATCGTACGTGTCTTCGTTCAGTAAGTCACGGAGTTTACCAGACGCCTCTTCCCAGATAACGGCAACGTCTTCCATCGTTCCCTCAAAATCGCAGCAAATAGCCCTGAAACTGTACACGGGGCGTAGTAGATTAACGGACAGTCTACCCCCTGAGGGGTTCTGTTGACAGGCAACCAATCTACTTGGAGCGATTGGTCAGAGCAAACCGGTTCTGCCGGTTTTTTCCCTCAGGTAACCGGTGCGTATCCGTAACGTACTTCTAATCATACCATTATAGTCCGAACAAATTTTCCGCGGCGCCGGCCCGTGCTCGGTTGGCCAACGGATACACGGCTCGGGGATAGCTGCGAGCCCTCGGATACATACCATGGCGAACGCCTTTATTCTCCACGTCAATTCCTGTCTGACGCCCACCGATCAGGTCCACAATGCGTCCATCCTGTTCCGGGACGGACTCATCATGGCCGTGGGAGGCTATTCAGCGTTGCGCGTCTTGGACGAGATTCCTTCCGTGGATCTGACTGACTGTCAGGCCGTGCCGGGGTTCATCGACACGCACATTCATGGGACGGGCGGCTTCGACGCCATGCATGCCGACGTGGATGGCAACGTGGGGAAGATGTGTCAAGTGCTCGCGACGCACGGGACCACGTCTCTCCTCCCCACGGTCCTGTCGGGGCCATCGGCCAAGATGCTCGCGGTGACCGAGGCCCTGGCGACGCACTGCGAAGAAGAGGGCAACGGCGCTGTGCCCGTTGGCATCCACTTGGAGGGACCGTTCCTCAACGTGAAGAAGCGCGGTGCCCAGGGAGCGACCTTCCTGCGAGAGATCGACTTGGGATTTGCCCGCGAACTACTGGAGGCGGGCCGGGGCAAGGTGAGGACGATGACATTCGCGCCCGAGCTGGAACACAGCGAGGAACTGGTTGGACTCCTGCTTGAGAACGGGGTCGTGGCAAGCATGGGACACAGCCTGGCAAACGCCGAGAACGCCACCCGTGCAATCGCCGCCGGGGCAAGTCGCTGCACACACCTCTTCAACGGCACGCCCCTGCTGGACCAACGCGAAGCGGGACTCACGTCCATCGCGCTGACCGACGACCGGCTCACCATCGAGCTCATCCCTGACGGCATACATGTCCATCCCAGCATGGTCGACCTGGCCTGCCGGGCGAAGCCGAAGGACAGAATTGTGGCGATCACCGACGCGACCCAGGGAGCAGGACTGGACGCAGGGCGCTATTATCTGGGCGACGACGAAATCATAGTGGCCAACGGGGCGTGTCGCCGCGTCTCCGACGGACGGCTTGCCGGGTCGTGCCTGACGTCGGACCATGCGTTCCGGAACCTGCTCAGGTTCACGTCCATGTCCCCATCGGACGCCTTGGCTTGTTTTACGATTAATGCGGCCCAGAGTATCGGACTGACCGATCGGGGCCTGATCCAGCCCGGGAAACGCGGAGACGTCGTTGTGGTGGACGAGAACTGGGAAGTACAGTTGACGGTCGTACAAGGACGGATCGTCTACGATCCCCGCGGAGCCGCAGCCGACCAACCCGATCTGTGAGCGATTGTGACTCGACAGGGAAGCCTCCCGCCGGGCGGCTCCCTCTGACAACGGAATGGCCGATTCTGGAGGAAAACGATGGTAACCGCGTTCGTTCTGGTAAATGCCGAGGACCGCAAGGCAAAAGAAATCGCAAAGTGCCTGGTTGCTCTCAAAGGAGTGACCGAGGCACACGTAGTGGCCGGGGAGTATGACTTGGTCGCTGTGGTCCGGGTGCCCACAAACCACGATCTGTCGGAGCTGATCACCGAAGAGGTGGTTCACATCGATGGCGTCCACAGGACAAAGACGCTCTTTGCCATGCAGAGCCTCTCCGACTATGACTTGGTCGGCATCTTCGGCGAGGGATGACGCGCCAGACGATGGATCTTCCTCAAGAGCCAGGGGCGGCGTGGCCGACAGGCAAGGTTGGTTATGTAGCCCTTCTCGGTCGGCCCAATGCGGGCAAGTCCACGCTCCTGAACACCGTGTTGAGCTACAGGTTGGCGGCCGTCTCGCCGAAGCCGCAGACAACCCGCCGCCGCTGGCTGGGCATCCTCAGCGACGCTGACTCCCAGATCCTGTTCCTGGACACGCCCGGGGTGCATATCCCGAAGCACGCTCTGGGCCAGGCGATGGCTCACAGCATCCAGTCCGCAATCGATGACGCGGACGTGCTCGTGTGCCTCATCGATCCGACACGGCCCCCGGGCGAGGAGGACAGGCTGGTCGCAGAGACCGTCGCCGGAGCCGCGAAGGAGGTCGTGCTCGCCGTCAACAAGACCGACATCGCGACCCCGGAGCAGATTGACTGCGCGCTGGCGTTCTATTCGCAGCAATTGCCCGAGCGACCGATATTTCGCGTGTGCGCACTGGCGTCCAAATCACTCGTGCCTCTTGTCGATGCGATAAAGAGCTCTCTTCCCTCCGGGCCGTTCTTCTACTCGCCCGAGAACATCACGGACGCAGTCGAACGAGACATCGCGTCCGAGATTATCCGGGAGGTCGCTTTGGGTGCCTTGCGCCAGGAAGTGCCCCACGCGATTGCCGTGGCCGTTGAAGAGTGGGAAGAGCATGGAGATCGGCGCAACGTGCGCGCGGTCCTCCATGTCGAACGGCAACCGCAGAAGCTGATTGTTGTCGGCAAAGGCGGAAGCACGATCAAAGCGATCCGGGCCAAGGCAGAGCGCGAGCTTTCCGATCAGTTCGGCCCTACTCGACTCACGATCTGGGTAAAGGTCTCCCGTGATTGGCGCCGTCGGGCAACGGCCGTACACGATCTGCTCTGAGTGCTTGATAATGGCCATTCAGACTGCATATTATGTGGTTTTGTCAGTTGAAGTAGACCCACGGTGGTCCAAATATCTCGGAGGAAACCCGCAATGTCCGTACATCCGTCACTGAAGACTAAAGGCAAGATCGGCGCGAAGCGGAATGTACTGAAGCGCTTCGAGCGCCTGGACATCCTCAGAGAGTCCGGCAAGCACCAGGAAGGCGACAAGGTCTGGGGGCTGCCCAAGACTCGCGTTGTCAGTTAAAGAACCCGGCCACATGGCCCAGTTCGCACCATAGGCCCCACAGGCCAACCCCCAATAGCACGAGGCTCAGCACCACAAAGCTGAGCCTTTTTCTTTTGACATCAATCGGGTGACGCTCGAGCCGCGCGGACGAGCGACAAGTCCCCGCACACAGGTACCGCATCAGGCGTTCCTGTTCTTCTCGACCTGCTGTCGTTCTGAACCAACCCATCGCGCCAGTCGTCTCCGATCTCTAGCCAATCCGAAAAAGCCAGACGAGCACCCACCCGATCCCGACCCCCACCACCAGAACGGCGAGAATCACCGGCCAGAGGAGTCCCAGGCCAACACTCGTCAGACCCACAAACCCCAGTGACGCCAACCCGGAACCGTTGTCCCCCCTGGCCGACGCATCGTGTTGCTTCGCGATCTTCGCGATCTCCAAGCGCCCACTCTCTACCGTTCGGCGAGCCAGCCCCAAAGCGCCGCCATCATCCCACGCTAGCTTGTCCGGCAGTTCTGCCACCTTGCCTTTCGCGACAGACAACACCTCAATCCGCGAAGACAGGTTCTGGCTCTCCCCCGACAACCTCCCGATGACAACGTCGAGCTCGGCCAGCAGTTCCCGACGCTGACGGTCCAGTTCCCCTGCCTGTTGCTTCAGTGTCTCGTCCTTCAACACACTATCCTCTCGCCGGAGCAGGGCCGACAGAAGTTCATCTTCCGCATCGATCTCGCCACGGTCGGAGCTCCCCGTACGCAGACCGGGAAGCGACCGCCACCACGGTCGACGTCTCCTCCGCGTCTCTATTGCGGGAACTTCTCTGCTCATTGCGCCTCTTCCGGCATCAGCTCTGGCAGCGGCGGGACTTCCAGAACCATGCCCGGCTGAAGTATATCACCGTTCCGCAACGCGTCCTTGTTCCACTCGGCCAATTGTCCCCAGTATCGCGTGCTGCCGTAGACTGCGGCAGAGATTGCGGAGAGCGTATCACCTTGTTTCACGGTGTAGCTCCGCACAACGACCGTCGCTGCCTCTTCCGGCTGTGCGGAATCACTCGTTGCAGTCCCCGCGGCCGACGTGGTCTCGTTCTCTTCGGCCGTCCCGGTCACGGCGGCGGCCAGTCCTTCCACCCGCTGTGCCCTCAGTGCCGCGAGCTCGCCGTTCAGCCGTTTGATCATCCGGATGAAATTGCGCTCTCTTTCCGTAGGGCTCAACGCCGAAGGCCGCGGATCAGCGACAGGTGTTCCCTCAGCGACCTGCCTGTCCTCGGGATGCAGTTGCCTCAACTCGGCCAGCAACTCCCGCTCGCAAGCCCTCAACCACGCGCCAGTGCCGGCCACGGCATCGCTGCCGGCAAGCCGCGAATAGGTGCGGTAGTGATAGACTGCGGACAGGGGGTCGGCAAGATGATCCTCGTACAAGGTCGCCAGCTGAAGGTGCGTTTTGGCCGACTCCGGGCTCATACGCAGGCAACGCGAAAAAGCCTGTGCCGCCTCTTCGTACTTGCCGGCCTCCCGCAGGCTCAGGCCACGCACGAAGTAGGGATTTCTCCCCACATCCTGCGACGCATCCCGCGAGCATCCGGACGAGAGAGCAACGAGAGCCGCGACCAACAGCAGAACGATGGGATGTGCGGGATCACCGGTAACCATCATGCACCAGAACTTCCTGCCCGACATATGCCGGAAGCCTCCGCTCTCCGGACGACATGCGGGGAACGCCAGTCAAGATAGAGCCTACGGACGCCGAATTCCACAAGTCGTGCGGCGTTTGGATTGCACCGTTGCCAATCACGTGTACATTATCGTTTTTGTTTACTCCGACTGAGTACCGATAGAGGATTCTGTGCTGATGAAACAACGAGGCGCAAAGCACAAGCTCTGCCGACGGACTGGTTCGTGTGTCTGGGGCAGCCCTAAATGTCCCAGTGTGAAACGTCCTTACGCGGCTGGCGCACAGGGGCAGACGCGGCGGCGTAGCAAGCTGTCGACGTACGGCGAGCTCCTGCTGGAGAAGCAGAAGCTGCGGGCACACTACGCCCTTACCGAAAAGCAGTTGCGATTTGTCTATCACAAGGCGCACGCCGGTTCCGGCGCTACAGGTGAGAAGCTCCTGCGTTCGCTGGAGACGACGCTGTCAGCGATCGTGTTCCGAAGCGGCCTTGCACCGTCGATTTTCGCCGCCAAGCAGGCAGTCTGTCACCGCCATGTTCTGGTGGATGGACGCATCGTTGACCGGAGCGGTTACCAAGTACGGCCGGGGCAGATCGTGTCGATCAGCCCGCAACGGTCCCCTGCTCTGGCCAGCATTGCCCAGCGGTCTGACGTCGTCGTTCCTCCGTACCTTGAGTGCGACCGCGAGAACGCCAAGGTGACTCTGGGCCGCGAACCGTTGGTTGAGGAGATCCCCGCCAACATCGAGATCACGCGGGTCGTTGAGTACTACGCTCGCTAGTTCCTTAGGGTTGACTGGCGACATTCCATATCCAAAAGGCCGGCCCTCTTTGTGGTCGGCCTTTTGTGTTCTGAGGTAATCTCCGGATGCCCCCTGACGTCACGACCAAGCTCACACCTGCCATGCGGCAGTACATGGACGCCAAGCGCGACGTCCCGGAAGACGCCATCCTGCTCTTCCGGATGGGGGATTTCTACGAACTCTTCTTCGACGATGCCAAGCGGGCCGCCCCCCTCATGGACGTGGTGCTCACACAACGGGGCGGCGTGCCCATGTGCGGTGTGCCGCACCACGCCCTCCAAAACTACGTGTCGCGGTTGGTCGAGGCCGGTGTAAAGGTCGCAATCGCCGAGCAACTCGAGGACCCGAAGCAGGCCAAAGGCATCGTCAAACGGGGCGTCACACGTGTGATCACCCCCGGCACGGTTCTGGATGACCAGTCGCTTGCCGCCTCCAAGAGCAATTTCCTGATGGCCGTGTGTCCGGGCAAGAAGCGCATCGGCATTGCTTTGCTCGACATCAGCACCGGGGATTTCAGGGCGTCCGAGCTTGCCGACCTGGCAGCCCTCGAAACCGAACTTCATCGTTTGCAGCCCGCCGAGTGTCTCGTGCCAACGGCTCTCGACGCGCAGTGGCAGGAAGGCACGGCCCCCGACACGCCTCGCAAGATGGTCCTTACGCCCGTCGAGGATTGGATCTTCGACGTCGGCATCGCCACCGAGAACCTGTGTCGCCATTTCGGCGTAGCCTCCCTCGACGGCTTCGGATGCAGGGGAATGGACACAGCGGTTGGCGCCGCGGGAGCCGTCTTCCACTACGCACAGAACAACCTCCGACAGGACGCCTCCCACATTACCGGACTTCGGGTATTTCATACCGACGAATACATGGTACTCGACCGCATTTCACAACGCAACCTCGAGCTTGTCGAGCCCATCTTCACGGAGTCGAGAGACAGTACGCTCATGAGCGTGCTTAACCAGACCGAGACCCCCATGGGTACGCGTCTGCTCCGGGAATGGATTCTGCGCCCGCTCCGGGGGCCGGATGCCATCAACCGGCGATTGGACGCCGTCCAGGCCCTTGTCGAAGATCAGCTTCTGCTCAGCGAACTCCGCGAATCGCTTGCCGCGGTGCGCGATCTGGAGCGCACCGTCACTCGACTCAATGTGGGCTCGGCCAACGCCCGCGATCTGATCGTTCTCAAGGCGGGCCTGGCCGCCGTCCCCGGGATCCGCGCCCTCCTCGAATACATCGACGTCGAGTTGGTGTGCGATCTCCGCGGCGACTTGCTCGACATGCCTGACATCACCGAGCACATCGCGCGGGCCATCGTGGACGAGCCTCCACTCACCATCCGCGACGGAGGCATCATACGGGACAACTACAACGAACAGCTTGACGACTTCCGGAGAGCCGGGCGCGAAGGCAAACAGTGGATCGCTGCGCTCCAGGCGCGCGAGCAGGAACGGACAGGCGTCAAGTCACTGAAGGTCCGTTTCAACAAGGTGTTCGGCTACTACATCGAGATCACCAAAGCCAACTTGGACATGGCGCCCGAGGACTACATCCGCAAACAGACGCTGGTCAACGCCGAGCGCTTCATCACGCCGGAGCTCAAGGAGATCGAAGACAAGGTCCTGGGCGCGGAAGAGAAGAGCAAAGCCCTGGAATACGAGCTGTTCCAGAAGATCCGCGAGGAAGTGGTCGGCGCAACCCCGCGCGTTCAGGCGATCGCCCGCGCCTTGGCCAACGTCGACGTACTGGGATCTCTTGCGGAAGTCGCAGCCCGAAACGACTACGTACGCCCGGTGCTGACCCTCGACCCCATACTCGACATTGTCGATGGCCGACACCCTGTGCTCGACGTTCTCATGCGCGATGAGGGCTTCGTCCCGAACGACGTGCAACTCGACACCGGCGAGAACCAGATCGCGGTCATTACCGGTCCGAACATGGCCGGCAAGTCGACCTACATCCGGCAGGTGGCTCTGCTGGTCCTGATGGCGCAGATGGGCAGCTTCGTCCCGGCCCGGAGCGCCACGGTCGGCGTCGCGGACCGGATCTTCACCCGTGTCGGCGCGGCGGACGACATCGCGCGCGGCCAGAGCACGTTCATGGTCGAGATGGTCGAGGCCGCCAACATCCTGAACAACGCGACGCCGGCCAGCCTGATTATCCTCGATGAGATCGGGCGTGGCACCAGTACGTTCGACGGACTCAGCATCGCCTGGGCAGTCGCCGAGTTCCTGCACGACAACGATGCCGTGCGCGCGCGCACCCTGTTCGCAACACACTACCACGAGTTGACCGAGCTTTCGCTGACGAAGAAGGGCGTCAGCAACTACAACGTCGCCGTCCGCGAGTACGGTGACAAGATCATCTTCCTGCGTAAGATCCTCCCCGGGGCCGCCGACCGAAGCTACGGCATCCATGTCGCCCGCCTCGCCGGCATGCCGAGCCGTGTGATCCGGCGAGCGAACGAAGTCCTGACCAATCTGGAGGGAAACGCCCTTTCCGCCAACGGCAAGCCCAAACTCGCACGCACGCGCGGGAAGAACAAGAAGCCGGAGCCACCGGACGCCCAAGGCCAGCTCACGCTCTTCGATTTCTGAGCCACTGTCGGGGCGGCGCCGGGGCATCGACCGCAACTTGACGTGCTACCTGTGGGCGGGTATGGTTTTGAGCGCTGGTGAGGGTCCCCCGCACCGTATCAGTTAGGAACTGGGCAAACCGTGAAGACTGTCAACGTCAACCTCCCACACCACCGATATGACATCCTCGTCGGTCGCGGACTGTTTCAGGACGCAGCCGCCTCGACTGCCCTGGGACAGGCCGTTGCCGGTCGCCGGTGTCTTCTGTTGACCGACACCAATGTCGGTCCACTCTATGCGGACGCCGCGACACGGATGCTCCTCGACGCTGGCGCCACGGCGTGCACGACCGCGACGATCTGCGCCGGCGAACAGAGCAAGAACCTGGACACGGTCGCCGATCTCTACCACCAGGCGGTGGCCGCAGGGCTCGACCGGAAGTCCATCGTCGTCGCTCTGGGCGGCGGCGTAGTGGGCGACATTTCGGGCTTCGTAGCCGCCACCTACATGCGTGGCATTCCGTTTGTCCAGATCCCCACCAGCCTCCTCGCGCTCGTTGACAGCAGTGTCGGCGGCAAGGTTGGTGTCGACTTGCCAGAGGGGAAGAATCTGGTGGGCGCTTTCCATCAGCCGGAACTCGTGCTCGCCGACGTGGAACTGCTGAAGACGCTCCCGGAGCGGGAACTCGCGTGCGGCCTTGCGGAGGTCGCAAAGTACGGCGTTATCATGGACGCTGCGCTGTTCGACCTGCTCTCCGAAACCGCCGATCGCCTCAACGGCCTCGATCTCGACCTGCTCGAGACGGTTGTGGCCTGGTGCTGTCGCCTGAAGGCCGAGGTGGTGATCGAAGACGAAAAGGAGGCCGGCAGACGTGCGATCCTCAACTACGGACACACCTTCGGGCACGCCATCGAGGCACTTGGCGACTACACAGCGCTCAACCACGGAGAAGGCGTCGCGATCGGCATGGGCATGGCCGCGGACCTCGCTGTCGCGCTCCGCATGTGGGACGAGACCCCCGTACTCCGTCAGGATGCGTTGCTGCGCGCCTTGCGCCTGCCCACGCAGTGGAATCTGTCCGGCGTGACCGCCGCCGACATCCTCGCCAACATGTACCGGGACAAGAAGGTCCTCAGCAGTGTGTTGCGCCTTGTCCTCCCGCGCGAAATCGGTCACGTCCACGTTGTGCCGTGCCAGGAAAACGAGCTTATCCGCAAAGCGATCGAGGGACGCCGTGCAAAGCCGTGAGGCCTACGTCATTCTGAATCTGTTGCCCGGGATCGGGCCCGTCCGGGTCACGACGCTGCTGTCCCTGTTCGGGAGTCCGGAAGCAATTCTGCGGTCTCCGCAGCAGGACATCGGACGCGTACGCGGCATCGGTGAACGTCTGTCGACGGCCATCCACAACTGGCGGGACCACTGCGATCCGGAAGCTGAACTCCGCCTGGCAGAGAAGGCCGGCGTATCCGTCATCACGCTTGCCGATGAGGAGTATCCCCGTCTGCTGAGAGAGATCCACGACCCTCCTCTGTGCCTGTACGTCCGAGGCGATCCGGGCGCGCTCGCATCGCTGGAGTCGTCCGTCGCCATCGTGGGGTCTCGACGCACGACCCGGTACGGGATACGGACGGCCGAGCATCTTGCCACTGAGGCCGCGTTCGCTGGTTGGACGGTCGTGTCAGGCATGGCCCGGGGGATAGACACTGTCGCCCATCAGGCCACGATTCGGGCGAAGGGAGTGACTGTTGCCGTACTGGGCAGTGGCCTGCAACACATCTATCCGCAGGAGAACCTGGACCTGGCCAAGGCCATTGCCACCCACGGTGGGGCACTCATCTCCGAGTTTCCCATGGCTTTCCCCCCGGACCGGCGAACGTTCCCCATGCGCAACCGCATCATCTCCGGCATGACCCGGGGCACGATCGTGGTGGAGGCCGGGGCCCGTAGCGGATCGCTGATCACGGCCACGCAGGCGATGGAGCAGGGACGCACTGTGTTTGCGGTGCCCGGGCCGATCGACTCGCCACAGTCCAAGGGATGTAACCAGCTCATCAAGGACGGCGCCCCGCTGATCGAGAGTTTCGCGGACGTACTCGACGACTTCACGCTGCTGCTGCCACGCTCCGCCGCGCAACGCTCACAGCGCACCGGCGCGGTTCCCCAATCGGCGAGCACGGATGACGCGACTGCGGATTCCGCGGCAGGCAACTTGAAATTGACCGGTCTGGAGGCCAAACTAATTGGTTTCCTCGGAACCGACGAGGTCGGAATAGACGAGCTTATCGCGCACTTGGGTGAAGCCCCCGGAAAAGTACTGAGCACGGTTGTGATGCTGGAGATGCGTCACCTGCTCAAGCAGCTCCCCGGAAGGCGGGTAGTGCGCATAGACCGCACAACAACCGTGTAACGGCACTCGGAGATGTGCCGTGACACAACTACCAGTACCGGAACGCAATGCCGAATTCACTTGTTATTGTCGAGTCGCCCACCAAGGCACGCACGCTCACACGTTTTCTGGGCAGCGATGTCAAGGTAATGGCCTCCATGGGCCACGTCCGTGACCTGCCGGAGTCGTCCCTGGGCGTTGATATCCACAACCGCTTCACGCCTATCTACGTTCTGACGGGCGGCGGCAAGAAGGTCATCGGCCAGCTCAAACGCGAGGTCCGCAAGGCTGACGCCGTATACCTCGCGACCGACCCGGACCGCGAGGGCGAGGCCATCGCGTGGCATCTGTACGAAGAGCTCAAGCGCGGCACCAAGGCCGCGTTCCACCGCGTCACCTTCCACGAGATAACGCGGAACGCCATCCTGCGTGCGTTCGAGCACCCGAGCGAACTCGACTTGCACAAGATAGACGCGCAGCAGGCCCGCAGAGTGCTGGACCGCATCGTTGGCTACCAAGTGAGCCCCATGTTGTGGAAGGCCGTGCAGAAAGGCACGAGTGCCGGTCGCGTCCAGTCGGTCGCGTTGCGCCTGGTATGCGAACGCCAGCGGGAGATCGACGGCTTCACCCCGGTCGAGTACTGGAATATGATCGCCAAATTCGGCTTTGCCGATTGCGAGGAACTACTCACGGCCAAGCTGTACCAGCTCGACGGCAAGAAGCCCAAGATCGGCGACGGCGACACAGCCAACACCTTGGCGGAGGATCTCGGGTCCGGAACCTTCCGTGTGGCCGACGTGGGTCGCAAACCCCGTTCGCGGCGCGCCCCGCCGCCCTTCATCACAAGCACACTTCAGCAGGCTGCGGGATCTCTGCGCATGAGCACGAGCCAGACGATGAGGATTGCGCAGCAACTCTATGAAGGGATCGAGGCAGGCAGCGAGGGAGCCGTGGGTCTGATTACCTACATGCGTACCGACTCGGTCGCTGTGGCCAAGGAAGCGCAGGCGGCGGCCAGGGAGTTCATCGGCAGCGCTTTCGGTCCCGATTACGTTCCGCCGAAACCCAATGTCTACCGGTCTCGCGGCACCGCCCAGGAAGCGCACGAAGCGATCCGACCGACGGATGTCACGCGGACGCCTGAGAAGGTGGAGAAGTACCTCAGCCCCCAGCAGTCCCGTCTGTATCGACTGATCTGGAACCGTTTCGTCGCCAGCCAGATGTCGCCGGCGCGGATGATCGAGCACACAATCGATGTCGAATCGGTCCGTCCCGCCGGATCGCTCCGCCCCGAGCACCATTTCCTTTTCCGTGCAAGTGCCACGACGACCACGTTCCCCGGCTTCCTCAAGGTCTACGATGTGAAAGAGGAGACGGGGAAGGCCATGACAGAGGAAGAGGCTGCGGTTGCGTCTTCCCTGCCCGAACTCGACAAGGGCACGGGATGCGCCCTGGCCGAGTTGGAGAAGCAGCAGAAATTCACCGAACCCCCTCCCCAGTTCTCCGAGGCGACACTCGTGCGCGAGCTCGAGCAGAACGGCGTAGGACGCCCTTCGACATACGCCACCATCGTTAACACGATCCAGCAGCGCAAGTACGCTGTGAAAGAAAGGGGCAAGCTCGCGCCCACGCCTCTTGGCTACAGTGTCAACGACTACCTGACGGAGAACTTGGACGACCTGTTCAAGGTCGACTTCACTGCTCGCATGGAGAAGAAGCTTGACAGCGTCGAGGAAGGTGACGTGGAGTGGACGGCGATGCTGGACGCGTTCTACGCCGAGTTCGTGAAGTGGGTTGGCGGAGTGCCGGCCACAGTCGGAGCGCCGACGGAAGAGCGCGTACGTGCGCTCATGGCAACATTTCCCGAGGACTTGGACTGGGCTCCACCAGTGAAGCGCGGGCGAAGAACGTACGACGACGCCAAGTTCTTCGCCTCGCTCCGCAAGCAGGTGGACGACGGCAAACCGTTCTCAGACCGGCAGTGGCAAGCGCTATTGGCCCTCGCTGCACGATACGCCGACAAGATCGGAAACCTGGATGAAGTAGCCGATGAGCTCAACGTTCGCGATGCTGTGGACGCCCTTATTCGCAAACGGAAAGAAGCCGAGGAGAAAGGGCGTTCTCCGGACAACGCCAAGTCGTCCGCTCCCGATCCTCGTGACATTGCGCTGCTGGACGTCCTCAAAGACATCGAGTTCGAGCCGCCAACCCGGCGCGGCAAACGTCGGTACGACGACAAGGAGTTCTATCTCTCCCTGCGCGGACAGGCCGAGGAGGGTAAGAAGCTGTCGGACGCACAGCTCAACGCCGCGCGCCGGTTGATCGGCAAATACGAAGGACAGATCGGCAACTTCGCCGATGTCGCGGCCAAGTTCGGCCTGGAGCCCCTCGAACGGAAGGCTGCGTCTTCGTCCGCTGACGAGATCAAACCCCTGGTCGACATGCTCGGCGAGGTGCGGACGTGGCAACCGCCCCGCAAGACCGGCCGCCGTACGTATGACGATGCGGAGTTCGCACAATCGGTCACTGACCAGTTCCGGGCTCGGAACGGCCTGAGCGATCGCCAGGTGGCCGCCATCAAACGGATGCTGGTCAAGTACCACGAGCAGATCCCCGGTTACGGCGAGCGTGCCGGGGCCTTGGGCCTGGCTCCGCCTCCGCCAACGGCGGCGGAGATCAACCAGAAATGCCCTGACTGCGGCGGGGCGATCGTGGCCCGTTCCGCCCGCGGACGCCAGTTCTTCGGCTGCACCAATTTCCCCAAGTGCCGCTTTACCACGCGGGACCTGGCGAGTCTGTCCTCATCGTCGGAATAGTCGGATGCGGCCCTCCCTTTGCCCGATCGAAGCGACACAAACGATAGGGTGATGGCATGGCTCC
>JGI11705J14877_10000564_pt1 | contig 23000 bp, 24 predicted proteins | sample Etolaghawater15m_FD_14877 | JGI IMG/M metagenome (IMG submission 14877)
AGNGGAGCGTGATGAGATGGAAGCAGCGCGTAATGAGATGGAAGCAGCGCGTAATGAGATGGAAGCAGCGCGTAATGAGATGGAAGCAGCGCGTAATGAGATGGAGCAAGCGATGCTACAGGCGCAGCAGCGGGAGCAGCAGGCGCAGCAGCGGGAGCAGCAGGCGCAGCAGCGGGAGCAGCAGGCGCAGCAGCGGGAGCAGCAGGCGCAGCAGCGGGAGCAGCTAGTGCAGCAGCGGGAGCAGCAGGCACAGCAGCGGGAGCAGCTAGCGCAAGCAGAATTAGCGAAAGCGCTCGCTGAACTCGAACGACTTAAACCCCGTCACTAAGAGCAGACACATCGGAGACGATGCTCGGCGACCTCGCCACTGCCCTTGATGATGCGGTGATGGAGAGCAGGAAGCCCACCTAAACCAGATGAACCCGATCCTCGCCTCGGTAATCCGCAAATCGCCGCCGGATTTGGCCGGATCGTGTTTGATCTGCTGGTGGCGAAAATATAGGGAAAATCGGTAACTACTCAGGCCACCCCGACCGCGCTATGCTAGCCACACGACCCTACAGCGACCCGCAAGCGGAACGCGATCGCATGCGCCAATGGCTACAGAGAACCGATGAGGATGCGACCCGATAGGCACTATCGGGTCGCAAGATGCGTGCAAATGATAATGATGTGATCAGAAGACCAAGTTCATCATCACCATCAACACCACTAAGAAGAGCAGGGTCATGATCCCGCCAGCGCGCATGTAATCCGGCACGCGGTAGCCACCCGGCCCCATGATGAGCGCATTAACCTGATGGGTTGGGATCAGGAATGAGTTGGAGGTAGCGAGTGCCACGGTCAGCGCAAAGAGTGCTGGATTCGCTCCAACCCCGAGCGCGATATTGACCGCTAGCGGTACCAGTAGCACGGTGGCACCAACATTTGACATCACCAGTGTGAAGAAGGTGGCTAGCACCGCTACGGCGGCCTGTAGCACCCAGATCGGCGTCCCCTCACCAAATGCCGATAGGACACGATCAGCAATCCACGCAGCGGTGCCGGTGGTCTCAACCGCCAACCCGAGCGGGATCAGACTCGCGAGCAGAAACACCGTCTTCCAACTCACCGCCTCATACGCCTCTTCGATCCGCAACACGCCAGAGAGGATCATGCCGAGTGCGCCGGCGAGTAGTGAGACCGATAGGCGCAGATCGGAGAAGAGAACGAGGGTGAGCGCGAGCGCAAAGAAGATGCCTGCCCACACCACCTTCTGTGGCCGTAGCTCCTCGTGCGGATACTCCGAAGTAACGACCACGAAGTTGCGATCCTGCTCCAGTCGCGACAGCGCCGACCACGGGGTGTGTACGACTAGTGAATCGCCTGCCTGTAGCGGCATATCGCGTACGCCTTCACCCTCACGATAGGTCTTCTCCACTCGCTGCAGTGCCAGCAGTGAGATACCGTATGTTTTGCGCATCCAGACATCGCGCGCCGATTTGCCGATCAGCTGTGAACCGGGGGGGATGACCAGTTCAGCAACGCCCGCTTTCGTTGCTACCAACTCCTCAGAGAAGGTCTCTAGGTCGGCCCGCTTCTGCAATCCATTCTCAGCGACAAAGTGATCGAGATGCTCCTCTGAGGCCATCACACCAAGGACGGTACCGGCATTGACACCGAGATTGCGATCGAGCCCACCCGGGCCGATCCGAAGATCGTCGGGGCCGTGCTGCATCGCAATCACCCGAATCGCAAAGCGCTGCTCAAACTCATCAAGACTGCTGCCGATCAACTGACTGCCGGCCGGTACCACCACCTCATTGAGATCGTAGTCGAGTCCATACACCTCGCGGAAGTGAGCCATCGTACTCGCTCCCTCGCTCCCTTTGCTCACATTCGCCGGTAGCACAAAACGACCGGCGATGATGAAGTAGATGATACCGGTCACCACCAGTGCGATCCCGATCGGGGTCACCGCAAACAGGCTAAAGGTGCTCATCTGCTGCTCCGGCTGCAGCGCCTGATTGGAGGTTAAGATGAGATCGTTAAGCAGGATCAGCGGGCTAGAACCGACCATCGTGACGGTACCACCGAGGATCGCGCAGAACCCCATCGGCATCAGCAGCCGTGACATCGGTAGTCCAGTCCGCGCTGAGATACGACTCACCACCGGCAGAAAGAGCGCTGCCGCGCCGACATTCTGCATAAACGAGGAGATGAAGCCGACGGTACCGGAGATGAGGGGGATGATGCGGCGCTCAGTGCTACCACCCACTCGCATAATAAAGGCGGCTACCTTGCTCATGATGCCGGTTTTATCGAGACCCGCGCCGATAATCATCACCGCAATAATCGAGATCACTGCGTTACTGGAGAAGCCCGTAAAGAGCTTTGAGCTATCGACAAGCCCCTGCTCTAGCCCCATTACCGGTGCCGCTAGATCGGTCAAACCGAGTAGAACCATAATGCTAACGGCGGTGACATCAACACCGACAATCTCAAACGCAAAGAGGTAGATGGTGAGCAGCAGAATCGCTAATACCCACGCCACTTGGATCGAGGGCGCAATGGTGGCAAGGTAGATACCGACAGCGACAAAGATGGCCGCCGCAATGAGTGGTTTCAATGTTTCGTTCAAATGAGTTTACCCCGTGAGATTGACTCGGTCGTGGTTAGGTTGGTAGGGGGGATCGTCAGGCGTTGACCACGATCGCTGGCCGGCGATCCGGGTGCTCCTACGATGCCTCAGCATCATTAAGGCACCAGCAGCTAGAAAAGCGGTTTAGAATAGCCGAAATTGGCTAACCGCTCCAGAGTGATGCTCTATGCTCTACATTGCACTTGCCGGTTTTGATACCGACTTATGGGTCGCTGACCACTTTCCTGCCGATCTCCCACCCGAGTGGCGACTCGACTACCTTAGCAATGCGGTTGATCGACTCCTGCTAACAGCCGCACAGCTCCAGCAGCCGACGATGCAGCACTGGATAGCAGCAGAGGCACCGCCGAGTTGGCGGGTTGTGGTACCACTCTCTGCACCCCTGCCGCCGCCGGGAACCTGGTCGCTACCGGTTGCCCACCTTGATGGGGTAGTACTGGAGCGCGGAGTCGAAGCGTCATCGCTCCCGCCCGAGTTGGCGGTATGTCGGCAGTTTGCGGTCGAGCGCGAGGAGGTGGTGCGTTATGACGGCGCCGCCGATCCGCTACAACTACGCGAACTGCTCACCTCGCACCGCGATAAGACGGGTGACTGGTTGCTGCTTGCCTCCGGGCGTGCAGCACCGGAGGTGGTACGACAACTAGCAATTATCGCCCCGCTACTTGGCATCGCCACGGCCTGAGCGTGAGCGCCTACTTACGTAGTCCAGGCGCATTGATCGGGATGCCGTTACTCATGTAGGTGTGAAAATACTCCAGTTCACGATAGGTATCGCTCTGCGGTTCAGCAGCACGGGCACGCACCTGCTGGGTGCAGCCGCTGTAGCGGCGATGGAGTGTGCCGAGTTCACCCCATTTGAGGCGGTAGGCGGGAAAGTGGGTCGGATGGCCAAGTGCTGGGCCTAGCATCTCAGCCCGTAGCATCAGACCGGGACTATCGATGTGGCAGTTGGCGCAGGAGAGGTTGAGCTGTCCGCGCTTGGCGAAGAAGTAGTCTCTGCCCCGTTCGTAGGCGGCGAGGGCGGCCGGCTGATCGGCGGGGATGATGATGTTGATCGGCAGACCATTTGATGTTGAGGCCATATAGGCGGAGATAGCAGCGATATCGCCATGCTTATACGGGAGTACCGGCTCTTCGTTGACGATACGACACTCGTTGATCTCCTGCTCTAAGGTCTTGACCTGCTGCGTTTCACGATCCCAGTAGGGGTAGTTCTGTCGTATTGCGATCCCACCATTCTCGAAACAGTCGGCATAGCGCCGGCCATTGGTAAAAGGGGTGTTAAAGAGCGCCTCACCCCGTTTAAGCGCATCTTCATAGGGGGGGAATGCCATTATCTGCTGCCAGCCGCTCCGCGCATCGGCATTGATTGCGTAGATACCATCTTGGTAGTCGGCCAGCTCGACGCCGGGGAAGCGCTGCTGGTAGTGGTTTCGGAACGCTTGGAGATCGGCTTCTGGATCGGTCGCCGCGGTAGCGGGCAGCGCCCCGCTACTGAGTGTCACGGCCACCATTAGGGTGGATAGGAGACGCTTCACGATAGGTCGCTCCTCACAAATCGGGAGGGAGTTACCGCTGCCGACCCTCCATGGTGGCAGTGGCAATGATCGATATGGTTACGATCGGTATTAGCGGATATTGGTCTCAGTCGAGTCCTTATCCCCTTTGTTATCGACCCAGCTGAGCTTCACCGTATCGCCCGACTTCGCACCAGAGAACTTGAACGAGACATAGGGGTTGGTGGAGATAGCTGAGCCCCAGAGCGCCTGCACCACGCTGGTACCGTTGTGCTCGCAGGTCACCTCTTGGATAAAGTGCGCCGGGATGATCTGGCCCGTCTTGCTATCTTTACGCAGGCCGGTCTCCATCTTGTGCTTGATCAGCGCTTTTACTTCACAGACGCCACCCTTCTCGCTGGCGCGGATTTTGATGCTATTGCTTGCCATAATATTCGCTTTCCTCGTTATGCCTGAATGGTTAGAGAGGGGGTACCGATCAGCCGCCGCAGCCGCCGATGGTGACCTTCACTTCCTTACTTGCGCTGTAGCTCTTGCCACCGGCATGAACCACCGCGATAACATTCGAGGTCTGCCCCATCTTGATACGCGTTGAGACATACCCTTCGGCACTGCTACCGAGGTTGAACGAAGCGATCAACGGCGTGCCATTCTTCTCGGCAATAATGTTGATGCTCTTGATGTCAGCGAGACTGGAGCTGATGGTGACCGGCACCACGGCACCATTCTCAGCGATATCGGGTGCTTTAATCTCGATCTTATCACTGCTCTCAGTAGCAGCGCTGCCAAGCAGGCTGCTGAGTGCATCATCAACCTTCTTCGCACCGAAGGCATCCTTCGGCCAAGCGGCGAGTAGATCGCGCGGCTGGAGTAGACCAGCGCCAACAGCGACGGCAACGGCGCTACCAGCGAGCGTACCTTTCAGGAAAATGCGACGTTTCATAGTCTCTTCAGACTCCTTGCGGGTTATGGGTTTTACAGTGAGTGGACGAACTCAACGACACTATCGATCTCCGACTCGGTCAAGATCTCATGGCGACCGAACGGTGGCATCATGGAGTTTGCGTTAGCATGGGTCGAATCCCATATCTGGGCACGTAGCTTCGCCCTATCGGGATAGCGTGCCTGCATCGCGATGAGCATCGGGCCGATATTACCAGCCATATCGCCCCCGCTGATGTGATGGCAGGCGAGGCAGTTGCCTTTTTTACGATCAAAAGCGATCTGACGCCCTTCGTCGATCATCGCCTGATCTGCGGCCTCAACCGCCGTAGTGACGGTGGGACTAATTACAACCGCCAGCAGCGCACTGGCGGCGACAGCGGTTGCGGACTTCCGCATGGTGACTCCTCCTCACGGACTCTATCTCGCATAGCGCCGACCGAACCATCTACATCATCGGTGCGATCATTCTGATTCTGAGTTCAATGATGATCTTTGCGCTCGCATCTGCCGAATGGGCCAGTTCGATATCTTCAGTATCTCTTATGTCCGACCCCTATCAGACCAACTGTTAGCATACCCGATATGGGCGCTAGTGCAAGTGCTAGCGTAACCGCATGGCTGTAATAGGTATAAATATCTGAATATAGTAAATAACTAATAAACAAATAACATATTGTAACTACTGTAGTTTAACTATCTACTCTGGAAGCTGCTCTAGCTCTTTCAGACGCGCCTGCGCGCGCGCTGCGGTGTAATCATCGAGTGTCGAATCGCGCAGTAGGGCGCGCAACTGCGTTATCGCCGCATGGTGATCACCGGTCGCTGCATAGTAGTTGGCTTGAGCTAACTGCGCGTTAGCGATATCGCCAATGGCGGCCTCCGCTTGCGCTAACCGCTGATAACTGATCGCCGGCAGCGTCGGATCGGCGGTAGCGAGGAGTTGACGTAGCTGCTGATGGGCCAGTTGTGGTTCGCCAGCTAGCAGGGCGCTCTCCGCTAACTTTAGTATCAGGCGGGGATTCCCCGGATAGAGATCGAGCCCCTCGCGTAGTAGCGCCAGCGCCGCACCACTCTCCCCGCGCCGATCCTCACTCTGTGCCGCGGCGAGCCGAAATGCGATCCGGTGCGGCTCCATATTAAGAAGTTCCCGTAATTGCGCGATCGCTTCGGCCTCCCGTCCGAGTCGTGATAGTAGTAGTGCGGTGCCGTAACGGCCGGCGATATCGTGCTGATCGGCACGCGCCTGATAGTGGGTCAGGAGCCGCTCTGGCTCATCACTGGTGAGGATCTCAACCCGCGCCTGAAAGATCTCGAATGGGGTCTCATCTGTGGTCGCCGGTGGCGGCTGTTGGGTGGCGCGGTGGCGCGCATCGCTGATACGACTATCCGTAACCGGATGGGTGCGAAGATACTCCGGTGCGATGTCAGCACTATAGCGATTCTGCTGTGCTAAGCGCTCAAAGAAGCTGGCCATCGCTCGACTATCAAAGCCACTACCTAGCAGCAGTTCAATACCGATCCGATCGGCCTCCTGCTCGTTGTCGCGAGTGAAGTCGATCTGCTGCTGTACCTGGCTAGCGACACCACTGGCGATCGCCGCCTGCGCGATATGGCTATTATCGCCGCCCAGTAGGATCGCCGCGATCATCGCGGCTGTTAGTGGCAGTGCCGACGCGTCCGCCCGCTCAAGTCTGCGGGCAATGTGCTGTTGACTAACGTGTGCTAACTCATGCGCCACCACCGCCGCTAACTCACTCTCACTGCGCGCAGCGATGATAAGCCCACTGTTGATGCCGATATACCCCCCCGGTAGGGCAAAGGCGTTGATAGCCGCGTTATCGATAATGAAGCTAACCGGCGGCGTTGCATGTCGGCTATCCCGACCGGCGAGGAGCTGTAGTGCGAGCTGCTGTAGATAGTGGTTGCACTCGATATCATTGAGAATCGCATCGGCACGCCGCAGATCGCGGTACATGCTCTGACCGATGCGGGCCGCCTCTTCAGCCGTGAGCGCGGTCAATGCGTGCTCCCCCATCTCCGGTAGTTGCGGTGGTGGGGTTGTGCCGCCGGGGAGGGGGAGTAGCAGTAGCGGTGTGAGAATTAGCGCTAACAGTCGGGGTCGCAGCGGTGTGGATCGAGACATAGCGATGCTCTAGTGGCGATGGTCACCGCTGAGCTTACCCGAACCACGTGATGAAATCTGCCATCACGGTGGTAGTTGCAACAATTGAGTGGAGTGATTACCATCGCCACCCATCTATTAGCCGGTGCTAATTTTCTATCCTGACTCTGGGGAGATGATCGATATCTATGTATGGCATCAATGAGATCGATGCAGATCAGCTGCAGCAGCTACTCGCCGATGGTGAGGAGCAGGTAGAGCTGATCGACGTTCGCAGCCCGATGGAGGTGGCACAAGGGGCGATCCCTGGCGCACGCCACATCCCACTCCATCTACTGCCGCTACAACTTAACCAGCTCCCAACAGACCGCAAGGTGATCTTCTACTGCCGCACCGGTGCTCGCTCGGGACAGGCCTGTCTGTTCGCTGGTGGGCAGGGGTGGCAGAACACTATTAACTTGCGCGGTGGTATTGTTGCATGGGTGCAACGAGGCCACGCAATCGCGTAGAATCGTGGTAACGGGGTTGCGTTCGCGACGCCGTTGGCATATAAGTTCTAAGTTCATTACTAATGTGTTACGTGGCATCGGCTGCAATCGAGCGGTGGCGCTAGCACTATGTGGCAAACGACAACAATTGGTGAAGGAGAGAGAGAAGTATGGCGAATTTCGATCAAGAGCTCGACGCATCCGGCCTCAACTGCCCGCTACCTATCCTGCGTGCGAAGAAGACCCTCTCGGGCATGGAGAGCGATCAAGTGCTGCGCATCGTCGCAACCGATCCGGGTTCGGTGAAGGATTTCGAAGCGTTTGCTAGGCAGACTGGCAATGAGCTGCTGGAGTCTGGCGAGGAGGGCGGTAAGTTCGTCTTCCTAATTAAGAAGGCCTGATGCTCGGCCTTGCCGCTCGCATGAACCGAATGAGGGGTGCAAGCTGTTATGTCTGATGAGAAGAAACTGGCGATTATCGCTACTAAGGGTACCCTTGACTGGGCCTACCCGCCATTCATCCTCGCCTCAACTGCCGCTGCGCTCGGCTATGAGACCGAGATCTTTTTCACCTTTTATGGTCTGAACCTGCTGAAGAAGAGACTCGATTTGCAGGTCACCTCGATCGGCAACCCCGGCATGCCGATGCCGATGCCGATGCCCGTGCTGCTACAGGCGCTGCCTGGCATGCAGGGGATGATGACCACGATGATGAAGAAGAAGATGAAGAGCAAGGGTGTCGCAAGCCTTGAGGATCTACGGGAACTCTGCAAGGAGGCTGATGTGAAGATGGTGGCCTGTCAGATGACGGTTGACCTGTTTGACATGAACCCGTCTGATTTCATCGATGGTGTTGAGTATGGCGGCGCTGCGACCTTCTTCGAGTTCGCTGGCGAGTCCGACATCTGTCTCTACATCTAATGATGCTCTGTTGATCGAGCCCTCAACGTAGGGTGACCATGCTCCTCGGTTTGAGGCTCGATTACCAAAAAACCCCTGCTTGCAGGGGTTTTTTTTGCCCTAATCCACCCCTAATACCTCGCTACTGCAATCTCGGTCGGCACTTTTGCTTTACAAGCGGTCGGTTGCCATTTGTATAATAGATTCATGATGGTATTGGTAAGTTATATCAGTGTATTAGAATTATCTAATGCACTCTGCTGGCACACTCATCCACACAATAGAGGTTAGGGGAAGATCATGCATATTCGTCGGAAACTAGTCGCAACCGGTGTTGCCGCCGCGCTAAGTACACTCTCAGGCGCTGCTATCGCTACTAACGGTATGAATTTAGAGGGGTATGGCCCGATCGCGACGGCGATGGGCGGTGCATCGATGGCGTACGACAATGGCGTTTCTGCCGTGATGAATAATCCAGCAACGCTGTCGATGATGCCGGAGGGGAGCCGGTTGGATCTAGCGGTCGGTTTTTTGGGGCCAGATGTTGAGGCTAATATGAATATGGGAACATCTGAATACAAATGGCCATCAGGTGGTGACTCATACTATATGCCTGCTGCGGGTTGGATTACCAACAATGGCCAGTTTAGCTATGGTGTTGGGATGTTTGCACAGGGCGGGATGGGAACAGAATTTGGTAATGGCGGACCGGGTGCTACCTTCGCCTCTTTTGGAAATATTAATCCACAAATGCCGATGGGATTCACTGGCGGGGGAACACTCTCTGCAGATGTTAGCACTCAGATTAGTCGACTTGAAGAGCGATCAGAGCTAGGCGTTGCCCGACTTATTGCACCATTTTCAACACGGATCAACGATCGTCTGACCGTTGGTGGGAGTATCGATTGGGTTCGGGCTAATCTTGATATCAAGATGGTAATGCCGGGTAGTTCTTTTGCTAATTTGATGAGGAGTGGTCGGGTTAGCGGCAGCATGACAACGATGTTTGGAGAGATGTTTGGTCCCAATCCAGGGCAGATGAGCGATCTCTATGCCGCTTATCTCGATTTTTCTGATAATAGCGATTATGACGGCGAAGCTGTTGGTAGTGGTTTCGGTGGTAAGTTAGGACTCACTTACCAAGTATCACCCGATTTGACGATTGGTGCCACTTATCATACCAAAACAGCGTTATCTGATCTCGAAGGTTCGGCTACCATGCAGATGGCTGTTGAGATGGTGCAGGATCCGGCAGGCAACTCGGGTACCGATATGCTGATTCCACTATCAGGCAATATTTCTGTAGTCGATTTTGAGTGGCCAAGTTGTTTAGCGGTTGGTGTTGCTTATCAGGCAAATGATCGGCTATTCCTAGCGGCTGACATCAAGCGTGTCAACTGGTCTGAGGTGATGGAAAACTTTACCGTTCGATTTGATAGTGACAATAGCGCATCTAATCAGCAATTTGGACTTAATAATCTCAGTATGACCGTTAGCATGCCACAAAATTGGGATGATCAGATGGTCTATCGAGTCGGCGGTGCTTACCAAATTGAAGATGATTTAGTTGTTCGCGCTGGATATAATTACGCTTCAAATCCAATTCCCAATGGTACGTTAAATTATCTATTCCCAGCCGTTGTTGAGCGTCATTATACTGTCGGTTTTGGCTACGATGTGACCGATGTTGATCAGATCAATTTCGCATTTTCACATGCACCTGAAGTGACATTTACTGGTACCGGCACCGACAATAATGGCCTAAAAGTCTCTCACAGTCAGAGTAATTGGTCTCTAATGTACAGCCGTATGTTCTAATACCCACCACCCACCCACCGACTCAAGAGGTGCTACAGTACTGCCCATCTCTTGAATCGGTGAGTGCGGCGGTTTGAAAAATTGATGAGGGGGAAAAGCTGATGTGGCAACAAACTTTTAACCGTCTGGCGGCTGTGCTACTGCTGCTGGTTGCGAGTCAAGTGCAGGCGGCAAACTACCGCCCATTTGTTCTTGCCGAGAGTGGCGGTGGCGATCTGGCCGCAAGTGTCGCTGAGGTGCAGGGTAAGCTAGAGAGCGCCGGATTTACGCTGGTAGGTCACTATCAACCCTACGCGGGTAGTGAAGTGCTGGTGGTCACTAACGATACGCTGCAGCAGTTAGCAAAGCGTACCGATTTTGGTCTCTTTGGTGCTGTGATCCGCGTGGCATTGACCGAGCACAAGGGTAAGGTGCAGGTGAGCTACAACGAGCCGGCCTACCTCTTTCACGCCTATCGGATGAGTGGTGATATTGAGCCGGTCACATCCGCACTGCGGCAGGCACTCGGGCGGGTGCGCGACTACGGTTCTGCGGAGGGGATGAATGCGGCGCGGCTGCGGGGTTACCACTATAAGTTCCTGATGCCCTACTTTGATGATCGGATTGAGTTGGTGCGCTATGGTAACCATCAGCAGGCGATCGATAAGGTGGAGGCGGCGCTTGCCGCAGGTAAAGGGGGCGCTGCTAAGGTCTATCGGATCGACATGCCAGGCGGTGATAATACCCTCTATGGTGTGGCACTGAGCGATGGTTGCAGCGGTGATAGCTACATCATGGAGCGGATCGATGCGGCGGAGTTGAAGGCGACAGCCCACCTCCCATATGAGATAGTGGTGCGCGGCGGTACCGTCTACACCCTACCAGCGGAGTATCGGATTGCGATCAACTTCCCCGATCTCTCAATGATGGGTAGCAACAGCTTCGCCTCAATTATGTGTGCTCCGGGCGAGATTAAGCGGGCGCTTACTGAGGCAGCAGGCGGCAGCGTCAGTAGCAATAGTAATGGTTGGTAATTGAATAGCGGCAGCGCTAAACCCGAACTGAAGTGAGATCATGCGACTAGAAGCGATCATAGATGAGCAGCACTACCCGATCGAGGTGCCAGAGCCACTGCTACAGGAGGCGGAACCCTTTTTTGCCAAACTAGATGCGGATATGGATCAAGGGTGGCAGATGAGCCGTCACTGGGTTGAGCAGCCCAACACCACCGAGCGGTGTCAGATTGTCGCTGATCGTTTGCGCGATGCGATTGAGCGCCATCAGGCGGAGCTACAGCTACTACTCGCCGGTTATCTGTTAAGTCGCGCTCCAGACCTCACAGCAGTACAGATCGATAGCCAAGGCGAGATGTCTGAGAGTGTGTTGATTCGGCAATCGGCGACAGCAGGTGGGGGGTGATGGCGCTGCCGCTGCTGTCGATTGTGGAGTTGGGCGGGTATCCCGACTTTACGCCCCTCTATCGATCACTCGGTTATCAGCCCCATAGTGTCAATTCGGGACGCCGCGCCATCACCACACTCAAGCAGTTGCAACCGGTGGTGGTGGTGACCGAGTTCAATTTCCAGTGGGAGTTTCGTGATCGCACCAGTGCGTTAGAGTCGATTCTAGCCCTACTCCAGCAGCGATTACCGGCGACCAAAGCGATCATCTTCTATCATCAGGCAGAGGGGGAGGCGTTAGCGCGGGTGCAGCAGCGTTTTCCCCCATTTATCGCGCTACCGCGACCGATTACAGAGCCGCTGTTGCGCGAGCAACTCGATCCGGCCGACCAGTAGCGCCGCTACTGCGGATCGCTACCGCGTAGATGCTGCGCGACCGCCAGCCAAGCACCGCACAACCCTAAAACCGCTCCACCACTTGGAAGTAGTAGCAGTGTCGATAGACTGATGTGGCCGATCTGAAATTGGGAGTGGTAGAGCGCCGCTAGCTCACTCACCGGTGCGGCCAGTGCCAGCAATCCCGACTCCACCAGTAGCAGCGCGACGACACCGCCACCAAAACCATACCAGAGACCACTGTAGAGAAAGGGGCGACGAATAAAGGCGTCAGTACCACCAATCAGGCGGGTGATCACAATCTCATCGGCACGGTTTTGGATCAGGAGACGGATGGTATTCCCCACCACTAGCAGAATCGCTAGCGCCAGCAGTAGCCCAAGGATCAGAATGCCACGCTGTGTCAGTGCCATCATCGCATAGAGGCGCTGTAACCAATCAATATCTAGCTGCGCCTGATCAACCTCAGGTAGTTGTCGTAACTCTCCCAACAGCCGCTCAATCTGCTCGGCACTCTGCTGGCGCAGCAGTGGCCGCACCACTAGCAGTTCGGGTAGGGGATTCTCACTAAGGGTATCGATCACTGCACCGAAGCCAGAGAGCTGCCGAAACTCCGCTAGCGCACTCGCGGCGGTAATGTGTTCAATATGACCTACAGCGGGCTGCCGCTGGAGCCGTTGGGCTAATGCGGCTGCCTGCTCAGTGGTGACATGGGCGTGTAAAAAGAGCGAGATTTGCCCCGCCTCATCGACACTTTTAGTGAGCTCGCCAACGCGACTCAGGAGCTGATAGAGTCCAGCCGGTAGCGCCAGTGCAATACCGATAACAGCACAGGTCAGGAGCGTTGCGATGGGTCGTCGATAGAGATCGCCAAGGGTGCCAATCAGCGTCTGTAGATGGCGTAACAGATAGCTTTGAAACTGCCGTGAGAGCGGCTGCGAGAGGGTCGGTAGAGTGGTTCGGACGGGGCGAGCAGCAGCGCTCGATGTGCGCGCCGGCAAGCGCTGGAGTAGTTGCCCGAGTCGTTCACTCAGCGGTGGGGCTGTATGGCGGCGAACCGCCCCCCCGCGTGGTGTTCGCCACCTCACCGCTCACCCCCCTGCACATCGGCCACCAATCGCCCCCCCTCCAGCCGTAAAATACGATGCGGTAGGCGGCGGATAAGCGCTAGATCGTGGGTCGCGATCAGAGCGGTAACACCGACATGATTGAACTCCCGAAATAGACTCATAATCTCCCGCGATAGCTCCGGATCGAGGTTGCCGGTCGGCTCATCAGCAAGCAGTAGCATCGGCCGATTGACCACCGCCCGAGCGATACCGACTCGCTGCTGCTGACCACCAGAGAGGGTGACCGGGTAGGCGCGTTCATAGCGCAGTAGATTCACCTTATCGAGCGCTGCTCGTACCCGTCGCCCAATCTCGCGATGATCATAACCGGAGACCACCAGTGGCAGGGCGACATTATCAAACACTGTACGATCGTGAAGGAGCCGATGCTCTTGGTAGACGAAGCCGACTCGGCGGCGGTGGTAGGGGACGTTGTAGCGACTCACCCGCCCCAGATCGTAACCGTTGACCACCACTTGGCCGCTGCTCGCTCGCTCCACTAACGCTACCAGCTTCAAAAATGAGCTCTTGCCGGCCCCCGAACGGCCAGTGATGAAAGCTAATTCGCCGCGCCGAATATGGGTTGTGACCTCACTGAGTGCTTCATAACCGCCGGGGTAGCGCTTACAGACCCGATGAAAGCGGATCATGCGACCGACTCACTCGCTCGTGCGCGGCGCGGCGTTACCATCGGTCACTGCCGGCTCATCGCTGCTAAGTAGTGCATCAACAAAGGTGGTCGCATCAAAGGGTTGCAGATCCTCAACCCCCTCGCCAACCCCGACAAAGCGCACCGGTAACCCGAGTCGCTCAGCAATTGCAAAGATGATCCCCCCCTTCGCCGTCCCATCAAGTTTGGTCAGCGCGATACCGCTCACCGCGACTGCCTGATGAAACTGCTGCGCCTGTACTAGCGCATTTTGACCGTTACCAGCATCCAGCACCAGTAGCACCTCATGCGGTGCGGTTGCATCGAGTCGTCCAAGCACCCGCTTCACCTTCTGTAGCTCCTGCATCAGCCCCGCTTGGGTGTGGAGGCGACCGGCAGTATCGGCAATCAGCACATCGCAGTGGCGCGCCTGCGCCGCCTGTAGTGCATCGTGTACCACCGCCGCGGCATCGGCACCACTCTGCTGGGCGATCACCGGTACCTCGTTACGCTCCCCCCAGCGCTGTAACTGCTCGACCGCGGCAGCGCGGAAGGTGTCACCCGCGGCCAGTAGCACCGAGTGCCCCTGCTGCTGTAGGCGCCGCGCCAGTTTGCCGATAGTGGTGGTCTTACCGGCGCCGTTGATACCGACCACGAGTATGACATAGGGGTTCGCGGTCGTTTCAATGGTGAGCGGTTGCGCCACTGGCGCAAGTAGCGCCACCATCGCTTCGCGCAGCGCGGCATGTAGCTGATCGACATCCTGTAGCTGCCGCCGCCGCACCTGCTCATAGATCGGTTCGAGTAGGCGGCGGGTGGCATCGACACCCACATCAGCTAGCAGTAGTCGGGTCTCTAGCTCCTCTAATACCTCATCATCTATCGCCCGTTTGCGCGCCACCAGATCGCGGATATCGGTATTAAGGATCTCGTTAGTGCGGCGCAATCCCGCTTTCAGACGCCCAAATAGTCCCCCTTTATTGGGGCGATCGGCGGGGGCATCGGGGGTGGCGTCGGGCTGTTTCTGTTTACCCAATCCAAACATCGTGCGTTGCAACTCCTCTGGTGATAAACGCGCCGGGAACCTGTTGCCGGCAGCGTGTATCCTATCACTCGACCTTCAGTAACAGAACCGCGAACCGGATGGAGTGTGATGCAGAGAGAACAACCCTATCGGCCGCTAGCGAGGCGACATCGCCGCCAGTGGCCGCGCTTAGCGTCACTAGCGCCGCTGCTACTACTGCCTGCGCTAGCTGTCAATGCCGCCACCGGTGGTGTTATGGAGAGCACGTTTGAGTATCAGCTAGAGAATGGCCTAAAACTGGTGGTGCGTGAGGATCATCGGGCGCCGGTGGTGGCATCGATGGTGTGGTATCGGGTCGGATCGAGCTATGAGCATGAGGGGATCACCGGCGTCTCGCATGTACTAGAGCATATGATGTTTCAAGGTACAGAACGGCTGCCAGCCGGTGAGTTTTCGCGTCTTATCGCCGCCGAGGGGGGGCGAGAGAACGCCTTTACTAGCCGTGACTACACCGCCTACTATCAGCAGTTGGAGGCGAGCCGCTTGCCGATCAGTTTTGAGTTAGAAGCGGATCGGATGCGCCATCTACAACTGCAAGCGGCGGCGTTTGAGAAGGAGCGGCAGGTGGTGATGGAGGAGCGGCGACTACGTACCGAAGATAAACCCTCATCACTAGCCTATGAGCAGCTAATGGCTGCCGCCTTTGTGGCTAATCCGAATCGGCGGCCGGTGATTGGTTGGATGGATGATCTGGCGCATCTGACACTCGACGATCTCGCACACTGGTATCGGCAGTGGTACGCACCCAATAATGCGATTGTGGTGGTGGTTGGCGATGTTGATGCAGCGGCAGTGCATGCGCTCGCCGAGCGCCACTTTGGGTCGCTACCCGCGGCGCCGCTACCGACCACAAAACCGCGCCGCGAGCCGACCCAACATGGCACGCGTGAGTTAACGCTGCGACTACCAGCGAAGCTACCGCTGCTGATGATGGGATACCAAACGCCGGTACTCGGTGGCGAGGCGGCCGCATGGGAGGTCTACGCTCTAGAACTGCTCGCCTCGATACTCGATTATGGTGATGCGGCCCGACTATCGCGCGAACTGGTGCGCGGTCGTGAGATCGCGGCGAGTGTTGGGGCTAGCTATAGCCCCTATGCGCTGCATGATGGGCTGCTGCTATTTGAGGGGGTACCGGCCCCCGATCACGATCTGGCGGCACTAGAGCAGGCGCTACTTGGGCAGGTAGAGCGGCTGCGTAGTGAATTGGTGAGTGAGTCGGAGTTGGCGCGCATCCGCGCTCAGGTGACCGCTGCCCAGCTGTTTGCTCGCGACTCCATCTTCTATCAAGCCAATCTGATTGGCAAAATGGAGGCGCTCGGTCTCGGTTGGCGCACCGCTGAGCACTATCCGGCAGCGCTTGCCGCTATCACACCAGAGCAGATCCGTGAGGTAGCGCGCCGCTATCTCACCCCCGATCGACTCACCATCGCCCGGCTCTATCCGCAGCCACTCGCTAATCAGGCGGACACCCCATGAGAGAGAATCGCTATCTAACTGACCGGTGGTTACGGTCGCCGCTGATCCAACCGCTGCGACTGCTACTGCTGATGATGCTCATAGTAGAGCCAGCGTCCGCCCTGCCGACCATCGAACATTGGCAGACGCATAATGGCGCGCGTGTCTACTTTGTGGCGGCTCGCCAACTACCTATGGTCGATATTCGCATCATCTTCGATGCCGCTGCGGCGCGCGATGGCGAGCAGCCCGGTATTGCGCTACTGACCAATGCGCTATTAGCGGAGGGTGCCGGTTCACTCACGGCTGATCAGATTGCCGATCAGTTTGCTGCTGTCGGTGCGGTTTTTGGTAACGAGTCGCTACGCGATATGGCGATTGTGCGGCTTCGCACTCTCACCGAATCGGCCGCACAACAGCAGGCCGTATCGACGCTAGCGCAACTGCTTGAGCAGCCCAACTTCGCTCCAGCTGCGGTTGAACGGGAGCGGCGACGCATGCGCGTTGCGCTCCAGCAGCAGCAGCAGTCACCCGATGATGTGGCCGAGCGGCTTTTCTACCAAGCGCTCTACGGTGATCACCCCTACGGCCACGCGGTGCTAGGCGATGAGCAGTCGCTGCTCTCCATCACACCGGCACAACTGCAGCAGTTCCATCAGCGCTACTATGTCGGTCGCAATGCGGTCGTAGCGCTCGTCGGTGATCTCGATCGCACGGCTGCCGAAGCGCTTGCCGAAGCGCTCGTCGGCGCACTACCTGCCGGTGAGGCAGCAGCGCCACTACCGACTGTCCCCGCGTTAGCGGCGGCCCGCCAGATCACACGATCACACCCCTCAACCCAGACCCATATTTTGATCGGGCAGCCGGGTATCCGCCGTGCCGATAGTGATTACATCCCGCTCTATGTGGGTAACCACATCCTCGGCGGTAGTGGGCTAGTATCACGTATCAGTCAGCGTATTCGGGAGGAGCATGGTCTCGCATATAGCAGCTACAGCTACTTCCTACCGATGCAGCAGCAGGGCCCCTTACTACTCGGGCTACAGACCGCTAACCGCAATCGTGAACAGGCACAGCAGCTACTCCATCAGACGCTACAGCGCTTTGTGAGTGATGGGCCAACCGATGAAGAGCTGGTGCGGGCAAAGCAGAATATTCGGGGCGGCTTTGCACTTAACCTCGACTCTAATGCCGAGATGGTGCGTTACCTCGCCACCATCGGCTTCTACCGGCTGCCGCTCGACTACCTACAGCGCTATCTGGAGCGGGTCGATGCGGTGAGTGTGGCGCAGGTGCAGGCGGCCTTTCGACGCCACGTTAATCCAGATCGACTGGTCACGGTGCGGGTCGGTGCGGCTCCCGATGGGGGGAGCGAATGAGGCGACGCCAACCGCAGCGCACGCCGCAACAAGCGGCGAGTAGCCACCATCGGCTGCGTATCATTGCCGGTGAGTGGCGCGGCCGTCGTCTCACCTTCCCGACCCTACCCGGGCTGCGTCCCACCCCCGATCGGGTGCGCGAAACGCTCTTTAACTGGCTAACACCGCAGCTCCCCGGCGCCCACTGTCTTGATCTCTTTGCCGGTAGTGGTCTGCTCGGTTTAGAGGCGCTATCGCGCGGTGCCGCCTCGGTGCTGTTTGTTGATCAGGCCGCTGCTGCAGTGGCGGCACTCCGTGCTAATCTGCAGCAGTTAGCGTGCGATCGGGGTGAGGTGCGGCAGTTAACCGCGGCACAGCTATTAGCCGCGCCACCGCCGCGCCGCTTCGATCTGATCTTCCTCGATCCGCCATTTAGTGAACAGCTACTGCCGCTGACGCTACGGCAGTTAGCGGCCGGGGCATGGCTGCAGCCGGGTGCGCGGATCTACATTGAGCAGGATCAGGCGGGAGCGGTGGTGCTACCGGCCGGTTGGCAGTGGCTACGACAGCGCCGGGCCGGTCAGGTTGCGTTTGCACTTGCCGCGGTCGATAGTTCCGATGGTGGCGACTGCCTGCTATCATAGCGATCCGACCCTAAACGAGCGCTGGCGTGGATATCACCGCGATCTACCCTGGAACCTTCGATCCCATCACCCACGGCCATCGCGATCTGATTGTGCGCGCTAGCCGTCTGTTTCGACGGGTGGTGGTCGCGATCGCGGCGAGCCCAAAGAAACAGCCCCTCTTTACCCTTGAGGAGCGGGTAGCGCTGGCTGAGCAGTCGCTGCAGGGGATTGAGCGGGTGACCCTTGCGCCGTTTTCGATCCTACTGGCCGACCATGTCCGCGCCTGTGGTGCCGAGGTGATTGTACGGGGATTGCGGGCGGTCTCCGATTTTGAGTATGAGTTTCAACTTGCTGGTATGAACCGGCATCTGGCCCCGGAGGTGGAGACCCTGTTTCTGACTCCGGCAACGCAGTACGCCTACCTCTCCTCCTCACTGGTACGAGAGGTAGCGGAGCTCGGCGGTGATGTCTCGGCATTTGTTGATGATCGAGTTGCCGCTGCGCTGCGGGCGAAGTTTCGCCCCAAGCACCCTTAACGCGAACTGTAAATTAAGTCACTACCGACGAAGGAGGAACCCTCACTATGGCTCTGATGATCACCGATGAGTGCATCAACTGCGACGTTTGCGAACCGGAGTGCCCAAATGGCGCTATTTCGCAGGGTGATGAGATCTATATTATCGATCCGAAGCTCTGCACCGAGTGTGTTGGCCATTACGATGAGCCGCAGTGCATTGAGGTGTGTCCGGTCGACTGTATCCTAGTCGATCCAAACCACGAGGAGAGCCAAGGGGAGTTGCGGGCGAAGTACGAGAAGCTGCAGGGGTAAGATGAACACCCTCCATCTCGATCTTGGACCGCGCAGCTATCCGATCCAGATCGGGCGGGGCCTACTGGGTGAGCGGTCGCTACTGACACCGCACATCCGTGGCAATCAGCTGCTGGTGGTCACCAATGAGACGGTCGCACCGCTCTACCTAGAGCGGGCAGCGGCCGCCCTTGATGGTTATGAACAGCGCCATCTGATCCTGCCCGATGGGGAGCAGTATAAGTGCCTTGAGGTGCTCAATCGCATCTTCGATGCGCTGCTGGAGGCGCGATTTAATCGCAACTGCACTCTGTTAGCGCTCGGTGGCGGTGTGATTGGTGATATCACCGGTTTTGCAGCCGCTAGCTATCAGCGCGGTGTCGATTTTATCCAGCTACCGACCACACTGCTGTCGCAAGTTGACTCATCGGTAGGGGGTAAGACCGGCGTCAATCACCCCCTCGGTAAGAATATGATCGGCGCTTTCCATCAGCCGCGCTGTGTCATTATCGATACCGACACCCTCAATACCCTACCGCCGCGTGAACTGGCGGCCGGGCTGGCGGAGGTGATCAAATATGGCGTGATCAACGATCCGGAGTTTTTCGACTGGTTAGAGTGGAACATGGATGCGCTGTTAGCCCGTGATCCGGAGATGTTGGCCTACGCTATTGAGCGCTCCTGCGCCGATAAGGCGGCGATTGTTGCGGCTGATGAGCGGGAGGCGGGGCAGCGGGCGCTACTCAATCTCGGTCACACCTTTGGCCATGCGATAGAGACTGGCCTCGGCTACGGGAGTTGGCTACATGGAGAGGCGGTCGCAGCTGGGATGGTGCTAGCCGCCGAGCTGTCACAGCGTATCGGCTGGCTCGATGAGGAGTCGGTGGGACGGATTCGAAACCTAATCGAGCGGGCTGGATTGCCGGTACGCGCGCCGATAGAGCTCTCTCCAGAGCGCTTCTTAGCGCTGATGGCGGTCGATAAGAAGGTGCTCGACCGGCGGCGACTACGACTGGTGCTACTGCGCGCCATCGGCGGGGCGCTACTCACCGACGAGGTGGCAGCCGAAACCGTTGCCGAGACGATTGCAACGCAGCAGGCGTTATGAGTGGAGAGTCGCCGTTAGCGCCGTGGGCGGCGAGCGATGCCACCTCGCGTGGTCGCCGCTGGCCGGAGCCCCCCCCACAATATCGCAGTGAGTTTCAGCGCGATCGTGATCGCATTATCCATAGCGCCGCCTTCCGCCGCCTTGAGTATAAGACGCAGGTGTTCGTCAACCACGAAGGGGATATGTTCCGCACCCGGCTGACCCACTCGCTTGAGGTGGCGCAGATTGGTCGCACCATCGCCCGGGCGTTACAACTCAACGAGACGTTAGTGGAGGCGATCGCCCTCGCGCATGATCTCGGCCACACGCCGTTTGGTCACGCCGGTCAAGATGCACTCAATCGCTGTATGGCCGACTATGGCGGTTTTGAGCACAATCTGCAGTCGCTGCGGGTGGTCGATCAACTGGAGCAGCGCTACGCCGATTTTGAGGGACTGAATCTCACCTTCGAGAGTCGTGAAGGGATCTTGAAACATTGCCCGCTTCCGATCGCCGCCCAATTGGGGGCAGTGGGGGAGCGCTTTATTCAGCGGCAGCAGCCGTCGCTAGAGGCGCAGATTGCCAATCTAGCGGATGCAATCGCCTACAACAGCCACGATGTTGATGATGGAGTGCGCTCGGGCCTGATCACATTCGATCAACTCCTCTCCTGTCGCCTCTTCGCCGAGCAGCATGCGGTTGTGGCGGCTCGCTATCCAAAACTGAGCGAGCGACGACAGGTGCATGAGGTGGTGCGCCGGATGATTGGGTGCGAGGTGAGTGATCTCATCACAACCAGTCAGCAGCAGATCGCAGCCGCTGCGCTCGACCATATCGAGACGGTACGTGCTATCTCCACCCCGCTGATCCGCTTCAGTGAGGAGCTCCATCAGCGCCATCTTGAGCTCAAGCGCTTCTTACGTCACCACCTCTACCACCACTATCGCGTGCATCGGATGATGCTAAAGGCGCAGCGGGTGATCACCGATCTCTTCACCGCGCTAATGGCCGATCCGAAGCTGCTGCCACCCGACTATCAGGAGCGTAGTATGCGCTCGGCTGGGGAATCGGGGGAGCCGGCGCAAGCGCGGGTGGTCGCTGACTATATCGCCGGTATGACCGATCGTTACGCGCTGTTAGAGCATCGCCGCCTGTTTGATCCAGCAGAGCTAACTTAATCGATTTAGGTGGCGCTAGGGAGCGGTTGAGGCTGGACAGTAAGCGCTCACTGTCGGCATACTGGCAAGAGTGAGCTGCTGCTCACGCCCACATAATAATGACCGAATACCGCTGAACTCTTCTATGCGCCTTGTCACGCCGTTGGCCACCAACTCGTTACCGCAACCGGAGTGGTTGCGATGATTGGTATGGTTGCCCGCGGCCGTGATCCAGCGGCACGGCCGCGCTACCTCTCACACCTCAAACTGCGTGAAGCGCCCTTCTCCGATCAGGGGGGGAGCCACTTCTTCTACCTAGAGCCGGAGCGGGAGCAGTATCTCAATATGCTGCAGCACCTGACGCAGTACAGCGAAGAGCTGCTACTGGTCAACGGTGTGCTAGGTAGTGGCAAGAGTGCGCTACTCGATCAGTATCTGCAGCGGGCTGATGAGCATTGGCGGGTGTGTCGTCTCGACGGTAGCGGTAGCACTGAACCGGGCGCACTCTTTCTCGATATTGCGCGCTGCTTTAAGCTCGACACCAGTCGGATACGCCCCGATCAACTTCTACTCGCACTCAGTCGCCACTTAGAGCGTCTACAGCAGCAGATGACGCCGGTATTGGCGATTGACGATGCTCACCGCCTCAGTGATGATGCGCTTGAGATTGCGATGCGGTTAGCGACGCTAGAGGGGGAGAGCGGGCGGTTAGTACGGGTGATCCTATTTGCTGAACCGGCGCTTAGCGAACGGTTGGCATCGAGCCGCTTCGCCTCGGTACCCGAGCCGCATCGCCTCGATCTTCACCCGCTTAGCGAGGTGGAGAGTGGTCGCTATCTGAACCACCGCCTCGCCGCCGCAGGCTTCTCCGGTACTAGCCCCTTCAGTGGTAAATTGATCCGTCGGATCCATAAACTCTCCGGCGGATTACCCGCGGCGATCAATCGCGCTGCCCACAATGAGTTGATGGCACAACTGCGCAGTGAAAAGAGCCAGTTTGAGCTGCCGCGCTGGCTACTGTTTGGGGTATTGCCACTACTGGGCGTGGCGGCTGCGGCGGTGGTCTTTCAGGATCTCATTCGCGATCTACTCACACCCGAGAGTGAACCCGAGCCCCCTGCACTGCAAGCAGAAGCACCCATCGAATCGGCGCCCCCGCTTCCCGGTGAGGGGGAGGCGGCCGATGAGGGGCGGCTACTGCAGGTTGGTGAGGTGCAGCGGCTACCCCCCGGCAGCACCCTACAGCAGCTACAACTCGGTAGTGGGCAGCGCCTAGTGATTAGCTGCCAGCCGCAAGCGGATGGGGAGGTCTCACCGCTACTTACGCTCGCCCCCGCGTTGACAGAGATCGCCGATCCGCAGATAGCGAGCAGCGCGGCGACACCCCTTGCGCCGCCCGCTGCACCGGTGGCACCGTCGGCCGCACCGGCCGCACCGGCCGCACCGGTCGCACCGGTCG
>JGI11705J14877_10000567_pt1 | contig 22917 bp, 18 predicted proteins | sample Etolaghawater15m_FD_14877 | JGI IMG/M metagenome (IMG submission 14877)
CGAAAGCCGGAATCCAGTGTCTTTTTGATAAGTTAAATATCCTGGATGCCGGATCAAGTCCGGCATGACGTGAGAACTTTGGACTCTCAAGTAGGTATGATTATCAAGATAAATGCCATCCGCCTCACCCCGTTCATCATCCCAAACAAAAACCGTACGCCATTGATTATTGACACGTATGGCGCATTTCCCCTGTAGTTGCCCGGATAACTTTTCAAAATGATTGCCGGGAGGGCTCCTCAAATCAGCGTCACACGTAGCATCATCTAGCAACTGTAATTTTCTGAATACTCGCGACCGAATGACAGCCGGTATTTTCTTGGACTGGATGTCCTCCAAAAAAAAATCTCGAAGCCAATTATCACGGAAACTCTTTATCATGGATACATTGTAACGCTCATAGTTACAAAAAGCAACCCATAGAGATAGATCCCGGACGTGGTGGGAGCAAGGGGGAATCAGGGATCATCTCTTTGAAAAAACGCCCTTTCGGGGCCGCTGACCGGTTATGATACCCTTCTGACCTTCTTTTCCTTTCTGATTTTTTTCCACAAATATCTTTCCTCCCGTAAAAGGATCCTGTTCCGTATAGTACATCAGGGTTGCGTAGGTGGCCGGGGTGGGCGTGAAAATCTGCACCTGTTCCGGGAGGTGGTGCAGGGTTTGGAGTGCAAATTTCGCCAGGGACTGCATATGTTCCAGGGTGCACCCGGGATGGGCCGCCATGAGGTAATAGGTCAGAAAAATCTTGTCGCCGATTTTCTTTTTAAGCCCGTTAAACAACTGAACAAAGGCTTCCAGCCCTTCCCGCCCGGGCTTTCCCATCAGGTTCAAAACCGCATCTTCCGTATGTTCCGGCGCGATTTTAAGTTGCCCGGACACATGATGGGCCAGGATTTTTTCCAGATAAGCCCGGCCCATTTTCCGGTCCCTGAGAATCAGATCGTACCGAATGCCGGAGCCCACGAAAACCTTTCGTACGCCTGAGATTTGAGATAAAGCCTGCAGCAAGCGCATCTGCCGGCCGTGATGGATCGGCAGATGTTTGCAGGGCTCGGGAAAAAGGCATCCCTTATCCGAACAAGCCCCTTGGTCCTTTTTACGCCCACACTCAATGCCGTACATGTTGGCCGTGGCCCCCCCCACATTGGAAATAATGCCTTTAAAGTGAGGATCTTTCAGAAATCCGCGGGCTTCACGCACAATGGAGGCCTCACTGCGGGATGCAACATGCCTTCCCTGGTGGACCGTAATAGCGCAGAACCGACATTCTCCATAGCAACCCCGGTGGGTGGTGAGGGAAAAGCGAATGGTCTCCAGGGCCGTTACCTTTCCCCATTTTTTGTGGAAAGGGTGCACGTCTCTCACATATGGCAATTCATAAATCCGGTCAAGCGCCTCGGGTGAAAGAGGCAAAGCGGGCGGGTTCTGGACCAGATAGCGCGTATCCTGTTTCTGATACAACCGTCTGCCCCTTACGGGATCCGCATTTTCATAAAAATCCCTGAACATGCGGGTAAATTGTTTTTTGTCCTTAAAAACATGTTCGTGGGCCGGCAGTCGGATATCCGATTCCGGGAATTGAGGAAGTGGTTCCGGAACATCCCGGCTGATGTAGCAGATGCCCCGAATGTCCTGGATTGATTTCTTGTGGCGAAGTTTGTCCGCAAGGGCCAGGATGCTCTCTTCCCCCATCCCGTAAACCAGCACATCGGCTTTGGCGTCAAAGAGAATGGATCGCCTCACCCGTTTGGCCCAGGCATCGTAATGGGAAATGCGCCGGAGGCTGGCCTCAATTCCTCCCAGGACAATACAGGGATGATTCTTGAAATGGCGGCGAATCAGGTTGCTGTATGCAATGACGGCCCGGTCGGGCCGCTTGTTATTGACGCCTCCCGGCGTCAGATCATCCTGCTTGCGCCGTTTGCCGGATGCCGTGTAATTGGCAACGAGGGAATCCACTGCACCGGCGGTCACCCCCCAGAAAAGCTTCGGAGCACCCAACCGCTCGATGTCTCCGCCATCCTGTACATCCGGCTGGGCAATGATGCCCACCCGGTAGCCTTCATTCATCAGCACCCGACCGATCACCGCAACCCCCATGTGGGGCGAATCCACGTAGGCATCACCGGTCACGAAGATCACATCCAATCCATCCCATCCCAGGCTCGAAACCTCTTCTGGGGTCATTGGAATAAAAGGCGGTTTGAGTGAAATGGTTTTTCGATCAGAGTTCATTTAAGGAGATCTAGAGTGCCTTAACAGCCTGTTCGACGGATTCGGGGGCCACAAAAGGCCGTTTCCTGGCCGCTTCCATGTTGACCTTCACCCGAAGGGCACGCAGGCCGTAAACCCCTTGAAGGTTCTGCAACTCCAGGTTTTCGATTTCCGTTTCCAGATAAGATTCATCCTGCAGATAGTCGATATATTTCAGATATTCGCGCATCTCCCTTCCATGGGAATAGACGATGGCAATTTTACCGGGCTGTGTTAAGCGTTCGCTGCTCCCCTTGATTTTAGCCTTGTCGATACGCTTCTTTATGATTTCATGGCGGATATCATAAGCGCCGTCCACATCAAAACGTCTCTCATCAGGACGGAAGCGGATGGAAAGGGGGGTGTCCTGAACCAGAATCAAGTGGGCGGCCTCAAGGGGCATGCTGGCGGTCGCTTTCAAGTCTTCCGTCCGCCAGGCCACACCGCACATGACCATCAACTGCCACAACCGCAGGTTCTTGAGATACAGCATATCGAATTTCAGGTGTTCGACCATGGAGGCGCCGATGTAGATGGTATGATCAACCCCGTCGGTTTTCATCTTTTCAAAATAGTGGGGGAAAAAAGACTGTGCCGTCTCTTCCTCCTCATCCAGGTATGCGCTGATGGCTTCGTTGATTCGAAAAACGCTCTCTTCAAATTCTTTTCGTTTACGGTAAAAGGCGCCGGAAGATGGCTCCAGAGCGGCACGGTAGGTTTCCACCGGTTTTCGAACATGGGGATCGGTTTCCATGAGATGATCCAGCACGGGTTCGATCTCTCTGCGAATAAAATCTGACTTGGCCACCTCATCTCCGGAATTAAGGTTTTCTTTGACCTCCTCGATACTCTTCTGTATCCGGTGATTCAGCGCATCCAGAATGGGAAGAGGTTTCCTTTTCTGGGCCATAAGAATAATCTCCTGAACCATTTTGAACTGCTCCACCAGATCTGATTGAAGGGCCGCATTTCGATAATCGCTGGAATCCCGGATATCGGAAACCCCGTAAAGGGGGTATACGTTGGGAAACAGAATTGGTTCCAGCTCCGTTACCACTGCCCTGTCCTGCTCCATGTAATTAAGGGCCGCTCTGTGAAAACGCCATTCCACCGAAGGATGAATGGCCGTGCATTTTTCCTTGATAATGGCCTGAACCCGGTGGTTTAGCTCCTCCATACCCCGGTTTATGGCCATGGAAAAAAGAGGCGTCATTTCCTCGAGCTTCAGAACATCCAACATGGTGAACGCCTCCGGGTGTGGGGATTTCACCGAAAAGGTTCCCAGAAGCTGCTCCTGGTAGTACAGGGGCGCCACAAACAGACTCCGCACTCCCTTTTCAAGCATATGATGCTCAAGGGATGTCTTTTTTTCGTAGTTCCGAAGATCCCGAATAACCGTTTGTTTTCCATTTTCCACCACGTCCACGAAAAGGGACCCCTTGAAATCCTCTTTCAGGCGATGCTCAGAATCCGAGAAGATACAGCCCGTTTTACAAACATCATCCATTTTGTGATCGGGATTTAAAATCAGAACCTCCTCGCCCTGGAAAGCCGCCAGATCCATTATCAGATCCGGCTGACCCAGATAAATTCGAAGCTTTTCGTGAAGTCTTAAAAATCCTTCCGAGGAAAAAATGGACTCTTTTTCAATCAGGTCCCGTTTGAGCGATGACAGCACTTCCTGGTCGGTCACGTCCAGCGCGCGGCAGACGCCGAACCCCTGGAACAGAAACCGATCCGGTGGTAGAATTTCCAACCACCGGCCGAGGTCGTCCCCCGCGGACAGGATCCAGTCTTTATCCGCATGGGATAAGGGTTTCAGTTTCCCGATCTTCTTTATCTCCACAAATCGGGGATCGAAAGAGATGTTTAAAAACCGGTCCAGGTGAGTTTCCGGATCCTTCATGGTGACAATCAACGGAAAATCTAGGGAGAATTTCATATGGTAAAAGGTTTCCAGAATGAGGGAACACGCGGTCAAAATTCGTCCCATGGCCCAATGCTCGGCATCGAGGTTTGTCACGTTCCCAAAGTCCATGCAGTTTTCAGATGGCCAGAGTCGTTTGAAACTGGGACTGACATAAATGGTCTCATTTTGAAAGGGAACAAACGCCGCTGAATAATCCTGGTCATTAAAGGCGGGGGGGAAAACCAGGCTCATCAGCATGTCAACAAGGCCTCTGTTTCTTTCAAGAACCTTCAAATCTACAACAGGCTCAAGCAGTTCGGGTTTATTCTTCAACTCCTGCTCGACGGTTTTTAGAATCGATTTTTCCACACCGGCACCTTTACTGAGTAGCTGCCGCCAAAGATCGATCAGACCGGAAAAGCTGAGGGCACTTTTAAACGGAAAGTCATTTACTTGATCAAACATAACGTTTTCCTTTCACCTGAACGAAAAGCCAAAAACCACAATAGATTGTAAGATATTCACCCACAGCTTGAAGGTCAAGGAAGTTAACGGTCAAGGATTTACTTCAGCGCTTGTAAATGCATTGAAGATGCTTACAATACCGGCTTGTTTAAATTACTACACTGGAGCCCAAAAAGACCATGTCCCAAACATTAAGAAACGAAAACCTTAGAAACGTTGCCATCATTGCCCACGTAGACCACGGAAAAACCACCCTTGTAGACGGCCTGTTCCGCCAAAGCGGCCTCTTCCGATCCGACCAGAAGGTGGAGGAACGGCTCATGGACACCATGGAATTGGAGAAGGAGCGCGGCATCACCATCGCTGCCAAAAACTGTTCGGTAAAATGGAAAGGCGTCCGGGTCAATATTATTGACACCCCCGGCCATGCTGATTTTGGCGGGGAAGTAGAGCGTGCCCTCAGCATGGCGGACGGCGCCATCCTCCTGGTGGATGCCTCGGAAGGCCCTTTGCCACAAACCCGTTTTGTTCTGAAAAAGGCCCTTGACGCACAGCTCAAAATCCTTGTGGTCATCAACAAAATCGACCGCAAAGACGCCCGTCCTTATGAAGTGCTCGACGAAATATACGACCTCCTGATTGATCTGGGCGCCAATGACGAACAGTTGGAATTTCCCCTGCTTTATGCGGTGGGGCGAGACGGCATCGCTCAAAAAACCCTGGAAGAGGAAGGCGAAAACCTTCACATTCTGCTGGATACCATTATTCAAGAAATTCCCGGGCCCTCACACACGGCCGATGCGCCTTTTCAGATGTTGGTTTCGGATCTGGGGTATTCGGATTACATGGGACGGCTTGCCATCGGAAAGATCTTCAACGGTGCCGCCCAGTCCAGAGACAGCCTGGTATGTCTTGGAGAAAACGGAAGGACAATTGACCTCAAGGTCAGCAAGCTTCAGACCTATGACGGCATCACTCTCATAGATGCAAAGGACGTTTATGCCGGAGATATCGTGGTTCTGGCCGGCATTGAAAATGTGAAAATCGGTGATACCATCTGTAACCGGGAAGCCCCTCGGGCCCTGCCCCGGATCAGCGTCGACAAACCCACCGTGAGCATGAAATTCGTCATCAACGATTCCCCTCTGGGAGGGACCGAAGGGAAATATGTGCAGTTGAGCCGCATTCGGGAACGCCTCCTGAAGGAAACCCTGCTCAATGTGGCCATTGAAGTAGAAGAAAACGGAAATCAGGAGGGAATACTGGTCAAGGGTCGCGGGGAATTTCAGCTGGCCATCCTGGTGGAAACCATGCGGCGTGAAGGGTATGAATTCTCCGTTGGTAGGCCGAGAGTGATTTTCAGGCAGGAAAACGGCCGAAAAACAGAACCCATCGAAAAACTCATGGTGGATTGTGAAGAACAGTTCATGGGTCTCGTGACGGAGAAACTGTCCTTGCGCAAAGGGCGCATGACCAACCTGGTCAACAACGGGATGGGGCGCGTCCACATTGAATTTTCCGTACCCACCCGTTCTCTGATCGGGTACCGGGATGAATTTCTAACCGATACCCGAGGTACCGGCATCATGAACTCCCTCTTTGACGGCTACGAGCCTTTCCGAGGAGACTGCCCCAGCCGGTTTACCGGTTCCATCGTGGCGGACCGTTCAGGGCAAGCCGTACCTTATGCGCTTTTTAATCTGGAGCCCCGGGGCCGGCTCTTCATCACTCCCGGGGAGAAGATCTATGAAGGGATGATTATCGGGGAACACAACCGCAGCCAGGATATCGACGTCAATGCCACCAAGGAAAAAAAGCTCACCAACATGCGTGCGGCGGGAAAAGACGACAACGTGCTCCTTTCTCCCATCAAGCCCATGACCCTGGAGCAAACCATCAGCTTCATCCGTGACGATGAACTGGTGGAGGTTACGCCACTTTCCATACGAATGAGAAAGGGCGTGTTAAGCGCTCAGAAAAGACATCTCGTTCGTTCTGCCAAAATAAAAAAACTGACGTTGGAGGACAGCTGTTAGCTCTTGGCTATTAGCGATTGGCCGTTAGCTTTTTGATATCAAAACCATATCCATCAACGGCCTCATAGGGGAAAATACATGTTTCAACGCAAGAAGATATTCTCTAACGCTTGATTTTTTTTAAGCTAACAGCTAATAGCTAAAGGCTGATAGCTTACTAGAGGAAACATCTCCATGAAGCATGTCCAATTCAAAACGGTCACGCCCTTTCTCGTTTTTTCCATTATCATCTTTTGTCTTTCAAGTCCTTCATTTGGCACCAATGAAAAAGATGTGCCTTCCCAATCGAAAAACCTCCAATTGATCGGCGCCCGCTACACTCCGGTTGAAATGGACCGTTATCCCCTCGCGGGCCTTGATCTTGAAAGCCCCCGGGAAACGTTCAGGGCCTTTCTGGTCAACATGAGCTGGGCTTATTCGGCATCAACCAAGTATGGGACAAGGAGCCGGAAAGCCATGGCTTTCGTGGAAAAAGCGTCCAAATGTTTAAATCTCAGCAAAGTTCCGCCCACCATGGTTCATGCGGTGCGTATCGAATCCGCCTTCCTCCTGTTGGAGATTTTGAACCGCATCGACCTGCCGCCGTTTGGCACCATACCGGACAAAGCGACCATGAAGGCGCAGGGGTGGAGCCGATGGACCATCCCCCACACGGAGATCATCATATCAAGAGTTTCAGAGGGGCCCCATGAAGGAGAATATCTCTTCAGCCCCAAGACGGTCAGCCGCCTGGAGGCTTATTATAAACATTCCAGGCATCTTCCCTACAAGCCGGACACCTGGAAAAAGCCCTATGAATCCTATATATACTCACCGGGCGAACTGATCCCGCACCAATGGATCGAGCAACTGCCCAAATGGACCCAAAAACCGTATTTCGGACAGACCCTCTGGCAGTGGATTGGCCTGTCCCTTTCCCTCCTTCTGGCGGCGCTGTTGGTCTGGGTTATTTACCGCATCGAGTACCGCCGAAGAAACAAAAAAGGAGAAGTGACCTCCGCATGGCGATTCGGCAAACTCCTTTTTCCCGCCAGCGGCATGGCACTGGCCTGGATCGCTGAGGCGTTCATCGACCAGCAGTTGAACATCACCGGGACGCCACTCATAGTGACCAACTTTTCATTGCGGCTCTTATTCTTCATTTTTGCGGCCGTGGCCATTCTGATCTTCAGCAATATCCTGGTAAACGGCATCACATCCAATGAAAGGCTGCAGAAAAGAAGTATTGACAACAATCTGGTCCGGCTCAGTCTTCGGGTCCTCACCCTGGTAATGCTGTTTGTCCTTTTCTGGTATGCAGCCGATTATTTCGGCCTCTCTGTCACCGCGGTATTCGCCTCCGCCGGAATCATGGGCCTGGCCATTGCCATGGCGGCCCGGGAAACCCTGGCCAACTTTTTCGGCGGCATCAGCATCCTGCTGGATAAACCCTTTACCACCGGAAACTACATCATCCTGGATTCGGGTGAGCGCGGCGAAGTGGTGGATATCGGCCTCCGCAGCACCCGCATATTAACAAGGGATGAAATTCTCATCTGCATCCCCAACTCCGTCATCACCAACGTCAAAATCGTGAACGAAAGCGCCCCGGAGCACCGGTTCCGAATACGGATCAAAGTGGGCGTGGCCTACGGGTCGGACGTTGAACAGGTGGAAAAAATTCTAATGACGCTAGCCCACAAAAATGAGCTGGCGGTCAGAGACCCGGCACCCCGCGTACGCTTTCGCGCCTTTGGAGATTCTTCCCTTGATTTTGAACTTCTCTGCTGGGCCCGAAGGCCTGAGGAAAAAGGGCGGCTCATCCATTCACTGAATAAAGAAATCTACAACGCCCTGAATGAAGAAGGGATTGTCATTCCATTTCCTCAAAGGGACATTCATATCTTTAATTCTTCGGAAAATGTGCCGGATGTGGCTGACCATCAGACGGAAAAACCGAAAGCTAACGGCTAAAGGCTCAAATCATCGGTCGCAAACCATAAGACGGGACGTATCGGCAAAAGCCACTTCCATTTTCTGGTAGGCAACCCCCGTTACAATCCCTTTGCCAAAAGTCTTGTGGTCGATAACATCGTCGGTCTGGTAAGACCCTTCCATGGTATAGGGCAACGGCTTTTTTCCCTCAAATTTTTCCGCCAGCTTCTCGAAAATAGCGGCAGGGTCCAGTTTCCGGGTTTTTGCACTCGCCCGGGTCCTTTTTTTTGCGGGTTTCTTGACCGCTTTTTTTTTCTCAGGGTGGTATTTGTGCTCACTGCCACAGGTGCGGCACTGAACGCGTTCCACAATGCCCTCACTGTTGTGCAAAACCACCGTATGGGTCAATGGAAGTTTGCACTTTGTACACTGGGTCTCCAGAATCTGGGCCACAGGCGTTCGGTCTTTATCCTTAGTTTTCATAATTTCCCCTTGAAAAAGGTTCGCATCCTAACGTCTCCCCAAAAAAGCCGTGAGGCGCTTAATTGCTTCATCGAGGGTTTCATCTTTTTTACAGAAACAGAATCTGGCCAGTTCTTTTCCCCGGCTTCGGCCGTTCCAGAAGCAGGAGCAGGGGATGGCCGCCACACCGGCCTTCTCCGTCAGCGTACGGCAGAAGGAGACGTCGTCATCATACCCCAAACTTCGAATATCCGCAAGGAGATAGTATGTGCCGGCGGTGGGGAACACGTTAAGCCCCAGGTTTGCCAACGCATCGGAAAGGCGATTTCGTTTCTTCGTATAGTCCATCAGGAGTTCATGGTAGTACGTATCCGGAAAATCGGTGGCAAAGGCCATGGCTTCCTGCAGAGGCCCCTGTCCACAAAAGGTGATGAACTGATGGCTCATTCGGACGGCATTGGTGAGAGAAGGCGCCGCCATGACATAACCGATCTTCCAACCGGTCATGGAAAATGTTTTGGCGGTTGAAGAGATCACAAAGCACCGATTCTTGAGTTCGGGTATATTCAGCATGGTGATGTGTCTACCGCCATCATAGACCAGATGTTCATAGACCTCATCCCCGATGGCATACGCGCCGAACTTTTCACATAACGCCCCAATGAAGGAGAGCTCTTCCCGACTGTAGGTCTTGCAGCAGGGATTCTGAGGATTATTGACCAGAATGGCTTTGGTGCGTGGATTGAATGCCGCGGCCAATTTCTCTCTGGGGAGTGAAAAATCCGGACCCTCCAGTGAAACATAGCGGATTTTTGCCTTCGCCATGGTCGCCACAGGCGCATAGGAATCGTAGCTGGGCTCCAGAAGAATCACTTCATCACCGGCCTCAACAATACCCATAAGCGTTGCGCACAACCCTTCGGTAGCGCCGCTGGTCACCGTAATCTCCGTATCCGGGTTCAAATCCACATCATAAAACCGCTTCATCTTCCGGGCCACCGCCTCACGAAAGGCCGAAATCCCGTAAGAAAGCACATACTGGTTAGGCCCCCGCAAAAGCGCCTCGGCCGCTTTTTCGCGAATGACCCTCGGTCCGTCAAAGTCGGGAAATCCCTGGGACAGGTTGACGGCGCCGTGTTTATTGGCCAGTACACTCATCTCTGTAAAAATAGAAGTTCCAAAAGGTCGAAGCGCGGGTACCACGACCTGTTCTGTTTCACGCATTTCTTTGTCTTGCACTGAAAATTCTCCTGGTCGTAAGCATTTAGCTATTGGCTATTAGCCTTTAGCTGTTAGCATTTAAAGTTAAGGATATTTTACATCCACTTGTAAACATTATCAAAATAAATAGCCTCGCAAAAAGTCGTCACCCCGTTGAAAAACGGGGTCCAGTGCTTTTTAAAGTGCCTGATTGCACTGGATTCCGGCTTTCGCCGGAATGGCACAACGAGAGCATTTTCGACTTTTTACGAATACAGCAAAATAAAGCTACGATGCCTCCAGTGTCTCAAAAAAGGCCTCCAGTCTTGTTCGGGTCTGCTCTTCGGAAAAGGCCCGGAAATCGGTGATGTCGGCCTCAATGATGACCGAAGGAACCTCCAGGCGGTCCATGAGGATCCGTTTGAGGTCGTACTGACCCACGGAGTAGGGCTTGCAGCTTTTGGCCGAGTGAATGACCAGACCGTCCACCTGATAATCCCGGATCAGGCGTTCCATCAATTCCAGACGATGGTTGAGGCTATTGTTCAAAATCACCTGACCATAGGTTCTGGCCATGGACTCAAAGGGCTTTTCCACATCCATGTGGGCGGATGTTTCGGCCCATGCGTTGGTGTAGGTAGCGGTGACAAAGTTCATACCTCTTTCGGCAAAAAGATTCGAAAAGTCACGCACCTTGTACCAGATGGCGATGTTGTCCCACATGAGCCGTTTCTGTTCGTGGCGCAGTGCACCGATGCCCTGATCGACCCGTTCTTCCAACTCTGCCAAAAGTATCTGATAATACCCAAGGGCCACGGGAAGGCCCCTGAGGGAAACAACAGGAGCCAGGTGAACAAAAGCGTCAAATATGGTCATTGGCGCGGGCCTTCGCTGCATGGTTTCCAAAATCCGACCCCAGCAACGCGACGTATCCTTTGCCAGATGAATCACCTGACTGAAAGTTTCTTCCTCAAAGGCTTTACCGCTTACCCGCTCCAACACGGGAACCATTTCCTCCAATTGGTTCACCATGTAATCAATGTCTTCCTGTCGGATGTTCTCAAAGTTGTAAGGGGTATCAAAGAGCAGCAGGGGAACTTTCAAACGGTGGGCCAGCACACGGTACCAGTATAGAACGGTCTGACAAATGTTGTTGGAGGCAAACAGAAGATCCGGCGAGGGCAGTTTGCCCACGGGGGTTTTTCCGGAAAGGGCATGTCCCAGATCGATACGGGCATAAGAGCAGAGATCCTGATGATATCCATTGTCTTCGGCAATAGCGCAGTACTCCGGACCGAGGCGTTGTGCTCCGCATAATGCTCCATGATTTTCGGGATAAATGGTATAAAAATCAAATGCCCGAAGCAGCTCGACCGGGGCCCCACTGGTAACCCAGGCCACCGGTTTGGCCCCTTTTGCATACCGGGCAAGGAAATAATGACGGGTCATGATTTCCTTTAGGCGAACGGCGCATTTGAGCCTTGGGCCAAAGGGGGAATCCGTACTTGCGGGACGTTTCTTTTTACCCTTTGCGGCAAGCCCCATCGCAACAGGCGCTCCCAGATCCTTCATGAAATTATACGCCAACCGTTGTTTCATGGACATGGAATTTTGCTCCTCACCTTAACATCTCAACAAACGCTTCTACTCGGGTGGCCAGCTGACCGCTCAGGGGCTGATTCACTTCCAGGTCCAGAATCAGGGTCTTCAGCCCCGCCTCTTTTGCCGCGGCAACCATCTCGGGCACGTCAAAACATTCCGGTTCACAAAATTTGATGACACAAAAGATGATCCCTTGAGCCTCAGACGCTTGAGCTTTATCCATCATGAAATCGATCCGTTCCTGAATGGGTGAACCCCGAGTGGGACAGGGGGGCATGGCAAAATAGTTTTCAACCAGAATTTCATAGGGGTCCTGGGCCTCTCCAAAGCGCAAGGGCATTCTTCTACCACAGCTCAGCAGGTCGTCGTCCACAACCCGAACCCCTTGCTGATCCAGAAGTCGCAGAATTTCAGGGTGGGGAAGGATACCGCTCAGAATGACCGCGGGTCCCTTTAGATTCTCCCCTTTGGAAACGGCCAAAAAGGTTTCAAAGCCGGAGAGAAAATCATCGGGATGCTGGTATTCCGCCAAGCGGACGTTGCGGTAAAAGCTAGTGTTGGAAGCGGCGATTGCACCTGAACGTCTCATTTCGTAAGCATCCGCAAGTCGTCTATGCAAATCCAGACCTTGCGTCACCCGCCGCTTTAGTTCATCGGAACCCACGGGACCCAGGTGTCCTTCGAGTACCCCGGCCAGAGATTTGAGCTGGTTGGTGTAATAATCACGGGTACTTTTCCCAAATGGTGCTTTCGGGTGATAAAAAAAACAGCAGGGAATTTCGAGCCCCAGATAGTCATTGACGACAGAGGCCAGGTTCTGAATGGAGTCACAGGTGTGGGGGAACAGAAATCCATCCAAAATTTTGGTCTTTCCCTCAAGGATCAGCGCCAGACCGGACTTAACCACTGAACAGATATACGGCTGAAGATGCACATTGGCATTCGCCGTTTCAATGGGAGGATCCCATATCTCCACGGGAACGGCATTCATGGCCCAGAAAATCTCTCTCGGGTACTGGGCTGGAAAGACACCGAAAAGTCGTCGTCCCATCTCTTTCTGCCGGAGCAAATAAGCGCTTCGGGTCATAATGTTTCCTTTCAGGGCTTCGGATCTGGATAGACACACTGCGGCACTCTAAAAGAAGAGCGGGCAATCTGTCAAGGTTCATATCCCCTTGACACACCTTTCCATTTTTCATATTTTCCTTTCCAGAATTGAAAAATAATTTTGCACTTTGTGATCATTAATATCATTTTTTATTCGAGGACCAAAACCATTGGAGGCCGATAAAACAAACGCTCCGCCGCACTCCGAGCTTTTTATTCGGGATCACCTGGCAGGGTATCGTACGGAACTGGCCAACCGCAGGACATTTCTGGCCTACATTCGCACCACCTTGTCTCTGGTTGCAGCCGCATTGGTATTCATCAAATTCTGGCATCATCCCCTTGTGGTGGGCTTTGGATGGTCTCTTCTGCCCGTCAGCGCCATTATTCTCGTTCGAGGATTGCTGATTTACAGGCGGGTCAACCGGGTTGTTCGCAGGGAAGAGGAAAAAACAGGGGAGACTGAAGGACCTTTTGCTAAAACGAAAACCGAGAGGAAATCGTGATCGGCTGTCAGTCCAAACCCCTCACTGCCCTTGAGTTGGAAAGGAAAAAATGGGTATGCGATGTCACAAAAGCCCTGATCCGCATCACCTTTTCACCTTTCTATCTTCTTGAAACCTGCGGCAGAGAACACCTGCCCCGTAAGAAAGCGTATCTCATGCTGCCCAAACACCAGTGCTGGCAGGATATTCCCCTCATTGCCGCTGCCACGCCCCAGCCCCTCTATTATGTGGCCAAACACGAACTTTTTGAAAATCCCCTCATCAGCAGGCTCCTGAAAGCCCAGGGCGGCATTCCGCTGAATCGACAAAAACCTCTTAAGAGCAGAGATGCTATCAGGGCCATGATGCAATTCCTAAATAAAGGAGAGGGCGTGGTGGTTTTTCCCGAGGGCACCTACTATCCCAACCGGATGGGCCCCGGAAAGGGGGGCATCCTGAAACTCATCATTTCACGATTGGCATTGCCGTTAATCCCCGTGGGAATTCGCTACCGTGTGGAAGGACACAGAACCCGGGTAACGGTCTCTTTTGGCGCCCCTGTTTATCACGCAAAACGAAACGCCAGTGATGAAACCCTTGACCAAATCATGGTGACCATCGCGAAACTTTCAGGTCTTGATGCATTCGTAAAAAGTCGAAAATGCTCTTCTTCCGTCATTCCGGCGAAAGCCGGAATCCAGTGTTATCAGTCACTTAGAAAAGCGCTGGACCCCGTTTTTCAACGGGGTGACGACTTTTTACGAGACCGTCAGGTCTTGAAACACAAAAAAAGGAAACGCAATCTAATGAACAACATTAATAAAATTTATCAAGTTATTGACGCCTATCGGGATATTATCATTTCACTGCAAAGGGATCTGACAGCACGGGTGGCCCTGGGGCCATTAAACGGCGGAAGCGGCGAACATGAAAAAGTTGATTTCATCCATCACCTCCTGCGCGACATGAAACCGGAAATGATTCAGGAAATCCACGCTCCCGATGAAAAGGCTCAAAATGGCTATCGCCCCAACCTGATCGCCCGGTGGGAAGGCATTCAAAAGAGTCCCGTGGTGTGGGTCCTGGCCCATGCGGACATTGTACCCCCTGGGAATCTGTCCCTGTGGGAGTGCGACCCTTACAAAATCAAGGTGGATGGTGACCGCATCATCGGCCGGGGCGTCGAAGACAATCAGCATGGGTTTGTCAGTGCCTTTCTTGCGCTCAAAGCCATACTGGATTCCGGAGTAAGGTTGAAACGTTCCGTCGGCTTGATCGTTGTGGCGGATGAAGAGACGGGAAGCCGGTACGGCCTCAGCTACATCCTAAAGCACCATGGAGGCATCTTCAGTCCGGAAGACCTCATCATTGTTCCGGATGCAGGCAACGAGGACGGCACCATGATTGAAGTGGCCGAAAAATCCATGCTGTGGATGAAGTTCACCGTTAACGGCCGGCAATGCCACGCCAGCACACCGCAAAAGGGAAAAAACTCTCTGGTGGGTGCGGCCAGGCTGATCCTGGCCCTGGCAGAACTCAAAGAGAAATTTGCATCCACCAACCCCCTTTTCAGCCCGCCTGTTTCCACCTTTGAACCGACCAAATTCCTGGCCAATGTTTCCAATGTCAATACCATTCCGGGAAAAGAAACATTTTATATGGACTGCCGAATTCTGCCCGAGCACAATGTGGATGATGTTATTGAAACCGCTAGACAAATTGCTTCGATGGTGGCTGCTGAAACAAAACTCCATATCGAAGTGGAAAGTGAACACCGGCATGACGCGCCTTCGCCCACCCCGGCCACAGCACCCGTGGTAGGGGCTCTCAAAAAAGCCGTGATGACCGTAACGGGACGTGAGGCCAAACCCATGGGCATCGGCGGCGGCACGGTAGCGGCTTTTTTCCGGGAAGCCGGTCTTCCCGCGGCGGTATGGTCCACTTGTCCTGATACGGCTCACCAGCCCAATGAGTGCTGTCTGATTTCACATGTCATAACCGATGCCAAAGTATTTGCCGCCATTTACCAGGATATTGAAAGTGCATAAACACGGATATTGAGCCGCCAAAAGCCGATTTTTTTGAATTGACACCCCTAAAACAAAAGGATAGGTTGGCCCTTGATTGAACCAAAGGGACTCTCCCCATGTCTCTCCTTTAATCGCAGTCTTAACCGCGCGGACAGCTGATTGCGGTATTGGAAGGCTCCCTTGTAAATATTAAGGTCTCAGCAGGAATTATCACATGAAGGTCAAATTCTGGGGAACAAGGGGTTCCATCGCAGCACCGGGTAGGGATACCGTCGTTTACGGGGGTAATACCTGCTGCGTTGAAATTCTTCTGAATTGCGGCGAAACGGTTGTCATTGATTCGGGTTCCGGCATACGCCCCCTGGGGGATCACATGATGGCCACCCGGGAAACGGTGGACATCCATCTCTTGATGACCCATGTGCACTGGGATCACGTTCAAGGCTTTCCCTTCTTCGACCCGGTTTTCAAACCGATGACCCGAATCGCCGTGGACGGCGCTCCCAGGTGTATCAAGGGGTTGCGCGCTATTTTTGACTCGGGAATCGGGGATGGGTTTTTCCCCATCCGTTTTGAACATTTGAGGGCCGAAATCCGTTACCTCGATCGGCTTTGCTACGGACCCTTGAAAATCCAGAACACCACCATCACCACCGTTCCCCTCCAACACCCTCAAGGGGGATTTGGATTCCGTTTTGAAGAAGACGACAAATCTTTCGTGTTCCTCACGGACAACGAACTGACCCGGAAAATCTGGCGGGGCAAGCGCATTGAAGACTTCGTTCCGTTTTGCCGGGACGCAGATATTCTGGTCCACGATGCTCAATTCCTCCCCGAAGAAATCGAAACCTACCGCGGTTGGGGACACTCAGATTACAGCACGGCGCTTGAACTGGCCGTGAAAGCCGGGGTAAAGCATCTGATACTGTTTCACCATGAACCTTCCAGGACGGACAAGGCCGAAGCGCTTATCGAAAAAAAGTGCCGGGAACTTGCCGGTAAACACAGCACGGACATCAAAATTGAGGCTGCCAGGGAAGGCAGTGAGCTGACACTTTAATGGCCCATCCCAAAAACAAAGAGATCGCGCTGGTCCTGGGCGGCGCCCGGAGCGGAAAGAGTTCCTGGGCACTGGACCACGTTGAAAACTCATATAATTCCTATATGTTCCTGGCCACTGCTGAAGTCATGGATGAGGAGATGGCCCAGCGCGTAGATCTGCACCGTAAAGCCAGAGGGGCCCAAATGGCAGGTCAGGGAAGAGCCCCTTGACATTGCGGGAGTGCTGGAAGCAGGGGATGCTGACACTGAAGCCGTCCTCATCGACTGCATGACCATCTGGCTAAGCAATGTACTGCTAAAAAAGGGGGCAGACAGGGTTCCGGCCTATCAGACGGCCTTCATTGACGCCCTGGCCCGAAGTACGCAATCGGTGATTATCGTCGCCAACGAAGTGGGATCCGGCATTGTTCCGGAACACCCTCTGGGCAGGCAATACCGGGACATGGCGGGGTCCCTCAACCAGAAACTGGCATCAACCGCCGATAAAGTGGTCCTGGTCGTGGCAGGGCTTCCCCTCCATTTAAAGCCATCCCCCTGTCTATAAAAGCCTCAATACATCATTATGAACTCTTTACAGCCCCACATCCGCCGATCGATTCTGGTTATTTGGATTGCGTCCGTGCTAACGGTCGTTTACCTGTCCCTCTCCCCCAGAATTGAGTTCCCCTATGATTTTGACAATGCGGACAAGGTGTACCACATGCTCGCATACCTGTGGCTCGCCGCCCTTCCCTTTTTCGCATTTGTACATTCCAAAGAAGCCCTTGTGGCCACCCTCAGCATGATTCCTCTGGGTATCGGTCTGGAAATTGGGCAGTATTTCGTGCCGGGCAGATTATTTTCGCTGGCCGACATGGCAGCCAACTGTCTGGGGGTGATTTTGGGGATATGGCTGGCCCGATTTGCAAAACGCCTTCGTTTTCGCTCTTCCAGCGTTTGAATGAGCCCATTAATTCATCGTTTAATACCGCTTACCCGTTGAAGATACAATCGTGGGCTTCCTCGTAAATCTTTTTCCAAAGGTCTTCGCCGCCAAAGCTCTCCACGTAGACCTTCATCTTGGGCTCGGTCCCGGATGGGCGAACGGCAAACCATGAACCATCCTGCAGTGTGACCTTGACCCCACCGATGGATGCACCGTTTCCGGCCGCAGTGGTCGCAACGGAGACAATCGGCAGACCGGCCACCGAAGAGACTTTAACGGATTCAGGGGTAAGGTCTTTCAAAACCTGCCGTTGCGCCTGGCTTATGGGGCCATCCGCTCTTTTATAAAAGGGCGCACCATGTCTGGGGACCAGTACATGGTCATAAATATCAGCCGGCGTTTTTTCGGTTTTTGCTATAATTTCAGCTGATAAGAGGCCCGCCGAAAAACCGTCCTTATCCGTGCACCAGGCCTTTCCGTCCATTCTCAAAAAAGTTGCCCCCGCACTCTCTTCACCCCCGAAAGCCAGATTGCCTTTCAAAAGCCCTTCAACAAACCACTTGAACCCTACCGGCACTTTCCCTTCCCATATCCCGGACCACCCGATCGATCATGGTGCTGCTCACCAGGGTTTTCCCGATCTTAAGACCGGATCCCCATGACGGGCGATTCTGCAGCAGATACCAGATCGCGACGGAGAGGTATTGATTGGGATTCATGAGCCCCGTGGGACAAACGATACCGTGGCGATCGGAATCCGGGTCATTTCCCCAGGCTACATCAAACCGATCCGCCATTGCAATGAGATTTGCCATTGCCCATTGGGACGAGCAGTCCATACGGATCTCCCCATCTCCATCCAGCGGCATGAACCCGAAAGCCGGATCCACAACGGAATTTACAACTTCTATGTTCAGCCCGTAGGTTTCCGCGATAAAATGCCAGAAATGAACCCCGGATCCCCCCATGGGATCCACACCCATTCGAATCCCTGATTCCCGAATGGCTTTCATGTCAACCACCTGATCCAGCGCTTTGACAAAAGGCGAGATGAAATCCTCCTTATGGGTGGTCGATGCTCCGAGGGCCTTTTCGTAGGAGATCCGCCTGATGTGGTTTTGATCAGGTCCCATGAGCTGGTTGGCACGATCCTCGATCCAGCGGGTTTCCGACACATCGGCAGGACCGCCGTTGGGAGGATTATATTTGAACCCCCCGTCACGGGGGGGATTATGGGAAGGTGTAATAACCACCCCGTCCGCTTCCCGATTCGACGGATTCCGGTTGTGATCGACAATGAAAAAGGAGATAACCGGTGTCGGCGTATACTCATCTTTGTCATGAATCACTGCTTCAACGCCATTGGCGGCAAACACCTCTAGAGCTGTCCGAAATGCCGGCATGGAAAGAGCGTGGGTGTCAAAACCCATAAAAAGCGGCCCCTTGCGGCCTTTTTCTGAACGAAAATCACAGATGGCCTGGGCAATTGACGCCACCTGCCGCTCGTTAAAGGTCCCTTTCAAAGAGGACCCTCGATGTCCCGATGTACCGAAAGAAACCGCTCCCAACGTGTTGCAAGTATAATAAGCGGATACCAGTTCAGGAATATTTTCCAACTTGGATTGTGGGGCCGGCTTTCCGGCCAACCGATGAAGGGTCATCGTCTGCTCCTTTCAGAAGTCATTCACGCAACCAATTTTAATTCCTAGAATAGACCTATTTTCGAGCTTTTATCAACAGGAATTATGGAAAAGAAAGCATTTTGGTCTATTACAAATTCCTGCCTTTTTCCGACAACGCGGCGACAGCGGCAATGATGCCCGCACCCTTTCCGGAACCGTCTTTGAAATGGACCAGCGTTATTCTTTCCGCTTTTTCACCATGAATTTCCTTGAACACTTCCGTCATTCTGGCATGGAACCTTGGGTACTTCTCAAAAAGTGAGCCATCAATTCCCACCGTGTGCACATCTTTGAGTTCCGGATCGATCCAGGTCAACACCGCGGATATGGCCGCTGCGCCAAGCCTGGCAGCCCTGGTTGAAACGATCCGGCACAGGCGTTTGACCTTCATTTTGTCTTGAAGTGTAATATTTCCAATGCCGTTTGTTTCGAAAAATAATGCGACGTCATCGAGGCGGTCTGTTTTATCCCCTTCGATCCGGGACATGTCTTCAGCCCTCAGAAAACCCCTTTCATGAAAATAAAGGGCCGCCTGGGTTTCATTTACGAAGATGAAACCCTTCTCCATGAGATCCAATAGAACAAGCCTCGCAATCTCGCCTAAGTACATTCCGGATACCATCTTCTCCAAGGCCATGGAGCCTGGATTGACCGAAGCCTCATCCAGCCTTCCGTCATAACCGGTCTGCCTCACTTTATCGAAATTACCCCACTCCATATTGATGATCATATGCCCTTTGCGGAGCGGTGCATTGAATTTTTCTATTCTCGAAACCGCCTCCCGGTAGCACGCATTGGTCCCGGTGCCCATGATAACCCCCACATCACAGGCAGGATCGACATAGCTTCCGGCAGCCAGGGTCCCCACCGTATCGTTGGCAAGGGCTATAACATTGATGCAGCGGATATCTTTCCGTCTCAAAGCTTCATTTAAGAGCACGATGACATCCTGTCCCTGAACGCCCGTTGCCGTAAACCCTTTGGTCCAGACAATCAGCCGGCCGGCGGCGATACCGGTTTGTTCAACGGGAAAAGAAAATATAAAAGCGAGATTGTAAGTTTTATTTCTATCAACCTGGTTTTCCTTCAAAAACGCACCAATTCCGTCAGCAATAAAATCGAAAAGCGATAACCCAGTCCCCTGCATGTCCTTCCGGGGAATGACGAATTTGCTGGCCGCATGAACACTGGCTTTTCTCTTGCCGTCAAGTTTGACGGCCATCACCCTGAAGTTCGTTCCCCCCAGATCGAGAGCCAGAAACTCACCCTTTTCGTGCCCTTTCGGTTTATCGATAAACGAAGGGATCATCTTGAGGGAACTCACTTCACCACGCAGACCTTTCCCCATTTCAGCGTGAAAATCCTTGGTCATTACGCGGATATCCCCTACTGAAATTGAAAATATTTCTTCCAGATACGAAAAGAATTTTTCACAGCCAACCGGTGAGGCATCGATCATGGATTGCTCCAATTATCCAATTCAATCTACCAGCACAAATATTGAGGAACCACTGAAAAAACATGCAACAAGTGCTGGCTTTTTAATGCCAAGAACTTTATAATCCGCACAAAAAAACATAGCTTATGTGGTTAAAATGCGCAATCCAATACCACCGTTTCGGGAGTATTTAAGATGATCTTGCCGAGCCGAAAAGGAACTTTCCACCAAAATGCCAAGACCCATCTGTTCAAAAGTCTGAGCACCCTTTCTCTCCTGGCAGTGCTGTTCATGCATTTCGGCTGCGCCGCCACCCCGGATCGTTTCTACATTCCAAAGGGCATTCCCATTGGGACCGGAACGGTGCTGAATCCCACTTTTAAGGTGGTTGGGTATGCGGATATTGAAAATGCACAACCAAACGAAGACTGGGTTCAAATCGGCGCGGAAACCCACGATTGGCTGGCGAACCTGAACCGCTGGACAGATACGGCCGTAAACCTGCTGCAAACAGAGCTGAACAAGCGGGGCATTGTGTCAACGGTGAATACACCCACCGTTTTTGAACTGATCCTATGCCGGAATAGTGACAACCCCATAGAGGGGCACCTCTTTACGGACGTGAAGCAGGTGGGCTGCCCCCTGGATACGGACCGGGACGGCGTGCCGGATCTTCTGGATCAGTGTCCCGGAACCCTTCTGGATGTGCCGGTGAACCGCGCTGGGTGTCCATTGGATATGGACGGTGACGGTTCGCCCGATTACAAGGACCGTTGCCCGGGAGAGCCCGCGGTAAAGAAAGGTTCTGAAAACCCCGCACAAACCCCTAAAGAGAAACCCGCTCAACAGCCGCCGTTGTCTGTTTCCAAAATCTGTTCGGCGAAATCAAGCCGCTTCACGGTGGCAGGTTCTGTTCCGCCTGACATGGTGATACAACTGATCAAGCGAGAGCTGCAGAAGAACCAGATCGCACTCTCGGAAACAGCCCAGAACACCTTTACGTTCTCCATGACGAATGAACAGTGGAAGGAGATCCGGGACCCTCTGGAGCTGGAACTGGGCCGAAGAGGCGTAAAACTGATCGACGGCCCCCCTCGGATATTTCGACTTTCCATTACCTGGGCAGAGCTGTTCTGGACATTTCACGATGTGGGGTGCCGGCTCAATCTGGCGGTTGAAACAAATGATGCGCGCATGAAGAATTACGCGGTGTCAACCCTTGCCCTGGATTTGTATACCAGCTGCGATGAGGCGGTTTCAAAGGCCGTTTCACGCATGTTCATGAAAGAAAGAATCATTGTAGACACGGATATCGACCTTGTGCCTGACTTACGGGATGAATGTCCTGACACCCCCAACGGTGTGGCGGTGGACAAAGTAGGCTGCCCCCTGGATACGGATAAAGATGGGGTGCCCGATTACATGGATAAATGTCCCGGCACATTGAAAGGGGTTGGGGTGAACACCGAAGGATGTCCTCTGGATGCCGATAGCGACGGGGTTCCTGATTTCCAGGATGAATGCACCGAAACCCCCAAAGGCGCAGTGGTGGACCAACAGGGGTGCCCGGTGGACTCGGATGCAGATGGCGTGGCTGATTATATGGACGAGTGTCCCAACACGGAAAAAGGCGTGGCAGTTAACAGCAGGGGATGCCGCAAAAACCCCAAAAACCGCTATGTCCTCATCCCGGACCTGGATGGAAAGGTGGGACAGCTTGATGTCTCCAGCGAAAAAGGCTCACAGGTTCTAAACAAAGCCTTTGAAGCCACCGGATTAAACCGGGCCGATGAGGTCCCCAGCACCCCCAAAATAATGGATGAAGAAGAGGTTAGACGGATTTTCAAGGATGCACTGGGTGCCCAACCCACACCCCCGGTTCACTTTCTTCTCTATTTTGTGACCGGCACCACGAACCTTACAACCAGATCCATGGATCAAATGCCCCAGGTGATGAAAACCATTCGAGACCGAAACTCCGTGGATTTGACGGTTTCAGGCCACACGGACCGTTCGGGATCAAAGGATTACAACCGCAAACTTTCCCTGGAACGCGCCAGAAAAGTAGCTGATTTTCTCATATCAAAAGGGGTCGACCGCAACATCATCGAAATCACCTCCCATGGTGAAGGGAATCCCCTGATCAAAACCCCCGATGGCGTGGCCGAGCCCAGAAACCGAAGGGTGGAAATCGTAGTTCGTTAATTCCGATCAACTTCAGCTTAAAATTCCGCATTCCGCAATCCGCATTCCGCAATCCTACAGTTTCGACGCCCATTTTTGAACCATTTCAAAAATCCGCTCCTGACTGATGGGCTTTATCATATGGTCGTCCATGCCCGCT
>JGI11705J14877_10000569_pt1 | contig 22904 bp, 33 predicted proteins | sample Etolaghawater15m_FD_14877 | JGI IMG/M metagenome (IMG submission 14877)
GCAGGCTTTGTAACGCCCTTGACCACCTAAGTAGAAAGAACAAACCACAATCAATTAGGTTTAAGGTAGTATGGAAATGAGCGATGTTATCATAAAACGCTGGCAGGATTTCACGGGCAAAGAGGCCGTTCATGAGGAGAGTGGGGAGAATTTTAATGACGCGTAGCTTTTACGATACGCATGACCTTTTGATGCCGATTGTTTACGGTATTGTTCCGATGGCTGGCGGAAGTCCAGTTTATATCGGTATGACCACGCGCCCTTCGCAGCGCATGGATAACTATAGGAATGTGCAAAGATGCACAAATGCGCGTCTTGCAAAATGGCTTACCTCGAACGAGGCTGGATTCGTCGTTCTGTACGAGGGTGATGATTACAAGGCGCAAGAGGCAGAGTTGATAGCCGCCAGCGCTGGAAGTCTATTTAATTTTGTTCGTGGCGGGGATCAAAACTGGCGGACGCATCGCAAGAAACCTTGGATGGCTAAGACTGGCATTCCATGCCCTTCTGACTTCGCGCTGAGGATGTGTGGAAAAGATGCGCGAGCTAAAGATTATCGGGCTTGGCGAGATAGCCTGTCTGATGCGGATAGGTGCTTACATGAAGTCGGGCTGGCGTACAGTTTAAGGTGGCACAGCGCGTTTATGAAGTCATTCAAAACATGGCTTTCTTTTACGTCTGATGCTGTCAACAACGCGATGAAAACGAGTAATTTTTCCCAACCCTATAGGGCGAGTTGACTATGTCCCAGAAAAAAACACCAAAATCAGTGGGAAGGCCAAGGTTTCAGCCTACCGCCGAGGAACGAAAAATCGTTGAGATGATGGCTGCACTTGGCACACCTCTTGATGATATGGCGCGTAATGTTCGCAAGGGTGGCATAGACGTTAAGACGCTACGGAAACACTTTGATGAAGAAATTTCAACTGGCGCGACACGGGCTAATATCAAGGTCGGAGGCGCTATGTATAATAAAGCTCTCGGCGGCGATGTACAGGCTCAAAAGTATTTCTTAAGCTGTAGGGCCGGGTGGACGGAGAAAAACGCCATCGAGGTGTCAGGCGGCGTGACAATCGAATTGGTGGACTTCACCAGTGCAGACAAGAATTAGAATCCCGCACAACTGGAAGCCCCGACCATACCAGCGCAATTTCTGGGCTGCAATGGCGCGAGGGTGCAAGCGTGCTGTGCTTGTGTGGCCTAGGCGTCATGGCAAAGATGACGTTTCGCTGCATTTTATGTGCTGGTCTGCATTGCAAAAAGCTGCGACGTACTGGTATATGCTCCCAGAAGCCGCTCAGGCGCGCAAAGCTATCTGGACGGCTATAAACCCGCACACAGGCCGGAAGCGCATTGATGAGGCGTTTCCACGGGGCATTGTTAAGCGCAAGAACGACCAGGAAATGTATATCGAACTGATTAATGGCTCCACGATCCAGATCGTCGGTTCGGATAACTATAACTCACTTGTTGGATCGCCTCCTTATGGCGTGGTGTTTTCTGAATGGGCTTTGGCAAACCCGTCAGCTTGGGGCTATCTGCGTCCTATCCTGCGCGAGAACGGTGGCTGGGCTATCTTCAACGGCACGCCACGAGGTCGCAACCACCATTCCACGATGTACGAGGCGGGGCTGGGTGACGACGAATGGTTCTGCGAGCTATTGACATGGAAAGACGCAGACGTTTTCACAGCCGAGGAAATGAAAAAAGAGCGGCTTGAATACGAGCGGGAACACGGCAAGGACCAAGGAAACGCTTTGTTTCAGCAGGAATACAACTGCTCGTTTGATGCCGCTGTTATGGGCGCGTATTACAGCGGCGAAATATCCAAGGCGGTAGAAGATGGGCGTGTGACCAAGATTGTGCATGATAAGGGATTGCGCGTTCATACCATGTGGGACTTGGGGCGGTCTGATAGCACTGTCGTCTGGGTTTTCCAGGAAGTCGGCAATAGCTGGCACGTCCTGCGCTGCATAGCCAACAACGGCGTGAACATTGATTGGTTTGCCAAAGAGTTGGACGGTCACGATTACACTTTTGGAAACCATTACATCCCGCACGACGGCGCACACGAACGCATTGGCATGGAAAAGAGCGTTGATAAGCAACTTGGAGACTTGCTGGCTGGTGAGGTTGTCGTTGTTCCGTCTCCGCCAGGGTCAAGGCAAGTCGGCATCACCGAAACCCGTAAACAGATCAATAAATGCTACTTTGACAAGGACGGGTGCCATGATGGGCTAGAGGCCTTGCGTATGTATCGCCGTGTGTGGGATGATAAGAACAAGCGGTTCCGGGATGAACCGCTTCACGATTGGACTTCGGACTATGCAGACAGCTTCAGGTGCGGCGTAATGGGCTATGAACCAGCAAGCGACTGGGGAAAACTCGAATATCCAAAGATGGATTATGTGTAAGGAAGGATACAGATATGGACGGAGGCATCATCGGCCTGATCCTAAAGTTGATTGGGTTGCTATAACGTGTTAATATTCGGCACTGACCGCTGTGAAGCGGCCTATTTCCTTGCAAGGGATTGAAAATGGACGACAGCGAAATCCTCAATATCGTGCGGCTCGAAAGCGCAGACGCCGAAAGCTATATCAATTCGGAGATCAGCGAGGACCGCGAGGAGGCGCTTAAATCGTATCTTGGAGAGCCATACGGCGACGAGGTTGCCGGGTCTAGCCAAGTCGTTACCCGCGAAGTCATGGAAACGATTGAATGGGCCATGCCTTCCATTCTCAAGGTGTTTGCGGGCGGCGATGACGTTGTTGATTTCCAGCCCGTTGGCCCCGAAGATGAGAAAAGCGCAGAGCAGGCCACCGATTACATCAATTACTGCTTCTACAACGACAATCCAGGCTTTTTAATCCTTAACACTTGGTTTAAGGACGCGCTCATTGCCAAGATGGGCGTGGTCAAATCATTCTGGGAAGTCAAAGAAAAGGCATACGAAGAAGATTACAGCGGGCTTTCGCAGGCGCAGTACAATCTGTTGACGGATAGCGACAGCGTTGAGGTTCTTGAGCATACAGCATACACGCAAGACGGCTTAGAAGTTGAAGACGGCGAGTTTGATGTGGCTGGCGTTGACGTTATGACCGGGCAGCCTATCGAGTTCATGCACGACGTTAAGATCCGCGTGACGACTAAAGAGGGCCGTATGAAGACGGTCAACATCCCGCCCGAAGAATTTTACATCTCACGTCAAGGCGTGGACCCTGATTCAAGCCCATATCTTGAGCACCGGGCAACAATGACGGCATCCGACCTTGTGGCGATGGGGTTTGACCGCAAGACCGTTGAGAGCATCCCGTCAGCGTCAGAAGACGATCCCAGTGGCGAGCGTCAAATCCGCATGGGGACATCTGATGATGAGGAAACCCGCGCCGATCCTGCCATGCGAGATATTACGGTCTATGAGAGCTATGTTTTTCTGGACAAGGACGACAGCGGGATTGCGCGCCGACACAAGGTTCTTTGGGCTGGCGAAGAAATCCTTGAAACGGAACTGTGCGAACACCAGCCTTTCTCGATTATTCAGACCATCCCAATCCCACACCGGGCGTATGGCCTGAGCCTTGCTGACATTGTGGTTGACTTGCAGCGTATCAAGACGACAATCATGCGCCAAACCCTCAACAATCTGTATCTCAGCAACAACCCTGAGCGTGAGGTTCTTGAAGGCAAGGTAAACATCGAAGATCTGATGCAGTCGCGCCCAGGCGGGTTGAAGCGCGTCAAGCAAATGGGTTCTATTCGTGAGATTGCATATCCGTTTGTGGCGGCGCAATCGTTTACCATGCTCGACGGTATCGACAGCATGATTTCGAAGCGGACTGGCATCTCAAACGCGGTGACGGGCATTGATGCAGACGTGCTCCAGAATGAGACAGCTACGGCGTCAAACAACCAAGCTGCGGCTGCGAACCAGCGGTTAGAGACGATCTGCCGGATCTTTGCTGAAACTGGCGTTAAGCACCTGTTTAAGACATATCTGCGTATGATGGTCAAACACCAGGACAAACAGCGGGTTATCCGCCTGCGGAATGAATGGGTTGAAATGGACCCGCGCAGTTGGAATGCTGAAATGGACGTTTCAATTGACGTTGGCCTCGGTCACGGCAACAAAGACCAGCAAGTAGCGCACCTGATGAATTTGATGAACTGGCAGAAAGAGATGCTTGCATCTGGTGGCGTCGGCATGGTGCGCCCGAAGCATATCTATAACACGTTCTCCAAGATTGTGAAGGCGATCGGGTTTAAGTCAATCGAGCCGTTTATGGACGATCCAGGCGACGAGCCATTGCCACAGCCAGAACAAGGGCAAGACCCGAATGCTGCACTGATCGCAGGCCAGATGCAGATAGAGCAGTTGAAAGCGCAACTGAAAATGGCTGAAACACGGGCTAAAATACAGGTTGATACTCAAAAGATACATGTCGACCACCAGCACGAAATGCACAAGCTGGGCCTTGAACGCGAAAAGCTGGACGTCGAGCGCGAGAAGATTGCTGCCCAGATGGATCAGACTGCGGCAAAGCTGGAAGTCGAAAAGGAAAAGGCCGGGGCGCAATTGGCTATGGAAGCCGACAGACTGCGGTATGACGCCGAGCAGAAAGAACGTGACCGTGGTATGAGTGCTGCTGAAAAGCGCGAAGACCGTATGCACCAAGCGGCTATTTCTGAACGCAAGTCACAAAAGATGGTGAAAATGCAGCGCGGGCCTGATGGTTCAATGACGGGGATGGTTGAAGAATAATGGCCGATGAACAGTTCATCCCTATTGGCGGGCTTATTGGCAAGAACCTTGACGCGGTTCGGCTTAACCAGACGGACGGCACGCCCGTGCTTCGAGAAGGCGTATTTGTTGGCGACCCTGACACGTTTGCAGCTAGGGCAGGCGTAACCAATACCACCCCAGCAACAGACGCATATGGCCTTGTGACGCGGCCTATCCTTTCTAACCAGTCTCTTGGCGTCGGTGATCTGACCGTTGACGCTTGGGGCTCGCAAAAGATGTCGCTCCCCTTCTCGCTGTTCAGCGGGATGTTTACCTTCGACATTCCACAAACCAAGTGGATGATGTACGAGAACGGAACGCAGGTTTATACCTCCACAGATATTGTGTCTGAGAATGGCGAGGGTGTCCTTCGCACCACTGCGACTAACTCCACACTGCTTATCGAATCCCGTACTTGCCCACGATACCAGTCCAACCGTGGGCACTTGTTCTCCACAGCGGGTTGGTTCCCTTCCAAGACCAATGACGGCATCCGTGAGTGGGGTGTTGGCACGGCGGAGAACCGTGTTAATTTCAGGCTCAAATCCGACGGGTTGCTGTACGCAGTCCAGCGGAGTGGTAACGTAGAGACACATGAACAACTGATTGACACCTCTGGCGTGACAGGTTTCGATGTCGAGAAGGGCAACGTGTACGACATCCAGTATCAGTGGCGTGGTGTGGGCAATTACTACTTCTACGTCAACCTGAAGTTAGTTCATACCTTTAGCCATCTCGGTACGCTGACGGCCTTGAGTATGGAGAATCCTGCTCTGCCTGTACGCCTTGCTGCACAGAGAACTACCCAAGACGTTGAAGCGCATTTCGGCTGTGTAGATATCACATCTGAGAATGGCGCAGAAGCTAAACTGGAATACGGTTCAGCCTACGCTGCCGCAGTAGCCACTGGCACAGATAAACCGATCATTGTGGTTAAGCAGCCGTTGTTAATAAACAGTGAGACGAATACCCGTGACTTGACGCTCACCCGTATTACCATGAACTGCACAAAGAAGGCCACGTTCAAGGTATGGAGCACGCGTGATGCTACGGCGTTCACTGGCCCTACGTTTGTTTCGGTGAACCAGGGTAGCTTTGTCGAGTCGGACTCCCCAGACATGGCGGTAGGGGCTGTTCGTGCCACGGCTGTGGATACGGCTAAGTTGCGGTTTGTCACTGCTGTGAACGTCGAAGCAAACGTCTCTCGTGAAGTCACAAACCCTGACCCGATTGCAATTCTTTTCCCGATTGTCCGAGGCGATTACATTGTGGTAACGGTGACGGCTTCCTCTGCTACGGCAGATTGCGTTATTGAATGGGGAGAGCACATCTAATGGTATTGACTAAAATTAAAGCAATGACGGGTGAGTACGAGTACATCAACCTTGATGCTATCGAGTCCGTCGAAGTGCATGACGACCACTACTGTATTTCTATCGGGACCGTTGGATGTATCTGTGCTGCACTGGATGACCCGACTATCAATGCTATAATCGCAGCGGCAGACGCATAATGCTGGCGTCTCTTCTGCTCAACAACGCCTACGCGGGCCACGGGAAGCCGAAGCGGGACTATGTTTCAAATGATCGGTTTATCCATTATCAGGGGGTGACGTATGACACAGACGACAAGCCCGAAAAAGAAACCGTTAGGCGCATTGTCAAAGCCGTCGCCAAGATCAACGTACCAAAAGAAGTTCGAACTGAGATTAATGCCCTATCCCGCGTGTTGTTGGATGATGGGGCACAGCGATCTATACAGCGACAGCTTGAACGAGCAAGAGATTATCGAAGGCTTGCCGAGTTGCTAAGGGCGCATGTTCAAGAGGTTGCCGACGCTGAAGAAGCTGCATTTATGTTGTTGCTGATGGAGTTGTGATATGCCGAGCATAAAAGAATACCAACGCGGGTTCTCACAGCTAAATGACGCGAATTACAATGATTTCATGCGCGGCGGCATCCTTTACGATCCGGCTCAGACTGACGTTGGAGAGACATTGCCGTGGGTGAAAGCTGCTAAAAGTGGCGTGCTAGGCTCTTTCATCTATGACGAAATATCCAACCCGCTGCTTGACTGGCGGGGCGCAACTACGTCACCTGGGACCAGGACGTGCTAAACCGCATGAAGCTGTTGGAACGCAATGGTGAGACGTTTGACACGTATGGGCTTCTAAACGACCCTCTAGCTGCGCCTATATTTTGCGACTAGACGAACACGCAACACTGTGGCATAATTGCTCCGCACTGTGACGAAAAGGTTACACAATGGCTTTCGGACTGCTAGAAGACCCGATCTGGAAGGCTCCGGCGCAACAGGCTAATGCTTGGGGTGACGATTACGGCGTGCAGCCTATCGACATTCGGCGGTATGGCATCTTGCCGGAACCGCCCGTTGCACAGGCTCCTATTGATCCCATCGCTGCGGCGCGTCAGAACCCTGTTTATACTGCGTATCCAAACGCGGGCGGCGGTGATGGTGATAGTTACAACAGCCAGAACACCAGCGCCCCGTACAGCGGTTCTTTTGACCCGGTTGGCGGGCTAACATCCGCGCTTGGTGGCGGCGGGGCGGGTTTTGGTGGATTCGGCGGGTTAGGTTCATTTACTGGAACACCAGCGGAACAAGCTCAGGCCATGGACGTGGCACAAAAGGCGCTTGGATTAGGCGGCGCATTTGTGTCGTCCCCGATGGGAATTTTAGGAACAATTGCCGGGGAAGCTGGGCGGCAGATGGCGAATACTGCATATAGCCCTTATGGGACCATCGGGTTCCTTGAAGATATAACCCGTCCCGATTTCATGTATGGCTCTCCAGAGGATATTCTTTCTGGTCTTAAAAGTGCACAAGATACTGTTATAGGGGGCGGGATGCTTTCAAATGAGGATAAAGAAGGAATCGCCTCTTTCCTGTCAACCAAGGGATTTGACGTTGAAGCTGACGACATCACAGACTATGGGACAATCAAGGGCAGCGAGCAGACAAACATGCTGAATGCACAAGATTTCACGCCGACGCCTAATAACGTCAATGGGCCTGTAACTGGTCTAGGGTTATTGGATGCTGTTGCTTTGGAAAATATGCTCGCTGAACAAAACGCGATGATTGGAAATATCATGTCAGGTCTAGGGCGTCCAGGGCAACAAGTGTCAAGAGAATCAAGCGAAGTAGAAGCACAAAATGAGATCGCCGCTCAGGCTGCTGCTCAGGCTGCTGCTATGGCTGCGGCGATGGCTGGCCCCCCTTCGGCGGCAAACAACTGGGGCTGGGGCGGAAACTTCGGCGGCTGGGGCGGCTTTGATGCTGGTGGGTATAGCAGCAACTCAATGTCAGACAGTAGTGGTGGCGTTGGCACTGGTAGTACTGACGATGCAAGCTCAAATTCAGGGTATGCAGGATGACCAACGTGATTGCATTAGAGAACGAAAAACGCTCGGCTTATGAAGCGAAAAGCCTTGCAAACAACAAGATGTTAGTTGAAGCGTTTGATGAACTGGAACGCTCCTACATCGAATTGGCCCAACAGGCCGATATTAAGGACGATGAAACCCGTCGCAACGCTGTGACGGCTTCGAATGTGGTCAAGGCTGTGCGCCAACACCTCCGATCTTATATGGATACTGGGGTACTAGCCGAGGCTGAATTAGCTCAACTGTCTGGTAAGCGGAGACGCTTTCGCTGGTAGGTGGCTTAAACTTTGAGCGTCGGATGACGGTCAGCATCTCTACGGAGACTAAAAACCATGATTGAGAACACGGGTGCGCCCACTCTCGAAATGCCGCAAACCCTTGAAGGGGCTGCGGATTTTCTCGTTGGCAAAATGGCGGACAGCGAAAATGCTACACCCGCGCAGGCCGATAGCGAGGTAACGGAAGAAATCGAAGAAGATCCTTCCGATGACGTTGGTTCTGAACTGGAAGCCCAAGACGGCGAAGGTGATGACGAGACGGAATTAGAAGCCACTGACGAAGACAAAGAACACTCGCCCGTTGATTATATTGAAATCGACGGCGAACAAGTCTCTTTGGAAGACGTCGGCAAGTCGTACATGCGGCAGGCTTCTTATACCAAAAAGATGCAAGAACTTGCTGCACAACGCCAAGAGTTTGAGGCGATGCGCGGTCAGGAAATTGCGGCTTTAAACGCAGAGCGCGAACACATCAAAAAAGTCTTGGAAGCAGTCGGAACCCAGGAAAATAGCGAGCCTATTGACTGGACGCGACTGGCCCAAGAAGACCCCCTGGAGTACATCGCACAGAAGGCGAAGTATGACGAGGCGCAGGCACGCAAGTCTGCATTTGATGCGGAACGGCAGCGTTTGGCACAAGTGACGGCTCAACAGCAACAAGCCAAGATGCAGGAATATCTTGCTCAACAAAAGGCTAAAGTTATTGAGGCAATCCCTGAGTTGACTGGAAAGAACGGGAAAGAGTATCGGTCCGATATTCTCACCTATCTGGAAAATTCTGGGTATTCGAAGGCGGAGCTTCAGCAAATGGCTGATTCTCGTGCTGTTATACTGGCTGATAAGGCTCGTAAATACGACGCGCTTATGGGCAAGGATGGACCCGCTTCAAAGAAAGTCACGACCACGCCAAGGGTTGTCAGGCCGAAAGCACAAACGACTTCGAAGGGTAAAGCCTCAGAGGCGAAACGTGCAGCTATTTCTCGCGCTCAAAAATCGGGCAGCATTGACGATGCCGTTAGTGCTCTTTTAGCTTAATGCCAATTTAGGAGATTTTCAATCATGGCAGCCCCAACAAATACCTTTCAAACCTACGATGCAGTAGGCAACCGCGAAGACCTCGTTGACGCAATTTACAACGTGGCCCCGTGGGAAACCCCGTTTATGTCCAAGATGGGCAAGACTTCTGCAACCGCGATTAAACACGAATGGCAGACCGATACGCTTGCCGCTGCCGCTAACAACGCCCAGATCGAAGGCAGCGATGCCACGACCTTGGCAGCTACCGCTACTGTTCGCCTGGATAACTACACGGTTATTTCGGACAAAGTTGTTCGTGTTTCCGGCACCCAGGACGCAGTGAACAAAGCTGGCCGTGCTAAAGAAATGGCGTACCAGTTGGTTAAACGCGGTCACGAACTGAAAAAAGACATCGAGTTGATGATGTTTGCCAACACTGCGAAGGCTGTTGGTACGGACACCGTGGCTCGGCAGGTTGCTGGGTTTGAAACCTACATCACCACGGCAACGTCTGCGGGTGCTGGTGGCTCTGACGCTGCGGGTACGGGCGCAGACACCCGCACCGATGGCACCCAGCGTGCATTCACCGAGTCCCTGTTGCTTGACGTTCATCAAACTGCATGGAACGCTGGCGGCAACCCTGAAACGCTTTATGTCGGCCCGTTTAACAAGCGTGTGGCTTCCGGCTTCACGGGCGTTGCAACGAAGTTTAAGGACGTTGACGACAAGAAAATAGTGGCGTCGGCAGACATTTATGTGTCTGACTTTGGCGAAATCAACATTGTCCCCTCTCGCCAGTGCCGTTCTCGCACGGGCTACTTGGTTGATCACAAGATGGTCAAAATGGCTACCTTGCGTAACATGACCACGGAAGACTTGGCCCGCACTGGTGACAGCGAACGCAAGCAGTTGATCTGCGAATGGACGTTGGAAGTATGCAACGAAGCCGCACACGGTTTGATTTCCGATCTGACCACGGCTTAATCTGGTTAGGGGCAGGCTTCGGCTTGCCCCTTCCCTAACATTTGAAAGGACCAGATTATGAGTGACATTCTATCAATTGACCACACGACGTTGACGGTTACGGAAAGCGACATTTCGACGGCTGGCAGCGTTTGGGTGGTTTCACCTACCGACGGCAAGATTGTGTATTTTGCCTCTGTCATTGATGGCGCGATTGCCACGGCTGACGCCGCAATTACAATGGAACTTGGCGGCACGGAAGTTACTGGCGCGGCCTTGACCATTGCAACGGCTTCGTCTGCTGCTGGTGATGTGGACAGCGCGGTTCCTACCGCCTTGAACCATGTTTCCAAAGGCCAAGCAATCGAAATCATCACGGATGGCGCAAGCACAAATACCGTGTCTGCGACCTACACCGTGGTTATCAAACACACCACCAACTAAGGTCTGGGGGGCTTCGGCTCCCCATTCCCTTCAACAAAGGACACCGACATGGCGAAGCGAACAACGCAAACGAATGACACCGAAACTGCACAAGCAAACTATGCTGGCGTTTGCGAAGTTGAAATTATTGTCCCGAACGTCTGGGCTGGTGGCGTCAAGTATCTTTTGGGCGATAAGGTCACGTTAAGCGCGGATGTGGCGGAATTGCTTATCAAAAACGGGCAGGCAAAATGAAGCACTCTGAAATCTTATCCAGCACCGGGGGAATCACGACGACGCTTGGTTTCGATGAGAACAGCGGGATGTTGCTCGTTAAGAATAGCGCAGACATTCAGGCCAACCTTGACCAGAATAAAGAAATTCGTAACGACAACCTGGGGCGCGGCAAGAACATGCGGAAGGTGGCAAGCATCCCCTTGCACGTTCTTTATGAGTTGCAGGCCATGTGGAAGGCAAATGACATCGACCCGAAGGTTGGGTTGAAGAAGTTCCTCAACGATCCCGATATGGCTTATTTCAGAACAGATGAAAGCAAGGTCTGATGCGTAAAGTCGCTATCATAGGGCAAGGACCAGGGGCGGAATACGCCCCTAAAGACTGGGAACGGTGGGGCTTGCCTTGGGCAAAAGATTACAGCCTTGATAGATACTTTGAACCGCATGAAAATTGGGAAACGATGGGCGCATACGAAGACATCCCATCTGATGTGCTAAACGATTGCGGCGCTCCTGTGATGTTAATTAACGTGCACAACGCAGTTCCGAAGTCGGAGCGTTACCCTATAGAAGCCGTCATTGAAGAAGTTGGCAACTATCTTGAATGCAGCATCTCGTTTGCTTTGGCCTATGCTATACTTAAGCGCATCCCGACCATCGGCTTATACGGTGTAAGCGGTGACGACGGCTATTCTAGCCAGCGTCCTAATATTGAATACCTGATCGGCTATGCGCGGGGGTTGGGGATTGCAGTGCATGTTGACGGAGCAAGCAAGTTGCTAACAAGTGAGTTCAAGGCTGGGCGCTATGGCGTCGGCAAAAGTGAAAAAAAGGTCTAACCAATGGCGATCAGCACATATTCGGAACTTCAAACAGCAGTCCAGAACTGGCTCGCCCGTTCTGATGCTGACATTGCGTCAAGGTCTGTTGAATTTATTGCGCTGGCAGAGGCGCAGTTTAATCGTGACATGAAAAGCCGTCGCATGGAGACGCAAACGACGCTTACAACGGTGGGAGGGACTGAAACCGTTGCGTTGCCTGCTGACTTTATCGAGGCGCGTGCATTGGTTATTCAGACCACACCAACGTCGACGCTTACTGTTGTAACGCCTTCTCAATTGGCCTCAAATTGGTCCGACGGTTCAACAGGTATTCCCATTGAATACTCAATCATTGGCGACAACATCCATTTTGGGCCGACGCCGGACAGCGCGTATGGTGCAAAATTAACCTATTATCAACGCATCCCATCGCTTACGGACGCTGCGCCAACAAACTGGCTTTTGACGTACCACCCAGACGCTTACGTCTATGGCGCATTGTTGCAAGCTGCGCCTTATCTGATGAATGATGAGCGTGTGCCTGTCTGGGGCGCATTTTATGACCGTGCAATCCAAGGCATCGAAAACGAAACTGCACGCGCAACATGGAACGGTGGCCCGCTTGTGGCGCGGGTTGGCATTTCGATTGATGGGGACGGACCAAGATGGCGGTAATTGAGTGCGGCCCGTGGCGACCTGACCAGCCAGAGCTTGGATCTCCGGGCGTTACTGAGGCAATTAACTGCTACCCAGCTTCACGCGGATTTAGGCCTATGCTGGGCAAGGCTGAAATGTCAAACGCGCTCACGGCTAGGCCTTTAGGCGCGTATGCAGCTACTAGCTTGGCTGGTGTGGTGCATAATTACGCTGGGGACGCGACAAAGCTATATGACCTCAATGCAGCGACATGGACGGACATTTCCAAGGTTGGCGGCTACACAAACACGGCTACATATTGGGATTTTGCAGAGTACGCAGGCATTTCGATTGCCACTAACTTTGCTGATAATCCTCAGTTTGTTGATATGGATGCAGGAAGCCCTGTTTTTGCTGATCTAACAACAGCGTTCAAAGCACGTTACTGCGCAGTTGTGCGGGAATTTGTCGTTTTTGGCAACACCAACGACGCAACGGATGGCAACGTTCCGGGGCGTGTTCGCTGGTCGGCTGCTGGTGATTATACGGATTACACTGTATCAGCAACAACGCAATCTGATTTTCGGGATATTCCTTTTGGTGGCGCGATCCAGCGTGTTTTTGGCGGTGAATACGGCATCATATTCTTGCGGCGTTCAATTGTTCGCATGACGTATGCAGGTCCGCCCGTTATATTCCAGCTTGATGAAATTGCGCCAGATACGGGCCTTTATGCGCCGGGTGCAGCGGCCCAAGACGGCGAAGTTATCTTTTTCCTCGACAACTCTGGCTTTTACGCACTATCTGCGGGCCAAAACGTGTCACCAATTGGCAACGAAAAGGTAGACAATTGGTTTTGGCAGGAATTGGACGGCACACAAAAAGACCGCATTTCCTGTGCAATTGACCACAAAAACAAGATTGTTTCATGGGCGTTTCCAGCGTCAGGCAACATCAACGGCAAGCCTAACCGGGTGTTGCAGTTTGACTATGAGATTGGCGAGTGGACATATTCAGACATTGACAGCGATCTAATTTACAGCGCTCTGACTGTTGGCTTTACGATTGACACGCTGGACACTTTAGCGGCAAATGCGGACGCACAAACCATTTCGGCTGATAGCCCTGTGCTATTTAGCGGGAATAAATACATGGGCGTCTTTGATGACTTCAAACTAAATTATTTGGCAGGCTCACAGCTTACGGCAACAATAGAAACAAAAGAAATCCAGCCCGCGCAGGGTAAACGTTCTGTAATCACTGAAGGCTGGCCCATGGTTGATGGCGGTGAAACAACAATCACAATCGGCACACGAAACCGACAGCAAGACGATGTTGTATGGGGTGCAGCGTCAGCCGTTAACACTGTTGGTTTCGCTCCGTTGCGTTCTGAGGGCCGTTACATCCGCGCACGCATGGAAGTGACGGGTTTTTGGGATGAGATCCAAGGCATCGAATTGACAGGCGCAGGTCAGGGCAGGCGATGAGTTTTCCAACCGTAAATCAAGACGAAAAAGACCATCGCAAGGTTAATGCTGTTGTGCGAAACGTGGTCGACGGCAAGACGAACAACACGGCAAGCCTGACTTTAACTGCAAGCGTAGGCACAACGGTTGTGACTGACTTTCGGGCAGGAGCGGAAAGCTATGTTTGCTTTATGCCGTTGACGGCAAACGCGGCGGCTGAATTAGCGGCGGGAACGATGTATGTATCCAGCCAAGGCACGAATACATTTACGATTACTCACCAAAATGCTATAACTACAGACAGAACATTCAGATATATCGTGGTCGCATAATGTGTTATTATGCAACCCGGAACGCTGTGAAGCGACCCTTTTCTTTTCGGAGACGTGACAATGGGCAAGATTTATGGTGTAGCAGAGTTCGACGGGGACTACAATCCTCGCCCGTACGTTGACGGCGTTCGCCAAACATGCTCGATTTTCCGCACATGGGTGAATATGTTGCGGCGTGTGTTTAGGCGGTCTGACGCCTCATACATTGACGCTTCTATTTGTGAGGAATGGCTGAAATTCAGCAATTTTTCCGCATGGATGAAGTCGCAAGATTGGCAAGGTAAACACCTAGATAAAGATGTTCTGCTGCCCGGCAACTCACGTTATGCGCCTGAATTGTGCGCCTTCGTTGACCGCCAAGTGAACAATGCGCTCACGCACACAAAATCTACATCATCTATTGCTCCGGGCATTGATTATGCTCGTGACGGCAAGTCTTATCAGGTTCGAGTTTCTGATTGCGGGAAACGTAAGCAAGTGGGAACTTTTAAGAAGTTGGATGATGCGAAGTCGGCTTACGCACATGCTAAGGCTGAGATTTTAATCAAAATGGCGAACGCTGAAAAAGACGCTCGTGTCGCCAATGGGCTTAGATTGCACGGTTTGTGTGTTCGGCACGGACTTTCAGCGTCTGAATTGCAGGAGATTTAAACCATGCCATTTCTTGACGGAGGCTTCTTAGGCGGGATGTTGGGCGGCGGCTCAAGCCCGGCTCAAATCCAAACGCAAACGACGTCGAGTTCCCCTTGGGCACCTCAACAGCCGTATTTAGAGGAAATTTTCAAGGGCGCACAAGATGCTTATGGATCTGCTGCCCCTAGCTTTTACCCGAACAGCACTGTCGTCGATTTCAGCCCGCAAACGCAACAGGCGTTAGGTGGCATTGAACAACGCGCAACCGCTGGGTCGCCTTTGCAACAACAGGCCATGCAGCAAGCCCAGAACACGGTTCAGGGGGACTATCTGCAAGCGTCACCGTTCCTATCAGGAGCTTACGAGCAGGCCATGCAGCCTGTTATGCAGCAATGGCAAAACCAGATCGCGCCGGGTATCGACGCCCAGTTCATCAATGCAGGTGCAGGCGGTATGCGCTCAGGTGCCTATGCGAATGCCCGCAACACGGCTGAAGACACTCTAGCCCGTGCAATGACTGGCACCGCTGCTGATATGGCTTACAAGGACTACTCCAAAGAGCGCGGATACCAGAACCAGATGATCGGCGCGGCTCCTGGTCTTGCACAGTCTGATTACGCTGACTACCAGCAACTGATGAATGTTGGCGGCGCTCGTGAAGGTTTGGCACAAGCGCAATTGCAAGAGAACATTGACCGCTATCAATTTGAACAGAACAGGCCGTGGGAACAGTTGGCCCGTTATAGCGGCATGGTTGGCGGTGGGTATGGTCAACAGACGACGCAACAAAAGCCGCTTTACAGCAACGCGGGCATGAACTTCCTCGGCGGTGCATTGGGTGGCGCTCAACTCGGTTCGATGACTGGTATGGGTGCTGGATACGGCGCTCTTGGCGGTGGCATCTTAGGTTTGATGGGATAGATCATGGCAAGTATCTGGGATATGTTTGACAACAAGCCAGTGGGCGCGAACCCTGCGGTTAATCCTTACGCCAATATGTCCGGCATGATGGGCAACCCGTACCAGAACCCTATGATGGGCGCTATGGGTGGCGCATCACGAGCTATAGCGCCTCTGATGGGGCCGCAAGAACGCCCTGTGAGCATGGGCCAATTCCTAGCTGCTGCGGGTGGCGGCGCTATGCAAGGCGGTCAGCAAGCCCAGATGCAGAATATGCAGATGCAGGAAGTGCAACAGAAGTTTGCGGATGCGAAAACGGCTAGGGAAAGAGCGGCACAGCAGCAATCGGCGATGCAAAACTTAGCCAAGCAGTACCCGCAATATGCCCACCTGATTGCAGCAGGGAAAGGCGATGAAGTAGCGGCTGCATTAACGCGTGCACCTGTAGCAGCCAAGACTGAATGGGCAATCGGGCCAGATGGAAAGCCGGGGATGTTTTCTGAAGCAGAAATCATGCAGAAAGGCTACCAACCAATCCCAAAAACACCTCTAGTTGACATGGGCAACGACGGCCTTCCCAAGCATGTCAGCGGACGTATTAACTCGCTTTATGACACTATTCCCGTTCTCGAAAAGACGGTTGATAACGCGTCTTCTATGTACAACCTTGCGTCTCAAACCCCAACGGGCGCGGGCGCTGATTTTAAGGTGTGGGGTGCAAAGTGGGCTGATGCTCTTGGGTTTCCTGTTGACATGGACGAAATTGCCAATATGGAGCAATTCAAAGCCAAGCAAATGGATTTTGTAATGGAACGCATCGCCGGAACGAAGGGCGCAATTTCAGAAAAGGAAATGGCTGCATTCAAGGAAAGTGTGCCAAACATGGGTAATACACCTCGCGGCAACATGATTATTGCTAAGGTTATGGAAGCACAGGCACGCCGGGAGATGGAATTAAACCTGATGGAGGCAAGCCTTCTTGAAGGTGGTGCCAGCCGTAGCGAAGCCATTAGGCAAGTTTCAAAGCGTCGTGATGAATTCCGGAAAACGCCTGTTTTGTCTGACGATGAATTGGCCGAAATTAAAGGCTTTCCCAGTAAAGCAGCTATGGGCGAAGTTGGTAAGGTGCCGTCAACTGGAGATGGATGGTCGATTCGTCCTGCTGGGGTGCAGTAATGGGCAAGTTTATTATAACGGGGCCGGACGGCAAAGAATATGAAGTTCACGCCCCTGATGGCGCGACAGAAGCCGACGTTTTGGCTTACGCTAAGTCACAATTTTGGAACGCTGCGCCGCCACGAAAAACAATTCAGGACGTTTCACCATTTGACCAAAACATTGTAAACCGTGGCGATGTTTTTTATCCGTTTGGAACAGAAAAAGACACAGGCAAGGAGGTTTTGGCGTGGCCCCATGCAGTTAAAAACATTGTTGAGGGCGCGATGATGCCCGGTCACTTGCTTAGTGGTGGCACAGTCACGCCCGACGAGATGATGACTGGGGCGATGGCGATCACGCCGGGAGGGCGTGGGATTGTTCAAAGTAAGATGCGCCCCAAAACGTCTAAAGAGGTTAAGGCTCCAGCCACTAAACTTTACGGCGAAGTCGAACAATCTCCAGCTATTCTTGCCCCGAAGGATTCTCTCGACTTATTAACTGGGCTGGAAGCTATGCTCCGCGACGAATCAATTCTTCTAAGTGGATACCCAAAGGTGCGGACTATATTGCAGGATTTGAAGCGCTACAAGGGCAGTGAAATTCCAATGAAGCGTCTTATGGCGCATTTGCGGGTTTTAAACAAAGACGTAGGCAAGGATGAGGCCCGCGTGGCTGGCATTGTGTCCGATTACATTAAAGAACACTTTGCTAAGAATACGGTGCCAGAAGCTATTGATGATTTTGCCAAACTAAAGCAGGCCGACACATTGTGGGCGAAGGGGAAAACGCTTAAACTGATGGAAAATTCTATTGAGAAGGCAAAACATGCACCAGTAGGCTTTGAAAGTGGGTTGCGAAATGAATTCCGAAAAATACTGAACAAGGTTATTGATGAGAAACTGTACGTTCCTGCTGATGTTAAGAAGGCAATTGAATTGGTCGTTGACGGCAGTGCATCAACGGCGGTGTTGCGTAAGATTGGTAAACTAGGCCCAGGTATCGGGAACCAGACGAATATGCTTGTGACGGGACTGCTAGGCGGTGCTGGCGTGACAGGTATGGCAACGGGCAACCCAGCCATAGCTGCTGCTGCTGCTGCCACTTCTGTTGCTGGTGCTGCTGCACAACAGGGTGCAAGAAAAGCGACAATTAGCGCAGCACAAGACACATTAGCGAAGCAGGGTGGGCTGACACCGACTGGACAGCACCGTGTGCCTATTGCCCCAACAAATGCGCTTCCAAAGATGTTATCCCCGCAGATGGGAGGCGGCGAATACCCACCCGGACACCCGTTGCGCGGTTTGTTGTTCGACGAATATGGTCCTTTTCTTTAGGAATAAAACATGGCTGAAATCAACGACTGGAATGTTAGCGCAGCGTCAAACAACGGGACGCCGCCAAATGGCGCACCTGAAGGGATGCTGGTTTCTGACTTTAACAACACCATGCGCGAGAACATGGCTGTTTTGAAGCGGTGGTACGCGGACACGAACGCATCTATCACACCCGGCGGCACAGTTGACGCCATCACGATTGCGGCTAACCAAACGCTTTCTGCCTACTATGATGGTCATGTGATTGCCTTTGAGGCTGCTGGGCCGAACACAGGGCCTGTGACAATCAATGTTGACAGTTTGGGTGCTAAGTCGCTCAAACACCCCGACGGCTCTGCAATGGTGGCGGGTGAGATTGTTCTGGGGCAAAAGGTTATTGCAATTTACGACGGCACAAACTACCAGATCGTTTCGTATTTCTTGGATGCGTCTGTAGGTGCGGCTGCTGCTTCTGCTGCTGCGGCGAGTGCTGCGGCTGCTTTAACGTCTGAAAACAACGCGGGAACAAGCGAAACAAACGCTGCGGCAAGTGCAGCAGCGGCGTTGGCAGCCCAGACGGCTGCTGAGTTGGCGGAAACAAATGCGGAGACGGCGGAGACTAACGCCGAAGCGTCTGAGGTTGCGGCTGCTGCGTCTGCGGCTGCGGCCCTCGCGGCTACAGTTGGCAAGTACAAAGACGTTATTGCGCTCACTTTTGCCGACAGTCCGTATACTCTCGCAGCCATTACCGAGAACACTCTGCTCAATGTCACCACCACTGGCGGTAATGTTGTTATCAATCTGCCAGCATCGTCTGGCTTGACAGACGGTATCCTCGTCGGTGTGAATAAGATCGGCTCCACCAACACCGTGACAGTGAACCCAAATGGGGCGGACACCATCGGCGGCGCTGCGTCGTTCGTGCAGTACGACGACACGGAGTGGTCGGATCTGTACCTCAACAAGACGATTACAGACTGGCAGTTGGGCAACTTGTCCTTCACGTCTGCGGGCACCGGTCTGGAAAAGACTGGCTCGACAATCGGTATCGCTGCGGGCGGAGTAGACACCACCCAGCTTGCTGATGACGCCGTTACCCCAGCAAAAGCTGTCGCCGGGATTAGTGCTCAGGCAGGCACCACTTACACCTACGCCCTGACAGATAACCTTAAAGTGGTAGCTCATTCCAATGCCTCCGCCATTGCAGCGACGATCCCAACCAATGCCTCCGTTGCATTCACTGCTGATGAAGTCCGCATTGACATCATGAACGAAGGTGCTGGTGCTCTTACTGTAAGCGGGGACACAGGCGTTACTGTCAACGGCGTCTCTGCCGGGTCCTTCACGCTTACACAATACAAAGGTGCAACGATCATCAAACGCGGGACTGATACTTGGGTAGCACCTAATCAGACGGTGGCTTAAGATGCTGCATAATATCCCACTTGGAATTTTGGCCGCAAGAAAAATCACCTACTCCTTTACGGCGAGTGGAAAATCAAACGCTGATACTGCATCATACACGTTAACATCTGCATCAATAGGAACAGCTACGGCGGATAGAATTGTCGTCGTTTCAGTCGTCGGCGTTGGCGACTCGACACATTCGGTAACAATTGGTGGGAACGCTGCAACGGAAGTTATCAGTTACGCGGGGACAAGTGGGCGGGCATCTTTGTATGCGCTATCTGTACCGACTGGTACAACCGCTAATGTTGTTGTCACCGTTGGTGGGACTGATTCGCTGGGTGTTTCTGTTTACGCCATGTATGGCGCAAGCGGAACAACCGCACATGATACGGCAACCGCCAATGCGGACCCGTTGACGACAACAATTGACATTCCTGCTGGCGGTGTAGTTTTTGCGGTCGCTGATGCTTACAACGCTTCGGCGTTAACATTTGCGTGGACAGGCGTTGATGAGGATGTAAATTTGGGGCCTCTTAGTGCTGGTCAGGACCATGGAGCAATGGCATCACGCACCTATGCAGCACAGAGTTTATCAACGACCATTACGTGCGACCCCAGCTTAGCGGTTTCAGAACGCGCTATGGCTGTGGTGTCGTTTGGCCCGTAACTGAATAACATTAACGGCAAACTCAACGGCCCAACGGAGAATACAGCGCGATGATCGAACTCTTTGCCATAGCATTAATGGGCTTTCTCCGTCGCTTGCAAGGGCGTAATTTGGGGACGCACAGCCTTCGTGAGTTCATGAACAAGCTGGCTATTCGGCTTGGTTACGTCGTTGTTATCGCAACTTGCTTTGAGTGGGACTACTGGTGGAACGGCGTTGTTTGGGGACTATTCGTCGGATTCGCGTATCTCAATATGTGGCATGAATACGGTAATGATGGATGGGATGCAGTTAAACGTTATGGTCCTGCTGGAATTTTCTATCCATTAGCTAATCGTTATTGGCCAGGAACTTGTTGGTCTTGTGTCGGTGAAATTGGTTTAGGCGTTGGGGTTGGCGTCTATACTTATCTTGTTTCAATAATCTTGTAATCCTTGGATCGGACAATGCGAATGGCTTTAGACGAAATGACCATCATCAAAGGAACTCTGGCTACCATGTCCGGGGTATTCGCATGGCTGTTCAAGCGCCAGGTTGATCGTATTGATGAGCTAGAAGACTCATTGGCAAAGGCTGCGGTGATACGTGCTGAAACGCACAAAGACGTTAAACATTTAGCTGATGGTGTGGATGCTTTGCGGATAGAATTTAAAGCCCATATTGCCCATGAGGAACACTCCGGTCGTGAGTTGTATAACGCTGTAAACATAATGAACGATAAAATGGGTGATCTTTCTAAGACTGTAGCTGTACTAAATGACCGTATGGCCAGAGGTGATAAAGTATGATTGATGAAATGTTTGCAAGCTGGCAGTTCTGGGCGGCTATCATTGTCTGGCTCGCTGGACATGCAGCGCATAATGCAGTGCTGTCTTGGCGCATGAAAGTAACGGAGAACCGCTTACGGCGTATCGAAGATAGAATGGATGGAGCTAAGTGATGACGTTTCATTTCGGAACTACATCGACCAAGCGGCTTAATACCTGCCACCGAGACATTCAGGCTATTATGATTGAAGCGCTGTCCAACAGCCATGTGGACATGACGATTGTGTGTGGTGAGCGCACTGAGGAAGAGCAAGAGAGAGCATTCGACGAGGGATTTAGCAAGGCACACTATGGACAAAGCCCACACAACTTCTCACCCTCGCGGGCAGTTGACGTTGCGCCTTACCAGCACGGACAAATCCAATGGGATCATGTTGGATTGTTTGACACTATTGCAACATACATCAGGGAAGCTAACGATAAACTCCTCAGAGAGGGCATTGTGTCTATCGAACTGGAGCAGATCGGCACGTGGGACAGGCCACATTATGAAATCGTCGGGTGGAAGGATATGGACTAATGGACATTCTTGCTGGATTGCTTGGCACTGTTGCCCCTACTATTGCTACGGCCCTGCTTGGTCCTGCTGGGGGGATTGCCGTTAAGTTCCTGGGTAGCCAGTTGCTTGATAAAGAGGACGCCCCAATTGCTAATGTGATCGAGGCTGTGAAAGCTGCGCCGGAAGAAAAACTACGTGACCTAAATAAGCAATATGAGAATGAGACTGCTCGGCTGGTTAATGAACAAGGTGAGATAACTGATACGCTCGTTGATAAGATCGACACTGTAACGGCTGGTAGGATTGCTTGGCTTCGTATGGCTACACGCCCCCGTGTGGTGTTAATGATGGCACGATACATAATGCTCCCGCTCTATGTCATGGCCATAGATGGTGCGTTGGCGTTCATTAACCTGTGGCTCGTGTTCTTCGATCATCCCAAACAGGTGGGATACCTTGCTGCCACATTCTTTGACACGAACTCGACTTACTTCTCCATGTACCAAGCAGGTGTTGCTCCAGCGGCCACCATCGTGGTATCGTACATGACGCTTCGACAGATCGAAAAGAGCGGTAATCCGTTCTCTGGCTTGGGTGATGGTATCGCTAAACTATTTAGTAAGAAGTAAGCTAAGTAGTCGGCATCACTCAATACTCTCAAGCACCCCAATCACTGTATCAATGTCACTGCTAACACCCAATTCTGCTGCACTAAAGCGGGCACTTTCAGCGGCGTCGATCAATACTTGGTCGTCCAAGGCGTCACCGTTGTATGCTTCGATAGTTTCAGCAGCGCGGTTCAGTGCTACTTCTAAGTCTGATGCGAGCTTTACGATAAGGTCACTTTTCTTCATTGCTTCATCCTTTCAAATTGAGTTAAGTCCACGTTCCAATACCCGCCAGTTCGTATGTCTTCAAAGACGCAGAACGTGGCGTCCTCTGGTGCACAGTCATCGCCACTGTCGTCATACCAGTTGTCGATGTGCATCATGGTGCCGTCAGTAAATAGTGCTATGCCATCTTGGCGGTGGATTGCTTCTACTTCCTTAGTCATAGTTCAGTCTCCGTTTTCAAACTTGCCGCACCAGTCCTCATGCGTTGTGATAGGCCATGCAGAAGAGCTTGCTTCGTGGAG
>JGI11705J14877_10000572_pt1 | contig 22862 bp, 20 predicted proteins | sample Etolaghawater15m_FD_14877 | JGI IMG/M metagenome (IMG submission 14877)
GGAAGTGACGCAATAAAGAACACCAAGGTCTTTGCGTTGGTGATACCCACTATCGAACTATCCACCAGGGTCTTCCGCGTGCTCACCACCGCGGCTGAGTCGAGCTCTAGACGCAGGTTTTTACGGTGGCGAATCCCCTCAATCCCGAGATACACCAGGAACAACGACCCCGCAATCTTGACCAGGCCAAAAAACACCGGCGACGAGGCAATCAGCACGCCCACACCCAAGGACACCGCAACAATCTGCACCCCCACACCGGCCGCGTTGCCCAGAACACTCTGGATAGCGCCTTTGGTGCCGAGGATCATGGCGCGCCCGATGACGAACACCACACTGGGGCCTGGAACCACAATCACGACGAGCGCCAGTACAAGGAAAGACGCAAGCGTCGAGGACGAGGGCACGGAGCAAATATAGACCTCCGGGTGATGCCGTCCCGACAGGCAGAAGGGGCCAGTCTTCCGACTGGCCCCTTCGCTGAGCGTGCAGGTTAGACGCGGGCGTCTTCCTCCAGCTGGTAACCCTCTTCACCGTGGACGATGGTGTCGATTCCTGCGACCTCATCCTCACTGGTGATGCGGAAGCCCATGGTCTTCTCGATGGCGAACCCAAGAAGCAGTGCAACCACAAAGGAGTAGATCAGGACTGCAAAGGCAGCTATGGCCTGGACTGCGAGCTGACCGAAGTCACCGCCGGTGAACAGACCGGTGCCGGTAGCAAAGAACCCGAGGTAGAGGGTTCCGATCATGCCGGCGACCAGGTGGATTCCGACCACATCAAGCGAGTCGTCATAGCCGAGAGCGAACTTGAGGTCGACAGCGAAGGCAGACACAGCTCCAGCGATGACGCCCAACAGCAGCGCGAACCCTGGCGTGAGATTTGCACACGCGGGCGTGATAGCCACCAGACCGGAGACCGCTCCGGATGCAGCGCCCACCGCGGTGGCCTTCCCGTCCTTGAACTTCTCGATGACCATCCACCCGAGGATGGCCGCCGCGGTGGCGCCGAGGGTGTTCACGACGATCAGACCAACTCCCGGCATTCCCTCGGCGAGGAATTCCGCACCGGCGTTGAACCCAAACCACCCGAACCACAGCAGTGCGGCACCGAGGAGCACCAGCGGAACGTTGTGGGGCTTGTGTGCTCCCTTTTGGAACACCACGCGACGACCGAGCACGATAGCGAGAGCGAGTGCAGCAGCGCCAGCGTTGATGTGAACAGCCGTACCACCGGCATAGTCAATGACGCCGGGGAGACCACCCATCAGGGTGCCAAGCTCCAGGATCCAACCGCCACCCCAGACCCAGGCAGCAACCGGGAAGTACACGAGAGTTGCCCACACGCCTGCAAACACCATCCACGGTCCAAACCGTGCGCGGTCGGCGATGGAACCAGAAATCAGTGCCACGGTAATGATGGCGAAGGTGGCCCCAAAGGCGGCACCCAGAAGATCTTCGTTGCCGAGGCCTTCGAGGCTGAATGAGGCGAGTGGGTTACCCGCAAACTGCAGTGGGCCATCTACCGCAGACATGCTGAAGCCGTAGAGCACCCAAAGCACTCCAACGAGTGCGAGTGAGCCAAAGCTCATCATCATCATGCTGACGACGCTCTTCGCTTTCACGAGGCCGCCGTAGAAGAATGCGACGCCGGGGGTCATCAGCAACACCAATGCGGTGGCGGTGATTCCCCAGGCTAACTGGCCTGAATCCATTGTTGTCTCCCTTGTGTGTCTGTCATGGGCGCGCAATTCTGCACGTGGAGCCCAGTGTGTGACACCAAGGTTTCCCCGGGGGTTCTCCGGTGTTACCGCGGGATTTCGAAAACAGCTCGAATATTAAGACTGTGTTTCGGGCTTGTCCTGATAGATATCGGGTATCCCATCGCCGTCAAGGTCCTCAGTTTCACGCTGGCGAATCTCCTGGTAGTAGCGATTGCGCCCCACAAGGATCATCGCCGCGAACAGCGCTGCCAGGACCGAGCCCACCAAAATGCCGATTTTTGCCTCGTCACCCAGGAGGGTTCCTAACCCAAAGCTCAACTCGCCAATCAGGAGAGAGACCGTGAACCCAATACCCGCCAGCAATGCGACGGCGAAGAGATCAATCCACGCCATACCCTTGGGCAACGACACTCCGGGAATGCGGGTCACGAGAAAGGTCGTGATGAACACCCCCACGCTCTTGCCCACAACCAGCGACGCGATGATTCCCAACGACACAGGGGAACCGAGAAGCATTACGAACTCACCAAGCCCGGAACCGAAACTCACGCCCGCGGCAAAGAAAGCGAACAAAGGAACCGCCACCCCCGCAGAGATGGGACGGAAGCGGTGCTCAAATACTTCGGCAAGGCCGGGATCTGGAGAGTTCGGATTGGCGAGGCGCTCCCTCCTCGATCTAAGCACCGGAACCGTGAGACCGAGAAGCACCCCCGCAATGGTGGCGTGAACTCCTGAGCTATACATGAAGACCCAGGCAACCACACCAATCGGGAAGAGAATAACCCACGCAGCTCCCTCACGAACGTGGAAGAAATCGCGATAACGCTGGGCAAAAAACCCGTAAATTCCGATAAACACTAGNGACAAAATGAGGTTCGACACCACCACTTCCTCGGTGTAGAACACTGCGATGACCGTAATGCCAATCAGGTCATCGACCACGGCGAGGGTAAGCAAGAAAGTTCGAAGAGCAACCGGGAGCCAGGTTCCTACCAGTGCCAGCACGGCCAAAGCAAAGGCAATGTCAGTCGCAATCGGAATCGCCCACCCCCTGGCTGCTTCGGGGACACCCAACGACTGGGTAATGAACAGGTAGAGCGACGCGGGGACGATCACTCCCCCGATAGCGGCAACCACCGGCACTACCGCTTTCCTCGGGTCTCTCAGTTCACCCGAGACAAACTCGCGCTTCAGCTCCAAGCCCACAAGAAAAAAGAACACCGCGAGTAAGCCGTCCGCGGTCAGGTGGCCAACACTGATTTTCCAGACGAAATCTCCGGCACCCAGCGAGAGATAGGTGTCTCGAAGCCCAAAGTAGCTGTCCCCCAACGGAGAGTTCGCCAGGAGGACAGCGATGACAGCCGCACCCACAATGATCAGCCCACCCGCCGTTTCTCGCTGGAGAATCCGCTCAATCCAGAGCGACTCCAGATAGCGCTCACGACCGGATGGTGACACGGATGGACCTGCCATAACGGATGGACTCCTTGAGATTGGTGGCATAAGAAGTTTACGCGACGAGCTACAGGGAGCCCTGAGGGTTTGCCCCGAGTCGTGTCAGGGCAATCATGCGCGACGTTGCCCGCAAATATTTTTTGCGATAGCCCCCACCCAGCATCGTGTCATCAAACACCTCATCCAGGGGAAGCCCCGTGGCGAGGATAGGAATCCTCGCGTCGTAAAGACGATCGATCAGGGCCACCAGGCGAAGTGCCTGAGCCTGGTTGTGCAGTTGATAGACATCTCGCCACGACACCGCATCCAAGCCCTCGACAAGCCCGACAAAGCGACTGGGGTGGATGGTTGCCAGGTGCTCGATGACGGCAGAAAAATCATCCACCGCAACGTCCCCGGGATAGCTCACCACCGACGCGTCTCGTGCCTCTTCGGTGAAAACGTGCGCGTGTCCCTCGAAGTCACGTTTCCGATAATCTTCACCATCGATTCTGACCGTCACAAACTTGTCAGCAAGAGCAGTAATTTCCCGCAAGAAATCCTCGGCGGCAAAACGCCCCTCACCAAGCGCTGCGGGTGGAGTGTTGGAGGTTGCTGCGAGGCGGGTTCCCGACGCGACGAGCTCTCCCAGAAGCCTCGACATGACCATGGTGTCTCCTGGGTCATCCAACTCAAACTCATCGATAGCCAACAGAGCAGCGCCCTTGAGGTGATCCACGGCTCCCCGATAACCCAGCGCTCCCACGAGGGCGGTGAACTCAATAAAGGTCCCGTAATAGGTGCGCCCCGGGATGAGATGCCACATCGCAGCCAAGAGGTGGGTTTTTCCCACTCCAAATCCGCCGTCTAAGTAAATTCCTGGCTTCACCGCACTCTTTGAGGCCTTGCCCGCTGAGCGGAACCACCCGCTGCCGGAAGCTGGTGCCCCCTGAACGAACGCACGGGCCTTCTCGACGGCGTCGGCTTGTGAGGGGTACGCAGGGTCAGGCACGTAGGAGTCCAGACTCGCCGTGTGAAACTGCGCTGGCGGCACAAAATGCGCCAGCATGGCCTCGATTGACAGCACAGGGTGACGCTCGAGAAGTGACGTGGTGGGCACCGAGACCTGACTCATTTCTTAGCTTTCCCCGATAGTGTTCAGGGTGCGGTGGAAGAATGTCCCCAGCGTATCGGGCTTCACCCGGGGCTCGCACCGCATCGAAGCAAGGAGCATCTGTGTCTTTCCCGTCTGACCCCTCACCCGAACTCGCCGGTTACGCTCACCCCGAACGCCTCGTCACCACCGAGTGGCTTGAAGCCCACAAGGGGACCGAAGGACTGGTCGTTCTCGAATCCAATGAGGACGTGTTGCTGTATGACACCGGGCACATTCCTGGCGCCATCAAAATCGATTGGCACACCGAACTCAATGATCCCGTTGTTCGGGATTACCTGGAGGGAGAGGCCTTCGCGGACCTGATGTCCCGCAAAGGTATTTCTCGCGATGACACCATCGTGATCTATGGCGATAAGAGCAACTGGTGGGCCGCCTACACGCTCTGGGTCTTCACCCTCTTTGGTCACCAAGATGTTCGTTTGCTTAACGGTGGTCGTGATGCCTGGGTAGCCCAGGGCCGACCCCTCACCAAGGACGTGCCCACGCCCCCGGCAACCACCTATCCGGTGGTGGAGCGAGACGATTCCCAGATTCGAGCGTTTAAAGACGACGTTCTCAGCCATTTGGGCAAGCCACTCATTGACGTACGGAGCCCGGAGGAGTATTCCGGTGAGCGCACCCACATGCCGGCGTACCCCGAGGAGGGTGCCCTCCGCGGTGGCCATATCCCCACGGCAAAAAGCATCCCCTGGGCAACCGCTGCCGAGGCGGATGGCCGTTTCAAATCGCACGGCGATTTAGTCGACATTTACCTCACCCAGCAGGGCTTCGAACCGGGCGAGGACATCATCACGTACTGCCGGATTGGTGAGCGCTCCAGCCACACCTGGTTTGTCATGAAATACCTGTTGGGCTTCACAAACGCAAAGAACTATGACGGCTCCTGGACAGAGTGGGGCTCGGCCGTTCGCGTTCCCATCGCCACCGGCGACCAGCCCGGTGAGGCCCCCTAGGGTCGCTGATGTCCGAAAGCGCTCTGCCTCCCTCTCTGGCAGCTATCCGCGAAGATTTCCTGGCCTTAAGCGTTCAGGATCGCCTCCAATTGCTGCTGGAATTCTCCGACACACTCCCCGTCGTTCCCGAGGAACTTGTCGACCCTGATGCGTGGGAGCGTGTCGAAGAATGTCAATCCCCGGTGTTCATCACCGTGGACACAACACCCGCGGAGGTCATGGTCTATGCGAGCGCTCCCGAGGAATCCCCCACCACGCGGGGTTTTGCATCAATCCTTGTGCAGGGCCTCCACGGAATGAATCCCCAGCAGGTTCTCGCGGTCCCGCCGGATTTCCCCCTCCAACTGGGTCTCCAAAACGCCGTCAGCATGCTCCGCCTGCGAGGCATGTCAGGGATGCTGTGGCGGATCAAGCGCCAAGTGGATGAGGGCCTTGCCGAACTCGCCGCCACCAAGTGAATCTGTATCGGGTCCTTCCCGCTCCCCCCGAGGTCTATGACCTCGCGAGTGAGGAAGGCCAGCGTGACTTCCTCGAGCTCTCCGCCGCGATGGGGTCCGAGAGTGTGCGAGCCATCATGGTGACCAACTCTGCCGGGGATACGGTCGATGATTCCGGGACCTCCGAAAGCCTCAGTCGTGGTGCCGACCGGAAAGTACTGGGACTGCTTCGCGAGAACGCGGACGCCGTCATTGTGGGTGCGTCGACGATTCGAAGCGAACCCGTCCCGCTCCCCCGGACAACTCCTCTCGTGGTGTTGAGCGCCAGCGGCAACCTCCACGGCCATAAGCTCCTGAGCCGCGGAGCTCCCGGCGAGAGGCTTGTGGTGGCCAGTGCTCCCTCCCACCGAGAATCCTTGGCTGGTGCACTCGAGGGTATGCCGTGGGAGTTACTGCCCTGGGACACCGAAGCACCCCCGGAAGAGCTCCAGAGGGTTCTCAAGGAGACCAGCTCCTCGGGCCATCTGCTGGTGGAGGGTGGCCGAAAGGTGTGGGAATTTTGTGCACCGATTACGACCGAATTGCTCATCGCCACGATTCCTCCGCCCCGTGACTCCCACGAGGGCATCCCACCCTGGTGGCCCGGCTCGCCGGGGAACTGGGAGCTCCGCTCACTGTTCACCGATGACGCAAAAATGCTGTACTACCGGCACGAAATCGCCGCCGCGGCGCGCCCTGGTGCCTGACCCTGGGGGGGTTCCGTATTCTGGGCCCATGAGCACCGACGCGCCCACTACCGATGTGCCACGGGACTTCACTGACGCTCTAGCATCGGCTCGGAAGGCGGAGCTCCGGGGAGAATTACGCGTCACAGAGACCGCGGCACCCGAGGGGCTCGCCCCGTTTCAGAGGGCGTGGGCCGCCGACGTTGAACCCAGCCACGCAAGCTCCGACAACGAATACGGCACCGGACGATTGGTGTTCTTGTGTGACCCGAGTGTCCCCGAGGCCTGGGGGTCTGCCTACCGGATGGTGGTCTTCGCCCAAGCACCCATCGACCCACTCATGGGACAAGACGAATTTCTGCCCAATGTCGCATGGTCGTGGCTCATTGACGCACTCGATACCTCCGGGGCGTTGTACTCCCACGCTGCGGGAACCACAACTTCCGTCGTCTCCACAGGCTTTGGCGATATGGAATCAGAGGGTTCAGGTGCTCAAGTCGAGGTGAGAGCCTCCTGGAGCCCGACCACGAGCGACATCGGCCCCCACCTAGAGGCGTGGAGCGAGTTTGTGTGCATGCTCGCTGGATTCCCTCCCACTCACGAAGGAGTGGCGACTCTTCCGCCAAACCGCGCCACCTCATGAGCGAGGACATCGAGGAACAAGCTCCCCTGCCGCCAGCCGCGCTCAGCGCTCCGGTAGTCCTGGTGGAGGACTCGGTCGGTTTTCACCGGGCGCTCGATGACCTCCTGGAGGCCGAAGGACCCCTCGCTGTGGACGCCGAGCGAGCGAGTGGCTTCCGGTACTCCTCTCGCGCGTATCTTGTTCAGGTCCACCGCACCGGAGCAGCGAACTACCTGATTGACCCCATCTCTGTCGGGCACCTCGGAGAGATCACTCGCAGCCTGGCCGACCAGGAGTGGATCATTCACGCGGCCCATCAAGATTTAGCCTGTTTGCGAGAGGTTGGAGTGGACCCACAAAACCTGTTTGACACAGAGCTGGGCGCTCGGCTCGCCGGACTCCCGAGGGTCGGATTGCAAGGTGTGGTGGAAGACATCCTGGGAATGTCTCTGGCAAAGGAACACTCCGCCGCGGACTGGTCAACCAGGCCACTACCGCAGGANTGGCTCACCTACGCAGCNCTCGANGTCGAGCTACTTCCCCCGGGTGCGGGACGAAATTGCGCGAATTCTCCACGACGCGGGAAAAACGGATCTCGCNCGCGAAGAATTCCACGCCCAGCTGTCGCTTCCCGGTTCTCGACCTCGCACCGAACCGTGGCGGAGGCTGTCCGGTTTGCACCAGGTGAGGGGCCAGAGAGCTCTCGCAATCGCGCGGGAGCTGTGGTTGGCTCGCGAAGCGTTTGCGGAAGAAACAGACCGCGCGCCGGGAAGGCTCGTACCCGACCGGTCTCTGGTGGCCGCTGTGCTGGCAAACCCGAAGACTAAGTCTGACCTTGCCGGAGTGAAAGCATTCCACGGCCGTGCCAGCCGGTCAGAGCTTGGCAGGTGGTGGGATGCAATCGAGCGAGGTCGCACAACGGACGATCTCCCGGAAACTCGAGCACCCTCTGAGGGACCACCACCCCCGCGGGTGTGGCCGGATCGGAACCCTGAGGCTGCCGCCCGGATGAGTGCCGCGCGAGAGGTCCTCGCACGCGTGGCAGAAGAGCACACGATACCTGCGGAAAACCTGCTCACTCCGGACTATCTGAGACGCCTGTGTTGGGAGCCACCCGAGCCCCAATCGGCAGCGTCAATCGCGACGTTCCTACTCGACAAGGGTGCCCGACCTTGGCAGATCGCGTTAGTTGCCGACCCTCTCGCCGGGGCCTTTGTGGACGCCCACCAAAGCGCAGCCCCGGAGGCCGGGGTCACGTCGTAGAGCTCGGGCACCGGGGTGAAAAGAATCTCCCCAGCTCCTAGCATGGAGGGACCGAGTGGAAGGTCTGTCATGCAGGGAAACCAGGTTGTGTTCGTCGATGGGGTCCGCACACCCTTTGGTCGCGCGGGCGAGAAAGGAATGTACTGGAAAACACGCGCTGACGACATGATTGTGTCGGCCATCATCGGACTTCTAGAGCGCAACCCCGGCATCCCAGCGGAGCGAATTGACGATGTCGCCATTGCCGCCACTACCCAAGAAGGTGACCAGGGTCTCACCCTGGGCCGGACTGCAGCAATCCTCGCGGGGCTTCCCCTGAGTGTGCCCGGGTTCGCCATTGATCGCATGTGCGCCGGTGCAATGACCGCAGTGACAACTCTGGCCGGCGGGATCGCCGCCGGTGCCTATGACATCGCTCTAGCGGGCGGTGTGGAACACATGGGTCGCCACCCGCTAGGTCGAGACATTGACCCTAACCCCCGCTTCCTCGCAGAGAAGCTCGTGAGTCCCGATGCGCTCAACATGGGAATCACGGCCGAACGGCTGCACGACCGATTCCCCCAGCTCACCAAGGAGCGTGCCGACCGAATGGGAATGCTCTCCCAGCACAAGGTCGAAGCCGCTTATCAGGCAGGACACATCCAGGCTGACCTGATTCCGGTGGCACTACCCAGTGACGAAGGCTATGGAATGGCGACCGAAGATGAAGGCCGCCGCCCTGGAACAACCATGGAGGCGCTCGCTGAGCTGAAAACTCCTTTCCGGCCGCACGGAAAGGTCACCGCGGGGAATGCCTCACCCCTGACCGACGGGGCCACCATTGCTGCCTTGGCCTCAGAGGGCACCGCACGAGAACTGGGGCTGAGTGTCAAAATGCGGATGGTGTCCTTCGGCTTCGCCGGAGTGGAGCCCGAAGTCATGGGCATTGGGCCCATTCCCTCCACCGAGAAGGCTCTTGCAAAAGCGGGCCTGTCCATTGACGATATCGGGCTCTTTGAGCTCAATGAAGCATTCGCGGTTCAAGTGCTAAGCCTCCTGGACCACTTTGGCATTGCCGATGATGATCCTCGGGTGAACCCGTGGGGCGGAGCGATAGCGCTGGGGCACCCGCTTGCTGCTTCTGGTGTTCGACTGATGATTCAGCTCGCTCGACAGTTTGAGATGCATCCCGAGGTTCGCTATGGCCTGACCGCAATGTGTGTTGGCCTCGGACAGGGTGGCAGCGTCATTTGGGAAAACCCTCACTACCGAGGAGCACGATAATGGCCAAGAGCGCGATTGCACAGTATGACTCTCTCGATGTCGGACCCCTCCTGGCCCATGCGCAGGACGAGGTGGTCACCCACAGCTATGTCCGCTACGTTCCGATGCCCAGAACGCAGGGCACGCTTGCGCTGGTAACTCTGGACAACGGTAAAGACCACACCCGACCCAACACCCTCGGACCCCAGAGCCTCGTGGAACTTCACACGACACTTCTGGGACTCCAAGAGCAGGCGCGAAACAACGACATTGCAGCAGTCGCGATTACGGGAAGCCCTTTCATTTTGGCCGCCGGGGCCGACCTCTCGAAGGTGGGCGATATTCCCGACAAAGCAACCGGCGTCTTAATGGTGAAGCTGGGCCATCAAACCCTCGGCCTCCTGGGCGAAATGGGTGTCCCCTCGTTTTGTTTCATCAACGGACTTGCGCTCGGCGGAGGGCTTGAAATCGCTTTGAACGCTGACTACCGCACCGTATCGGCCAGTGCTGCGGCACTGGCACTTCCCGAGGTTTTCCTGGGTCTCATTCCCGGGTGGGGTGGGGCATGGCTTTTGCCCAACCTGATCGGTATCAAGAACGCCCTGACGGTGATGGTGGAGAACCCTCTCAAGATGAACCGAACGCTCAAGCCAGAGCAAGCCCTCTCCCTGGGAATCGCGGACGCCATGTTCCCGGCAGCCAGGTTCCTCGAGGACTCGCTGAAGTTTGCCGACGAGGTTGTGGCGGGGAAAAGGAAAGTTAAGCGACCCCACGAACCGGGGGTTGTGGAGCGCAACACGGTGTGGCCCATTGCGGTCAACACGGCCCGGAAGATGTGGCGTAATCGCATCGGGACCGTGGCCAAGTCTCCGTATGCAGCGCTCGACCTTCTCGCGAGTGCCAAGTCAAATACGAAGGCACAGGGGTTCGCGGCCGAGGACGAAGTGCTCGCCGAGCTCATCGCCGGTGACCAGTTCCGCGCCAGCGTGTATGCCTTCATGCTTACGCAGAAGCGCGCTAAAACCACGCCCGGCGCCCCCGGCCGGGAGCATGCCCTCCCCATCACCAAGGTGGGGGTCGTGGGGGGCGGTCTGATGGCTCGTCAATTCGCTTTTCAGATCCTGCGGCGCCTCGAGGTTCCCGTCGTCATCAGTGACATTTCGGAGGATCGTGTCGCGGATGCCACCGCCTGGATGGAGGGCGAGATTGACACGCTCCTCGAAAAAAGACGCCTGCACAGCGATTCAGCCAACAAGCTTCGCGGTCTGATTCACGGCACGACAAACATGGCCGATTTTGCCTCCTGTGATCTGGTGATTGAAGCTGTTTTTGAGGAACTTGGCGTGAAGCGAGAGGTTTTCCAGGAACTCGAAAAGCATGTTTCTCCCGAGGCAATTCTCGCGTCCAACACCTCGTCTCTCTCGATTGGCGACATCGCCTCAGTCCTCACGCATCCTGAACGCATGGTGGGAATCCACTTCTTCAACCCGGTCGCGGTGATGCCTCTGGTGGAGGTGGTCCGGGCAGAAAAGTCCTCTGACGCTGCGCTCGCCACCGGGGTATCCCTGGTCAACAAGCTGAGGAAAACCGCCATAGTCACCGCGGACACCACCGGTTTTGTGGTCAACCGCCTTCTGGCAAAGCTCCTCGGCGAGGCCATGAATGCGATCGAAGCGGGGACCCCCTACGAGGTCGTGGACGAGTCTGTCGCGCCCCTGGGATTACCGATGGGACCCTTCGAGCTCCTCGAACTCGTCGGATTGCAAGTCGGCGCCCACGTCCTAGACACCCACCATGCAGCATTCCCCGAGCGCTTCTTCGCCAGTGACGCTCTCCGAGCCCTGGTTGACCACGGGAAAATTTATGACCGGGATGCCAAAAAGAAGATCACGGGGGTGAGTTCTTTTGCCGCCGGTCTGATGGGGTCGGGCCCCGGATTTAGTGCCGCTGAGCTCCGAGACCGCGTTTATGACGGGCTTGCCGATGAAGTCTGGCGGATGCTTGAAGGGGGAGTAGTTGAGGGCCCCGAGGACATCGATGTTGGGATGATTCTTGGTGCGGGCTGGCCCTTCCACATGGGAGGCCTCACCCCGTTCCTCGATCGCGTCGGGGCGAGCGACAAAGCGCGTGGAAAAACTTTCCACACTCCTCCGGTCAAGGGTGTGAGCTAAGCCCTACCGTCAGCGTCCGAGGCTTCCCGAATACTCTCGTCGGAGGAGCCCTCGGCCGGTAGTGGCCTCGCGACAGGGACCTTCATCCCCATGACCTGCGAGACCAAGTTCCGGGCGATGTGCTGCGAGGTGAGTCCGACGTCCTCGAAGATCTCTCCCCGTGTGGCGTGATCGAGGAACGTATCGGGCAAGCCGATTTCATCGACGGCGGTGTCAACACCGGCGGCGCGCAACTCTTGGCGNATCCTGGTTCCCNCACCACCCACTCGGATGCCATCTTCGATACTCACCACGATGCGGTGGTCCCTCGCGAGGTCGATGATGCTGGTCGCAACAGGAATCACCCACCGAGGATCAACCACAGTCGCACCAATCCCCTGCGCGGCAAGGCGCTCTCGAATGTCCATAGCCATGTGAACCATGGGACCTACTGCCACCAGCAGCACGTCCTTGTGAGCTGCCTCCGCCATCACGTCAACGCCGTCAGCAGTGCGCCTGACCGCCTCAATTTCCGCGGAGACGGAACCTTTGGGGAATCGCACAACGGTGGGAGCATCGTCGATAGCGACTGCCTCACCGAGTTCTTCACGCAATCTTTTCGCGTCCCGAGGCGCGGCAATCCGAATATGGGGAACCACCTGCAAGATGGCCAGATCCCACATTCCGTGGTGGCTTGGTCCATCAGGACCGGTAACGCCCGCGCGGTCCAAGACAAAAGTGACTCCCGCGTTATGCAAGGCGACATCCATCAAGACCTGGTCGAATGCCCTGTTGATAAAGGTCGCGTACACGGCAACAACGGGGTGCATGCCCCCATAGGCAAGGCCGGCGGCGCTGGTCACCGCGTGCTGCTCGGCTATTCCCACATCGAGCACACGCTCGGGATACTTCGCGGCCATTGCGTTCAACCCGGTGGGACGCAGCATTGCCGCGGTGATTCCCACGATGCGGGGGTTCTGGTCCGCTAGGTTGACGAGCTCTTGGGAAAAGACTTTCGTCCAAGACACTGTGTCGGATGACTCCCGAGCTTCACCGGTGATCGGGTCAATCTGACCAACAGCGTGGAACTGGTCGGCCTCGTCGTTACGGGCGGGCGCGTAGCCACGCCCCTTCTCCGTAATGACGTGCACAATCACGGGAGCGCTGCGATCTTTGGCCTGTTGGAGAACCCGTTCTACATCCTCGATGTTGTGACCATCGACAGGGCCCAGGTATTTCATGTCCAAGTTGGAGTAGAGAGCCTCGTTGTTGGCAAAACGGGTCAAGAAACCACGAGCGCCACCCCTAATGCCGCGATACAGCGCCTTACCCGGCATGCCGAACAGGGAGAGAAAGCGTTCTGTGCCGGACTTGAAGGCCCGATAGGAGCTGCGAGAGCGAACCCCGGAAAGGAACCTCGCCATTCCTCCAATTGTCGGAGCATACGAGCGACCGTTGTCATTGACCACGATGATCAGGTTGCGCTCGTTGTCGTGAGAGATGTTATTGAGTGCTTCCCACGTCATTCCGCCGGTCAACGAACCATCGCCGACAATAGCCACCACGAAACGATCGTCCTGGTTTTGCATCTGGAATGCGCGAGAAATACCTTCCGCCCAGCTCAGCGAGCTCGAAGCGTGGGAGCTCTCGACGATGTCGTGCTCTGATTCGCTGCGCTGCGGGTATCCCGCCAAGCCACCCTTTTGGCGAAGGGCAGAGAAATCTTTTCGCCCAGTCAGAATTTTGTGCACGTAGGACTGGTGTCCCGTGTCCCAGATGAAGGGGTCACGCGGTGAGTCAAAAACGCGGTGCAAAGCAATGGTCAACTCGACAACGCCGAGGTTCGGACCTAGGTGTCCTCCAGTCCGTGACACCTCCTCGATGAGGAAAGCCCTGATCTCTTCGGCAAGCTCGAGAAGCTGTTCTCCCGAGAGCTTTGTGAGATCCGCGGGTGAGTTAATCTCGTCGAGAAGAGCCATATCTACACTCTATGAGGTGTTCTCTGGTGACACACACCAGAAACCTGGGACCTCGCTTAGAGCAGTGACCTCAGCACATACTGGAGGATTCCACCGTTGCGGTAGTAGTCCGCTTCCGCCGGAGTATCAATGCGCACCGGCGCATCAAAAGTGACCGTTTCTTTCCCGGGAGCGGAGTGCTCACTCGGCTCCGCGACCACGCGCACCGTCGAGGGCGTGACTCCATTGTTGAGTTCGGTAATCCCCTCGACACTGAACGTCTCGGTCCCGTCGAGTCCCAACGTGTGGGCGGTCTGTCCGGCAGGGAACTGGAGTGGCACAACACCCATACCGATCAGGTTGGACCGGTGGATACGCTCGAAGCTCTCGGCAATCACGACTCGAACACCGAGGAGGTTCGTGCCCTTAGCGGCCCAGTCCCGGGAAGACCCGGAGCCGTATTCCTTGCCCGCCAGAACCACCAGTGGCACGCCGGCAGCGCGGTAGCTTTCCGCCGCGTCATAGATGAACGCTTGGTCGCCAGACTCCGTGGTGAAGTCGCGGGTAAAGCCACCCTCAACACCATCAAGCAGGAGATTCTTCAGTCGAATGTTCGCAAAGGTGCCCCGAATCATGACCTCGTGATTACCGCGCCGCGAGCCATAGGAGTTGAAATCGAGACGATCAATACCGTGCTCACTCAAATAGCGACCTGCCGGAGACTCAGCCTTGATGGAGCCGGCAGGACTGATGTGGTCTGTGGTGACGGAGTCACCGAGCAAAGCCAAAACCCTCGCGCCTGCAATATCTGTGACCGCGGAGGGCTCCACACTCATCCCGTCAAAATACGGCGGCTTTCTAACATAGGTCGAGGAGGAATCCCACTCGAAGGTGTCTCCGGTCGGAGTGGGCAGAGACTGCCAGCGCTCGTCGCCGTCGAACACGGTCTTGTACTGCGTGAGAAACATCTGGGTATCAATCGACGAATCGATAGTCGCCTGCACCTCGGCGGCCTCGGGCCAGATGTCGGCGAGAAAAACGTCGGTGCCGGCAGGGTCTTGGCCCAGTGGCTGGGTGTCAAAGTCAAAGTCCATCGTCCCCGCGAGAGCGTAGGCGATAACCAGCGGAGGGCTTGCAAGATAGTTCATTTTGACGTCGGGGTTGATACGACCCTCGAAGTTCCGATTTCCCGACAGCACTGCCGTGACCGCGAGGTCGTGGTCGTTAACCGCTTGGGAAATTTCTTCATCCAGCGGTCCGGAGTTACCAATACAGGTGGTGCACCCATACCCCACCAGGTAGAAACCCAGCGACTCCAGATCGTCCATCAACCCGGCTTTTTCGTAGTAGTCGGTCACGACTTTGGAGCCCGGCGCCAGCGTGGTCTTCACCCAGGGCTTTGACTTCAACCCCTTCATCGCGGCGTTACGAGCGAGGAGACCGGCAGCCAACATCACGGACGGGTTTGAGGTGTTAGTGCACGAGGTGATGGCGGCAATCGTGACCGCACCATTGGCGATGTCAAAGCTCTCTGCGCCGCGCGTGACCGAAACCTCGGACCGAGCGGTGTGATCGGAAAGAAAGCCCTCCAAGTCCTTGTGGAACTGTTCTCTCGCGTGGTCAAGCTCAATGCGATCCTGAGGTCGACGTGGCCCCGCAATGCTGGGCACCACGGTAGAGAGATCCAGTTCCATGTATTCGGAGTAGCGGGGCTCAACGCTGGGGTCGTGCCAGAGTCCCTGTGCTTTCGAATACGCCTCCACCAGAGCGATTTGATGGGCAGAGCGACCGGTCAGCTCCAAGTAGTCCAAGGTGACCTGGTCGATGGGGAAGATTGCCGCGGTAGAGCCAAACTCAGGGCTCATATTTCCAATCGTGGCTCGGTTAGCCAAGGGCACCTGGGTGACACCCGCACCGTAGAACTCGACAAACTTGCCCACAACCCCGTGCTCACGCAGCATCTGGGTAATGGTGAGCACAACATCCGTTGCTGTTACACCGGCGGGGATTGCGCCTCGGAGCTTGAACCCTACGACCCGAGGAATAAGCATGGAAACGGGCTGGCCCAACATGGCCGCCTCCGCTTCAATACCGCCCACACCCCAGCCCAGCACGCCGAGACCGTTCACCATTGTGGTGTGGGAGTCGGTTCCCACACAGCTGTCTGGGAAGGCTTCGGTCACACCGTCAATGTCCTTGGTGTAGGTAACCTGCGCCAGGTTTTCGATGTTCACCTGGTGCACGATGCCGGTCCCGGGGGGCACGACCTTGAAGTTGTTGAAGGCTGATTGGCCCCAACGCAGGAACTGGTAGCGCTCTCCATTGCGCTCGTACTCGATGTCCACGTTGCGCTCGAGAGAATCCGCCTGTCCGAAAAGGTCCGCGATGACGGAGTGATCGATGACAAGTTCTGCGGGAGACAGCGGGTTCACTTTTCCAGGATCTCCACCAAGGTCAACAATGGCTTCCCTCATGGTGGCGAGGTCGACGATGCAGGGAACACCGGTGAAATCCTGAAGCACAACACGTGACGGCGTGAACTGAATTTCCGTTGACGGCTCAGCAGTCTCATCCCAGCTGCCCAACGTCGCGATCTGCTCACGCGTGATGTTGGCGCCATCTTCGGTGCGCAGGAGGTTTTCGAGGAGAACCTTCAAACTAAAGGGCAGGGTCTCGTGGCCTTCCACAGCGTCGGTGCGAAAAATCTCGTACTGACGTTCTCCCACGGTGAGAGTGTCCTTGGACTGGAAACTGTTGAGGGAACCCACGATTACTCCTTACCCGCACGTGTGCGCGGTATCTTTATATCAAGATAAATACTATCACCGAGTGGCAGTGGCTCTGGAACCGTATACAGCCCGGTAGAGCAACCAAGTAACCCACAACCAGGCCGCGTAGAGCGGCAAACCCATCACGAGTTTGGCCGCCGCCAGCGCCCCAATCGAGGCCGACACATACAACGGTACTTGGACCAAAAGCCGCAAACCAAAGAGGCCCACCCACAACCAGGTGGCCACCGTTGCTATCCGCCTAGTTCCCGGCTGGCTTCGCCATTGCGGGTCCCCCGCGAGTGCGCCGGCAAGGTACCCGAGCACGGGCCGGCGGACCAGGAGCGAAACCATCAAAACACCGAGCCAGAGCCCATTCACCACGAACCCGAGGATGAAGTTGTCCTCCGCCCGTCCTGACCACAAGGCAACCCCTGCCGATGCCGCGATTCCGATAAGGCCGGCAACCGCCGGCATCAGGGGAGTCCGCTGAATCAGCCGGACGAGGATGAACACCACCGCGAGCACCACCGGAGCGCCAACCGAAAGAAGAAGCTCACCAGTCAGCGTGAAGGCAATAAGAAACCCCAAGCCGGGAGCAAGAGACTCCACCAACCCCCTGGTTTTTCCTACTGCCTGCCACAGTGCCTCCACCGTCGGCGTCTCACCAGGCTTAAGTGCGCCAAAACCAGCACCGCCCAACGCTCCCGCCACTTGGCTGCCTGCTTTGGGCTCCGTCACCGTCTACGCACCACCAGTCACCGGTGTCTCACCGGTGGGAGGAACGCGTAGCGGCAGCAAGTCGCGAGGAGGCAGCGGGGTGCTACCTCGGACAACCACGACACGGCGAATCATGGTGTGAATAATCTCCGCCGCCTCCGAGCTGGTAGCAGCTGGCCCACCGATCACAGCCCGAAGAAACCAGCGTGGCCCGTCAATGCCCACGAAGCGAACCTTGCGGGAGCTAAACGAACTTCCCGACTGAACCGGCACTGTGGCCGAAACCTCGAGACCGAACGGGCCCTCCACTTCCGACACAGTGCCGCCCTGTTTGGTGATTTGTTCCATGATTTGCGCCCGGATTCCATGCCAGAGGCCGCTGGAGCGAGGGGCGGCAAAGGGCTGAAGCTGGACCGTGGAACTGTCGTGTTCGAGGGTGACCGCAATCACGCGGTTGTTGGTCTTATCGATCTCGAGGCGAAGCTGCATGCCCCTCTTCGGTTCAATGCGCAGAGCACCCAAATCAACTGAGGGCCGGATAGCGCTGGCCTCGGACTCATCGAGAGGTCCGTTAATTTCACGATCGATGGGTCCAGACTTCGGGTATTCCTCGTCACCACCGGCGAGAGTCGTCGCAGTATCGGTCACGCGCTCTCTCCCTGTTGACTAACCCCTGTGGAACCAAAACCGCCGGTGTCGCGCTGGCTTCCCGGCAAAGCTGTGACCGGCTGAAAATATGCCCTCGCGACTGGCGAAACCACCAGCTGGGCAATACGGTCACCTGGCTCAATGATAAAGGTCTCACGAGGGTCGTGATTGATGACGATGACCGAAATTTCCCCGCGATACCCCGCATCGATAACCCCTGGCGCATTGACGAGACCTACGCCGTGCCTCAGTGCCAAGCCGCTGCGNGGCATGACGTAGGCGACATACCCGTGCGGAAGCGCCACTGAGGTTCCCGTTGACACGAGCGCTCGCTCCCCCGGTCCGAGGGTATGGGCCGACGCCGCTTGAAGGTCCGCCCCGGCGTCCCCCGGGTGGGCATAGGTTGGCTCGACACCGGTAATCAGAACCTCGGGGGTGAGCTCGTGCGTCATTCCTCCAGGGTATACGTGGTGCAATAGGAGCATGCCTTCGTATCGTGAACGCCTCTCCCCCAGCTGGTGGATGGTGGTGGCCGTCGGGCTCGTCGTTCCTGCTACCCTTCTCATTTTCCTCCCCCTCAGCCCTCTCGTAGGCGCTCTCACCGGGCTGGGTATGTGGGCGGGCGCCCTGACGGTTCTCTGGGCGTTCTCCCCCGTTATCCAGGTTGAGGGTGGAACCCTCCGGGTAGGTAACGCTCGCATTGACCTTGCGTTTGTCGGTGACACTTGGGCGTTCCGTGGCGAGGATGCTCGCCACGAGAGGGGGCCGGGAGCACACGGCCTCGCCTGGATGAGCCTGCGACCCTGGATTGACCCAGTGGTCAAGATCTCCGTGACGGACTCGGAAGACCCCACTCCCTACTGGTTGGTCTCCACACGACGACCCGAGGAACTGATGGCCTCGCTGGCTAAGAACTAGCGCGAACACTCCTGGCAGACCGAGCCCAGCTTGGTCTCATGGTCCACCTGGGAGCGGTGCTTCACCAAGAAACACTCCACACAGGTGAACTCGTCAGCCTGCGGCGGGAGGACAACGACATCGAGTTCGACGTTTGCAAGGTCCTGCCCTGCCAGCTCCAGTGAGCCCAGATTGTCGGCATCTTCGGTGTCGACGACACCGGAAAGCTTGTCCGGAACGCGCTCCTGGAGCGCCTGAATAGATTCAGTGTCTTCTTCGGTCTTGCGTGGGGCGTCGTAATCCGTTGCCATGGTNGTAGTTCACTCCCTCAGTNCTGGGGTGGTGGGGAAAGTCGGCGATAGTTTGCCCGATATAGGCGGTCAATCGCAAACCGTACCCCACAACCGCGCTACAGAGTAACCCGTAGCCCCGACATAACACGACGCCACACCCGGAAATATTCTGAATTCCGAGCCCGGAGCGTGCCAAGCTATGGGCATCAGCAGTAAGGACGGTGCGTAGAAGATGACCACACTGACCGTTGTCGGCGTCGAAAACGACTCGCTTGTCTTGGTGTCACAGGATGGCCAACGTTTTTTTGTCCCCCTCACTGATGCTTTGCGCGATGCTGTGCGACAACGACCCTCTGGTGGGCTCACCGCCCATCGAGTAAGTCCCAAAGACATCCAGTCCCACATCAGGCGGGGCCTCACCGCACAGCAGGTTGCAGACCTCACCGGCGAGGATGTGGCCTACATCCAAAAGTACGAGGGCGCCGTCACTGCGGAGCGTCAGTTCATCGTGGACCAGGCGCTCGCCGTCACCGTCGCTACCAGAAGCGGCGATGAAATGACATTTGGAACGTCAATCCGGGCCCGCTTGGAAGAAATTGCAGCCACAGAGGATGTGTGGACTGCGTGGAAAGAAGAAACTGGCTGGCTCGTTGAGCTCGCCTTCCGTGAAGGCGACGTCGACCACGTGGCCCGCTGGTCGTTCCACCAACGCAAGCACCTCTTGGAACCACTCAACGAAGACGCCACCGTGCTGTCACGGCATGATCCCATGCCCACCACATTGATTCCAAAGCTCAGCGTTGTCGCACCCTCCGAGCCTGGACCCGAGCGCTTTGATTCGGAAATCTTCGAATCCTCTGACTTGGGCGAAACAGGCCCGTTGCTCGAACCCGTGTCCTACGGGCGAACCGAGGACGACGGTCGTATGGCGGACACTGCAGACCTTCTCGAGGTTTTGCGTCGCAAACGCGGGGAGAGAGAGCCAGCGCCCTCCGGCACTGACGACCCACGAACGGCGCACCCCGCCACGGGCGGAATCCACTTGGTGGAGGATGACTCTCCCGGTGCCTCTGTTACCCCAATCGGAGGAGCAACCAACCCGGATGACGATGATGATCCGGATCCCACCCCACCCAAAAAGAAGCGGCCCGAAATGCCGAGCTGGGATGACATTGTGTTTGGCGCCAGAGGAGACGACGACCCCGCCTAGGCCCAAGCCCCCAACGGAATCACCGGAACCTCCCGCTCCACAGCGGTGAGGGAACCGTGTTGGCCCACCATTCTCATCGATTGCACAGAGGCAACCTCGGATCGATAAAAGGCCCTTTCCTCAACTGCTAGGACGAGAACGTCCCCAATACGCGGTACCACCTCAGGCGCAACCGGACCAAAAAGTGAGGCGTCAATAGCGTCGGCTCTGCTAAGAACGACTGCGTCACCACCCAGAGATTCAGTCCATGCGGCAACGACATCGGCAGTGGCGTCGGGGGTTTCCAGGTAGAGCTGTGCCACCCGGGGTTCGCCGCCCCACGCCGTGACGGAGTGGAGTAGCGCTGACGTTTCGGGAACCATCAGCTTGCGCTCATCCGACACATCCAGCATTCCGTGGTCGGCAGTGATTACCAACCCCTCCTCGTCGCGGAGGACCGAATCTAGTTCCCGAAGTTGCTGATCAAGGTCCTCGAGGCGTCTAATCCACGCCTCAGAGTTCACTCCCGAGGAGTGTCCCGTGCGATCGAGTCCTGGCCAGTACAGATAGGCCAATGCACGATCGTTCTCGTCGAAGAACTTTCGAAGGCTCTGGAACTGCTCCGCAAGCGAGTCAGTCCCGAGAAACGTTGCCCCCCGCCAGACGGCTTTGGTGAAGTCGCTGCCATCGAAGCGTCGCTCACCCATTGATATCGAGGGAATTCCGTGACTCTGGGCGGCCTCAAACACCGTGGGAGAACGTTGCCAGGATGCCGGTTGAACATGGGGCTCCCAGTTTTTGAGGTGGTTGATGAGCTCACCGGAACCGGGGTCCCTCACGGTGTACCCCACGATTCCGTGCTCACCCGGGTGCACTCCTGTTGTGAGCGACGTGAGTGCAGATGCCGTGGTGGAAGGAAAACCAGAATCCCCGACGAGTGAGCGTTTACGCCATTTCTCGGTCAGCCATCGCGCATGCCCACGACGTGCCTCCAGGTTCTGGGCTCCCATGCCATCGACGAGGAGTACTGCTGCCTTGGAAACGGGAGCAAGACCCACAGGGTTGTCCTCGCCGCGTAGGGCGGCGCCACAACTGGTGAACACATCGGCAAGCCTCACTGTGGCGGCGGTCGTGGGCAGTACCATAGGCGCCATCCTATGACTGCGCTCACCGACAAGACCTCTTCCTCCCAGCCCTCTGAACGAATCGTCGACGTCGAACTAACCGACGAAATGGAAGGCTCATTCCTCGAGTACGCCTATTCGGTTATTTACTCTCGGGCACTTCCCGATGCGAGAGACGGTCTTAAGCCAGTGCAGAGGCGAATCATTTACCAGATGTCTCAGATGGGACTCGCACCCGACAAGGGTCACGTCAAGTCTGCCCGCGTTGTGGGGGATGTGATGGGCAAACTCCACCCGCACGGTGACAGCGCGATTTACGACGCCCTCGTCCGTTTGTCCCAGTCGTTCAGTATGCGTGTTCCGATGGTGGATGGGCACGGCAACTTTGGTTCGCTGGACGATGGGCCCGCTGCCGCTCGATACACCGAGGCCAGGCTCCGGCCAGAGGCGATGGCCATGGTCAAAGATCTGGGCGAAGACGTTGTTGATTTCGTCCCCAACTACGACAACCAGCTACTCCAACCCAGCGTTTTGCCATCGGCCTTCCCCAACTTGTTGGTCAATGGCGCCAGCGGTATCGCAGTGGGTATGGCCACCAACATGGCCCCCCACAATATGGGCGAGGTTATCGATGCTGCGTGTCACCTGATCGACCACCCCGATGCGTCACTCCAGGACCTGATGGCGTTTATTCCCGGACCCGACCTACCTTCCGGCGGAACGATTGTGGGGCTCGAGGGTGTTGTGGAGGCCTACGAAACCGGTAAAGGAAGCTTCAAGACACGAGCAACCGTGAGCGTCGAGAGCCTCGGTCCCCGAAAAACCGGCCTAGTGGTCACGGAGCTTCCCTACCTTGTCGGGCCCGAGCGGGTCATCGACAAGATCAAAGACGCGGTCAACGCAAAGAAACTCCTCGGGATCAGCGATGTGACTGATCTAACCGACCGACACCATGGCCTGCGTCTCGTTATTGGAGTCAAAAGTGGTTTCGATCCGGCCGCTCTGCTTCAGGAGCTCTACCGGCTCACACCCCTCGAGGAGAGTTTCTCTATCAACTCCGTGGCCTTGGTGGAGGGCCAGCCACAGACTCTGGGCCTGCTGGATCTTCTCCGCGTCTACATCGACCACCGCATCAAGGTCGTGACGAGGCGCTCGAGTTACCGTCTCGACCAGCGCAGAGCCCGCTTGCATCTGGTGGAGGGGTTGCTGATTGCCATTCTCGACATCGACGAGGTGATCCAGGTCATTCGAGCCTCGGATGACTCGCACGCCGCTGGCACCAAGCTCAAGGAGGTTTTCGACCTCTCAGAGGAACAAACTCAGTACATCCTGGAGCTTCGCCTGCGTCGACTAACTAAGTTTTCCCGCATTGAGCTAGAAACCGAGCGCGATGAGTTAACTGCAGAAATAGCGACCCTCGAAGCGCTCTTGGCCGACACGGCGCTCATTCGCAAGACTGTTCAAACAGAACTCCAGGAAACGAAGGCGGCATACGACACTCCCCGAAGGACAGTCCTCTCCGGAGCCCAACCCACCCCA